>Ga0209442_1000469_pt1 | contig 23671 bp, 24 predicted proteins | sample LauGreSBDMM110DD_2_FD_187565 | JGI IMG/M metagenome (GOLD analysis project Ga0209442, IMG submission 187565) | Freshwater lake microbial communities from Lake Michigan, USA - Sp13.BD.MM110.DD (SPAdes) (version 2) | ecosystem: Environmental > Aquatic > Freshwater > Lake | place: Lake Michigan...
TGCAGGCTTAGACTTTCATGTCGACTCATGCGATGTGGTGGCCTTGATGTGTTTGCAGACTGCCAAATCAGGTGGCACAAGCAAAGTGACAAGTTCTATGGCTGTGGTCGAAGAAATAAAACGCCTGCGACCTGACCTGATTCCCGTCATGCAACAGCCTTTTTATTACAGCTATCAGGGAACCAACGACGCGTCTCAGCCTCCTTTTTACAAATGCCCCATCCTGGGAGATGACCCCGAGTTCTTCTCTTTGCGTGCCAATCGAAAAAATGTCACGTCAGCTCAAGTCGATTTTCCAGAAGTGCCTCGTTTAACGCCAAAGCAAATTGAGTTGCTGGACCTGTTGGATGAATTGCTGCCAGATGATAAGTTTTGCTATTCGATGGAGCTCGATCGTGGCGATTTGCAGTTATTGAACAACTATGTGGTCATACATTCACGCACCAATTTTGAAGATCACGGTGAGCCAGAGCGCAAACGACATTTACTCCGTCTTTGGCTAAGCATTCCACAGGGGCAGCGCTTGCCGCCCTTGTGGAAAGAGTATTTTGGTGACGTTGAGGCGGGCTCGGTCAGAGGCGGCGTTCGCGGAAGTCAAATAACCGATGAGTTTTTAGCCTATGAAAGGCGTCAGGCTGCTAATTTGGGTATGAGCTTAAACCAGCAAAATTAAAAATCTGCACAGATTTTTAAAGGCATTTATTCAACCTTGATGCCCGATGCTTTCACAACAGGTCCAAATTTAGCAAGGTCTCTGCTGAGTTCGGCGCCAAAGTTTTCTGACGTTCCTGGCGATGCCGTGATACCCATGCCATTCAGTCTTTCCTTCACTTCAGGATCGTTCAAAATGGCGTTGAGTTCTGTGTTGATGCGGGTGATGATGGCACGCGGTGTTTTGGCTGGGGCCAACAAACCCACCCAGGAGTTGACTTCAAAATCAGGCACACCGTTTTCGATGAAGGTGGCAACATCTGGCAAGGAACTGGCTCGCTTGCTACTAGACACCGCAATCGGCAGAAGTTTGCCAGCCTTCACATGCGGAATGGCGCCAGCAATAGCGGTGTAAACCAAAGGAATGTTCCCACCTAAAACATCTGTTAGAGCTTGGCCGCCGCCTTTGTAAGGAACATGCACGAGGTTAGCACCAGTTTTTTGACGCAAGAGTTCGCCGGCAATGTGAGGCGTTCCACCGGTACCCGATGTGCCGTATGAAAGACCACCTCTTTCAGTTTTAGACAGCGCAATGGTGTCCTTCAAGGTTTTGGCTGGAAAGTTGGGGTGTGCTACCAAAATAAGGACCGCATCGCCAATTTTGCCAATGGGGGCAAAGTCTTTGAGTGTGTCGAAGCCGGTTTTAGGAAAGACATGGGGGTTGATGACCAAAGTTCCATCAAAACCTAAAAGCAAGGTATAGCCGTCGGGCTCTGCTGTTGATACCAGCTGAGTACCAATGTTGCCTGAGGCGCCTGGCTTGTTGTCGACAATGACTTGCTGGCCTAAGCGTTTTGATAGCTGCTCAGCGATTAAACGACCGCTGGTGTCAGTCACGCCGCCGGTTGTGAAAGGCACCACCAAGCGGATGGGCTTGCTAGGGTAGTTTTGAGCCTGCACGTTTCCTACAAAAGCGATGGCTGTTCCGAGGAGGGCTGCTTGCAGCCAATGACGGCGTAAGAATTGATTCATGACTTTGTCTCCTGTTTTTATCGTTGATTTATTTTGTTTCAGCGTATCGTTTTTCAAATTCCCAGATATCTTCAAAGCCCATGAGCTTGGTTAAATCTGCAAAGTCATAAAGTGCGGTACCGCCCTTATTTGAAGAGCCTTGTGTCTGAAATTCTTGATAGACGCTTTGCATGGCATGGACAGCCGCCAGCAAAGCCGTGACCGGGAAGATGGCCAATTTGTAGCCAATGGATTCCAAATCTGCGCGCGATAAAACAGGCGTTCGACCCCGCTCTACCATGTTGGCCAAAAGTGGTACATCAAATGATTTCCCAATTTGGCGCATTTCTTCTTCTGACTCTGGCGACTCAACAAACAAAATATCTGCGCCAGCGCGAGCGTAGGCTTCTGCGCGGCGCAGGGCCTCGTCTAGCCCAAGGGTGGTTCTGGCATCGGTTCGAGCAATGATTAAGAAGTTGGGGTCTGTGCGCGAGTCGACTGCCACTTGAATTTTGCGCACCATGTCCGCCATGGGAATCACTCGGCGTCCTGGTGTATGACCACATTTTTTAGGGAATTCTTGATCTTCCAATTGAATGGCTGCAGCACCAGCTGCCTCATAGCCCCGAATGGTGTGGCGCATATTTAGGAGACCGCCATAGCCTGTGTCGGCATCTGCAATGAGGGGTGTTTTGGCCATGCCTGCCATGGCTGTAACACGGCCAACCATGTCAGAGTATGTGGCAAGCCCAGCATCGGGTAAGCCCATGTGCGAGGCGACTGTGCCATAGCCTGTCATGTAGAGGGCATCAAAGCCAAAGGTATCCGCTAGGCGCAATGAAACCATGTCAAAGACACCTGGAGCCACCACCAGCCCAGGCTGATCAAGACGTTGACGAAGCTTGGCGCGAAGGGTTTCGTTCATAAAAGCAATTAAAGTCAGACTCCCTCAATAATTCGAATGTCTCGAACCACTGCATTGCTGCCTAAAGCCACAAGAGCCTCTTGATATCCTGGGCTGTTGTAGGCTGCAAGAGCGGCCGCAACGTTTTCAAACTCAATGAGAACTGTTCGTTCTTGCTGCCCATTTTCTTTGACTGCAGCAGGTATGCCACGTGCTAAAAATTTACCGCCTGCAGCCGTCAAACTAGGCCCTGCCAATTTGGCATAAGCAGCCAAGGCGTCGGTGTCGTTGATGCTGCGATATGCACTAATCCAATATGCTTTTGTCATTTTGTGATCCATTGATTACGTTTTTAAAATCTATTTTCAAGCAGCAACAAGATCACTGTCCCGCCTTGATGTTGTTCTCTTTCACAACCTTACCCCATTTACCAATCTCTTTGCGAATAAAGAGGTCAAAGTCTGCGGGGCTAGAGGCTGTGATGACCACGCCCATTTGCGCTAAACGTTCTTGCACAGCTGGAATTTTTAAAGCCTTGGCCACTTCTGCATTCATGCGATTGACAATGTTAGGCGGAATACCTGTTGGGCCTAGCAAGCCCCAATAGGCTTGGGCTTCAAATCCTTCAATACCCAGCTCTTGCAAGGTTGGAACGTCTGGCAGTTCTAGCATTCTTTTAGGGGAAGTGACGGCCAATGGACGCAACCTGCCACTGGCAAAATGGGGTGCCCATAAAGCGTAGGTGGCCATGGTGACGGGCACGTGCCCGGCCACGCCATCTGCAGCCAAGGGGCCACCGCCTTTGTAGGGAATGTGGGTCCAATCTACCTTGAGGGTGTTACCCAGATAGGCCATGGCCAAATGCGCCATGCTGCCAGAGCCAATCGTGCCATATCCGATGGTGCCTGGTTTGCTTTTTGCAGCTTGAACCAGATCATTGTAGGTTTTGTAGGGGGTGCTGGCGTGCGCTGTAATCACCATCGATCCCGTGCCAATTTGCATGACAGGCGTAAGGTCCTTTAAGGTGTCAAATGGCAGATTGGGGTAAAGACTAGGGTTGACGCCGTGCGTGTCAAATACCATGACCCAAGTGTAGCCATCGGCCGGTGATTTGGCCGCCATACCCGTTCCAATGGAGCCTGATGCCCCTGAGCGACTTTCAACAATGATGGGTTGCCCCAGCGCTTGCTGAAGGTGTGGTTGCAAAAGGCGTGAAATTTGATCAACTGTTCCCCCTGTTGGAAATGGGTTGATGATTTTGATGGGCTGAGTGGGCCAGTTGGTTTGCGCCATTACCCCAGGCGCAATGCCTAAGGTTAATGCAAGTGACAAGAACTTAACAAGGCGTTTGAAGGTCATGTGCTTCTTTCCGAGAGTTGTTGTTAAAGATCGTAGTGACTTAATGAATTTGTAATACTAGGGTTTTCGATATTTAGCAGCTTCAGAACAGAGTGAACTGCCATTAATCGCTCAATTGATAACGCGCAAATGTTTGGTCGCAAATGTTTGGTCGCAAATGTGCGCTAACTCTATGTCTTTCATGCTCAGGCCTTGCACGTCGTGCGTGGTCCAAGTGATGGTGACTTTGTTGTACACATTGCACCATTCGGGGTGATGATTGTGACTTTCAGCTTCAATGGCAATCTGCTTCATGAATTCAAAGGCGCTTACAAAGTCGGTCAGTTTAAATTCTCGCGTGATTGAGCCAAGCTTGGCATCAAGGTGCCACAACTGCAAAGATGCCAGTTGTTGCGCAATCTCTAAAGTGCTCATTTTTTGTAAAGCCACGTTGATTCCTTAAGTGATTAGCTAGACCTTAACTTGATTTGAGCGCTTGCAATCTCCCTTGACTCGAAGCAGCACAAGGATGTCAGGAAAATGATTCAGACCTAGGGTAACTACTAATCTATTAGCTTTCATCAATAAAGCCTATTGATAAATGCAATGAAGCCGTCTCAAGTTGTGGCTATGCTTGACAAGTCTTTGACAAATCGGTCAGAGCATTTTTTAATATCTAGGAGATAAACCATGGCAGCACTCAAAGGCTCGCGCACGGAACAATGCCTGAAAGACGCCTTCGCAGGCGAGTCTCAAGCTAACCGTCGCTATTTGTACTTCGCAAACAAAGCTGACGTTGAAGGTCAGAACGATGTCGCCGCTTTGTTCCGTTCTACCGCTGAAGGCGAGACCGGTCACGCTCACGGGCACCTCGAGTTCCTCGAGCAGTCTGGCGATCCAGCAACTGGCTTGCCTATCGGCTCCACACGTCAAAATTTGGCCTCAGCTGTGGCTGGCGAAACTCATGAGTACACCGACATGTACCCAGGCATGGCCAAGACTGCACGCGATGAAGGCTTTGACGAAGTTGCAGATTGGTTTGAAACCTTGGCCAAGGCTGAGCGCTCACACGCCAACCGCTATCAAAAAGCTTTGAACGAATTGGTCGATTAATTTCTGCTGAATCGTGTTGCTGCACCTTTCTTAGGTGCAGCGATTTCGCAAGCGGTTGGCTTCAACTGTTTGCGAAATCGAATCAACATTAGGAGAACCACATGGCCACAGAAGGCAATTTGGAAGCCCCCACACGACATCCCTTAGATTGGCAAGGCAAAGACTTTTACAACGAAGAGTCTTGCTTTAACGAGCTTGAGCGCATCTTCGACATTTGTCATGGATGCCGCCGCTGCGTCAGCCTGTGCGGCTCTTTTCCCACTTTGTTTGACTTGGTGGACGAGAGCAGCACCATGGAAGTGGATGGCGTCGACAAAAAAGACTACTGGAAAGTGGTTGACCAGTGCTTCATGTGTGACCTGTGTTACATGACCAAGTGCCCTTACACACCACCTCACGAATGGAACTTGGATTTTCCGCACACGATGTTGCGCGCCAAGGCCATCAAGTTCAAAAAAGGTGATGTCGGCGCAGCGGAAAGCTTCTTGGCTTCTACCGACACCCATGGTTCCTTAGCTGGCATTCCTGTTGTGGTTCAGGCTGTTAACGCAGTGAATCAAACAAAAGTGGCGCGCAGTTTGATGGAATCTACTTTGGGCGTCGATCAAAATGCATGGTTACCTTCATTGGCCACGCGTAAATTCCGTTCAAGTGCAGAAGAAGCAACATCCGTCAAAGTAGTCGATGGCGCCAAGACGCCGGGCAAAGTTGCGATTTATTCAACTTGCTACGTCAACTACAACGAACCTGGCATTGGCCACGATTTGCTCAAAATTTTGAACCACAACGACATTCCTTATGTCATTGTAGAAAAAGAAAAGTGCTGCGGCATGCCCAAGCTTGAATTGGGTGATCTCGATTCGGTCAAGGCCTCGAAGGAAGCCAACATTCCGGAGCTGGCCAAATACGCCAAGGATGGCTTTGCCATCATGGCTGCCGTACCCAGCTGTGCACTGATGTTCAAACAAGAAATACCCTTGATGTTCCCTGACTGCACGGACACTCAGTTGGTCAAAGAACACATGTGGGATCCCTTCGAATATTTCATGGCTCGCAAACGCGATGGACTTTTGAAAACCGAGTTCCCAGAAAAATTGGGCAATGTGAGTTATCAAATTCCTTGCCATGGCCGCGTGCAAAACATTGGGCGTAAAACCGAAGAAATGCTCAAGATGATTCCGGGCACAGAGATCAACACCATTGAGCGCTGCTCCGGTCATGCAGGCACCTATGGTGTGAAAAAAGGCTCACACGATATGGCGATGAAAATTGGCAAGCCAGTGTTCAAAGCCATGGCCACCATGAAGGATGGCAGCAAGCCAGACTTTATTAGCTCAGATTGCCCACTGGGTGGTCACCACATTGCGCAAGGTTTTGAAGTGAATGGTTTGGGTGCACCCGAACTGAATCACCCCCTGACCTTGGTTCGCAAAGCGTACGGTTTGAAATAATTGACGGAGTTGCATATGCAATTGACAGGACACATTACCCCCGAGAGCTTGATGACGCTGGAGGCCTATACCAAATGGCGTAAAGCGCACAAACCCGAAGTCATTGCGCACCGCAAACTGCGCAGCGTTCAGTTGGGAGACCATGTGAACTTACAGTTTGAAAGTGAAACAACCATTCGCTATCAAATTCAAGAAATGTTGCGCATTGAAAAAATCTTCGAAGAAGAGGGCATTCAAGACGAAATTGAAGCCTACGCACCCTTACTGCCATCTGGCACTAACTGGAAGGCCACCATGATGTTGGAGTACACCGACATCAACGAGCGCAAACGCGAACTGGCACGGCTCATTGGCATTGAAGATCGAACGTTTGTAGAGGTAGAGGGCCATGGGCGTGTGTATGCCATTGCCGACGAAGACCTCGATCGAGAAAACGACGAAAAAACTTCAGCAGTTCACTTCGTGCGCTTTGAATTCAATGCCGCCATGTGTGCCGCTATCAAGGCTGGAGCCAGTGTGAAGTTGGGTTGCGATCACACCAATTATCCTTCGCACATTGAAATTGCTGCCGACACGCTTGCGAGTTTGGCTGGCGATATTCGTTAAGAGTCTTGCTTACCCTTTGAGGCAACGCTGTGCATCTTGAGTCATTCATTTGACAGTTTTGTGGCAATCAGCCTGATAAACGAGCTCTGCTGCAATGAGATCAAGAGATGCAAAACCCACCGACTTGAAAACGGTGATGGCCTGATCGTCTTTTCGCCATGATCTAGAAGGGCTGGATGCCAACTCAGCCAGCTCGGCCTCAATGCTTGATGGCAATAGGATGCCTTGTTGAATAGCTTGGTATATTTCCCCCCCCTTTTCAAGCACAGCCGCTCGGTTGTCTGCAAACACTTGAACCTTGTTCATGAGTGCTGGTTCGGCTTCTGCCATCTGCGGAGTAAATGCGCCTATAAGACCTAAGTGCGTTCCAGGTTTGAGCCATTTGGACAGGATGAAAGGCTCTGTGGCTGTTGTGGCTGCTGCCACCACGTCTGCTTGGTTCAAGGTTTCTTCTAAGTCTTCTGAGTAATTAGACTCAATGCCCAGAGTTTTGAGGTCAGCTACCGCTTCTAGCGCTTTTGATTTTTGTCTTCCCCAGATCAAAATGTTTTTGAAGGTGTGCACGCTTGCATGCGCTTGAACCATCGGGACACATAAAGCGCCAGTGCCCAATATAGCCAGAGTTTGACTATTTTTGCGTGCAAGAATTTTGGCCGCTAAAGCTGCAGCAGCGGCAGTTCGGCGCAAAGTGAGTTCAGTGCCATCGATGACTGCAAGAGGCATGCCGTTTTCACAAGAAAGCAAAACATAAACGGCTGAAACGGTAGGTGAGCCGATGGCTTTGTTGGAGGGCCATACAGACACAAGTTTGACACCAAAAACCTCTTGAGCCTTCCAAGCTGGCATGATCAGAACACAACTGGCATCGGCATTGGGCGCAAAATAGCTTCGCGGCGGTACTTCGATTGGCAATTGCAATCCTTGGGTCAAGGCTTCAATTAGCTGAGGATAGGGCAGGGCGTTTTTAACAGCACTTGAATCAAAGTAGTCCATGGTATTTAAAGCCGACAATATGTTGTATTAAACTGGTAAGTGTAGGTTCAATTACTATTGATATGCAAACTGATGTCTTGATTGTGGGGGGTGCTGCCATTGGAAGTGCTACCGCTTTTTTTCTAGCATCGCAGCCAGATTTCAAAGGAAAAATTCACGTCATCGAGCAAGATTTTTCATATGAAAAATCTGCAACCGCACTTTCAGCAGCTTCTATACGGCATCAGTTTTCAACACCTGAGAACATCAAGCTTTCTCAATTTGGCAGCGCTTTCTTAAAAGACATCGACCAATATTTGGCAGTAGGTGACGAAGTTCCAGCTGTTAACTTTAAAGAGCGCGGATATCTGTTTCTTGCCACCCCAGGTGGCCTGCCCACTTTGCAATCAAATAACGCTGTTCAAAAATCAGAACAAGTCGACGTATCCCTTTTGACACCTTCTCAACTGAGTGATCGGTATCCATGGTTGAATGTGAATGACCTTTCAGCCGGCTCTATTGGCAACAGTGGAGAGGGTTGGCTAGATGCCTATGGGCTGATGCAAGGCTTTCGCAAAAAAGCCATTTCATTGGGTGTGCATTACGTGCAGGCGCGAGTAGAGAAACTTCACAGGGCGGGGCGAAAAATAATTTCGGCTGAATTAACGGACGGTACTCAAATCAGTTTTGACAGGCTTGTCAATGCAGCTGGCACAGGTGCATCTAAGCTCGCCCAAACAGCGGACATTAAGTTACCCGTGGAAGCTCGTAAAAGAAGTATTTTTTATTTCACCAGCAGCGCCAAATTAGAGAATTGCCCCATGGTGATCGATCCCTCTGGGGCCTATTTTCGGCCAGAAGGCGATGGCTACATTTGCGGCATTGCTCCCAAATTGGAAGACGATGTGCAGTGTCATGATTTCATCATTCAGCATCATTTGTTTGAAGAAGTGCTGTGGCCCCTGCTAGCGGCACGTGTTCCTGGATTTGAGGCCTTGCGACTAAAGAGCAGCTGGGCAGGCCACTACGATATGAACACGCTAGACCAAAATGTTATTTTGGGTGCACATCCCGATATAGACAATTTGCTCTTTGCAAATGGCTTTAGTGGTCATGGCCTTCAGCATTCACCAGCCATTGGTCGAGCGCTATCTGAACTGATCACTTATGGAGAATTTAAAACTCTTGATTTGGGCGCTTTTGGTTGGAGCCGCGTGATTCACAACCGTCCTTATTTTGAAGCCAATATTATTTAAATGGGTGTTTCAAACAATCATTGGGCATCAAAGAGCTGACTAAGCCAGCCCTTTGAAAGTTGATAAATCAGTATTATTGCAAAGTGATTTTTGCGTCAGAGATCACTTTTTGCCACTCTTGGGTATCGGTCGCTAATTTTTTAGTGAAATCTGCCGGCGTGCCACCGATTCCGTCAATCCCCATTTTGGCCAATTGCTCTTTCACCTGAGGATCTTTTAGTACTTTATTGAAAGATGCATTCAGTTTATTGACCACAGACTGAGGCATGCCAGCAGGGCCGAAAACGCCAAACCAGGTCATAGAGATGAAACCCGGCAGTTGTTCGCTGATGGCTGGTAACTCTGGTACCAAGGGCGAGCGATCGGGAGACGAAACGCCTAAAGCCCGCACCTTGCCGTCTTTGGCCTGTAGGTAGCCTGAAGAAAAACTATCGAACATGACATCTAATCGCCCAGCAATGAGGTCTGGCATGGCCAATGCGGTTCCTTTGTAGGGGACATGTGCCATATTGATTCCAGACAAGGCTTGAAAACGCTCGCCAGAAAGGTGAGGAATACCGCCATTTCCAGCCGATCCGTAATTCAATTTTCCAGGATTTTTCTTAGCTAACTCGATGAATTCTTTGACTGTTTTAGCTGGGGAGCTGACAGGAACGACCATGATGGAAGGCGACTGGGCCAGATAAATGACTGGGCTGAAACTCTTGGTGGGGGAATAGGGCGTTTTGGGGTTTAAAAGCGGCCCAATGACGTGCGTACTGTTGGTGGTTAAAACAATGGTGTAGCCATCAGGTTCAGCTTTTGCAACCGCATCAGCACCGATCATGCCGGCAGCGCCTGCGCGATTTTCAATAATGATGCTTTGCCCGAGGTCTTGAGAAACCTGCTGGGCAACGATGCGTGCGACGTTATCAGTTCCACCTGCAGGCGGAAAAGGGACTATCATTTTGATAGGACGAACGGGGTAATCTTGAGCTGTAGCAAGGCCAGTTGCAGTAATCGAAAGCGCAAGCATTGAAAAACACAGAAGTTTTTTCATCATTTCCTCTTTTTTGATGACGGATTTTGAGACTATCGTAATGTAAAAACACATCACGAAAAATGCAAAAGGAATTATTTTGACTTTGACACATGGCTCTTCAAGCAAATTTAGCATTGAAACTTCAACTCGGCCTACATCTGATGTTGAACGTCAGAAAATATTGTCCAAGCCTGGTTTTGGCAAACACTTCACAGACCATATGGTTGCCATCGATTGGACTTTGGCAAATGGTTGGAAGGCACCCCGTGTCGTCCCCTACGGACCTTTGATGCTCGACCCCGCTTCATTGGTGTTGCATTACGCGCAAGCTATTTTTGAAGGGCTCAAAGCCTATCAACACGCCGATGGCTCGATCTGGGCCTTTCGACCTGAGCTCAATGCAGCCCGTTTTGCCAAGTCTGCAGAGCGTTTAGGTCTACCAGAACTTCCTGAAGAATTATTTCTTCAGTCGATCCAAGAACTTGTCAGTATCGATGCCAAGTGGCTTTCGCAAACACCGGAAACCAGCTTGTACTTGCGTCCCTTCATGATCGCCGATGAAAGTTTTTTAGGTGTTCGCGGCGCTGAAAAAGTGGCCTTTTATGTCATTGCAAGTCCAGCCGGCCCCTACTTTGAAAACGGTGTGTCATCTATTCCGATATGGGTTTCTGCCCACCACACTCGCGCAGCCAAAGGCGGCACAGGCTACGCCAAGTGCGCTGGCAACTACGCAGGCTCATTGGCGCCACTTCAAGAAGCACGCAAAAATGGGTGTGCACAAGTTTTGTTCTTAGATGCACAACACGGGCAGTTCCTAGAAGAACTCGGCGGGATGAATATTTTCGTTGTGTACAAAGATGGCTCGCTTGCAACCCCAGCCTTAAGCGACAGCATATTAGCGGGCGTGACACGTCAGAGCATCATTGAAATTGCAGAGGCTGATGGTCGTCGCGTTGACGAGCGTCAAATTGGTTTAGAGGAAGTGCGAACAGGGCTGGCCAATGGCGATATCACCGAGCTCTTCGCCTGCGGTACAGCAGCTGTTCTTTTTCCGATCAGCATTCTAAAAAGCCACAGCTTTTCTTACAGTATTCCCAATGCTGAAGCAGCCAAAGTCAGCCTGTCTCTGCGTCAGAAGCTAACAGACATTCAGTATGGCCGCGAAAAAAATAGCGGTAACTGGATGCGCAAATTGACATCGGTACACAACTAAACCTCAACCTCCCTATATTTCATGTGAATTAGGATATGACGATGACCGGAATCAATGAATTGGCCCCCACTGGAAAGCTGCGGGCTGGCATGAATTTAGGCAATAACTTGTTTACGCGTCAAAGTGAGTCTGGGGAATTGCTTGGCGTTAGTGTTGACTTAATGCAAGAGTTAGCCAAACGCCTTGGCGTTTCATTAGAGATGGTCATTTATGAGCAGCCTGGTCAAGTTGCAGACGATGCCACAAAGGGCGTGTGGGACATCGCCATCCTTGCCATTGAAAAAACCAGAGCAAAGACCATTTCATTTTCTCCGGGCATGACCGAAATTGAAGCGGGCTATGTTGTTCATCAGAACTCAACTTTGAAGAACACTGAAGAAGTAGATGTCAAGGGAATGAAAATTGCCGCTCCTGCAAAAGCAGGTTACGAACTTTACTTAAGGAGTGCTTTGAAAAATGCATCGATTGTTCAAACAAAAAACTTTGCTGATTCAATTCAAATATTCAATGACCATCAAGTTGATGTAATCGCCGGGCTAAAACCAAATCTCATTGAATCAATGCATAAACTTACCGAAGGAAGATTATTGAAAGGCAATTTCATGACGGTGAATCATGGCTTTGCTATCGCACTTGGTAAGGCCGCAGCAAATTCCTATTTGCAAAATTTTGTGAAAGAGTTGATCGAAACAGGCTTTGTTGCTAGGTCAATTGAAAAACATCAGATCAAAGGCTTGATTGCTATCAGTCCTTGAGTCGCCCTGATGAAAGCATATCCACAACCTGATTGACAAGCTTGTCGCATAGGCAACCGCCAAGCACTCGACCACCCAACATAATCTTCCATAACACCCTCGGAGTCAAAATATGGTCCATTTGAAAACAGACAAGATGCTTGCGCGTAAAGACAAGCATATCGGCTGGATTACTTTTAACAACCCAGCCCGTCTCAACGCTGTGTCCTTAGAAATGTGGCAAGGGCTGGCGGACATTGCGAACGACTTTGCAAACGATGACGAAATTCGGGTGGTCGTGGTGCACGGGGCAGGGGAAAAAGCCTTCGTGTCGGGGGCTGACATTTCAGAATTTGCCCAGCAGCGCAACTCTGCGGAAGCCACCGAAAAGTACGATGCAGTTGCCCAAGAAGGTACGCAAGCTTTGAAAAATCTCAACAAGCCCACGCTGGCCATGATTGATGGATACTGCATTGGAGGTGGCGTGGCTGTAGCCCTCAACTGTGACATGCGAATTGCGTCAGACCATTCTCGTTTTGCTGTACCTGCCGCCAAATTGGGCCTAGGCTATGAATACGATGGGGTTCGCAAGTTGGTGGATGTAGTGGGTCCTTCTTTTGCAAAAGAAATATTTTTTACCGCGCGGCAATTTAGTGCGTCCGAGGCTCTCACCATGGGCTTGATCAACCGCATGGTGCCCAAGGAAGATTTATTGGCTTATGTTCAGCAGTATGCGGAAACCATTGCGGCCAACGCGCCAATGACTGTAGCCTCCATCAAAACCATTGTGGGCGAAATTGTGAAAGACGAGTCAGTGCGCGACGTAGCCCATTGCGACCAATTGGTGGCAGCGTGTTTCAACAGCGCAGACTTTACTGAAGGGCGCACCGCCTTCATGGAAAAACGGAAGCCAGTTTTCACAGGCCGCTGAATTTGCTGCGCTCAACCCCGAAAGACACACCATGAAACTTCCTCTTTCTGGCCTGCGTGTTCTGGACCTGACGAATGTCTTGGCCGGCCCCTATTGCGGCATGGTCTTGGCAGACATGGGCGCCGATGTCATCAAACTGGAAAACGCCGACAAAGGCGACTCATCGCGCCAATTTGAGCCACAAGTCAACGGTGAGTCATATTGCTTTGCAGTGCTCAACAGAAACAAAAAAAGCATTGCCCTGAACCTGAAAGACCCGGCCGGTTTAAAGATCGCCCACCAGTTGGCTGCAAAAGCAGACATCGTGATGGAAAACTTTCGACCGGGTGTGGTGAAGCGCATGGGGATAGATTACGACAGCATCCGCACAAACAACCCCAGCGTGATCTACGCATCTATGTCTGGCTTTGGCCAAACTGGACCTTATGGCCAAAAAGGCGGATTTGACATCATTGCCCAAGGCATGTCGGGCATCATGATGATGACCGGCCATCCTGGTGGTCGGCCTGCCAAAGTTGGCATCGCCATGAACGACATTGCAAGCGGCGTCACCGCGCTTTCTGGCATTTTGGGCGCACTGATTGGCAAGCTGCGTTTTGGCGAAGGGCAATACCTGGAAACCTCCCTGTTGGAAGCTGGACTGGCCTGGACGCCCTGGGAATTTGGCGCTTATTTTGGCTCCGGCGAAATCCCCATTGCCACCGGCACGCGACATCGGCGCGCAGCACCTTATCAAGCATACAGAACCTTGGACGGTTATGTCACCGTAGGTGCAGGATCGCAAAAAATGTGGGTGATTTTTTGTGAAAAAGTGATGGCACGACCCGACTGGCTTCAGCGCCCAGACTACCTGACACAGGCCTTGAGGGTTAAAAATGTAGATGCGCTTGAACAAGACATTGAATCGGTCATGACGCAACAAACGACCACCCATTGGGTGAAGCTGTTAGATTCAGTGGGTATACCTGCTGGACCGGTTTTTGGTTATGAGCAAGCCCTAAAAGACCCGCATGTGTTGGCCCGACAAATGGTGCACGACATCGATCATCCCATCATTGGCCCCATGAAGACCTTGGGCTTACCTATCAAATCAAGTGGAACCTTGGCAAGCATTCGAATGCCGGCGCCATGGCTGGGTCAGCACTCTAAGTCTGTGCTTAGCGAACTGGGCTATTTAGAAGCAGAAATTGACACCTTATTTGCGAATGGCGCTGTGTTCGATCAATACCGCGATAAAAGCCCTAACAAATAACGCTGGCTTTCAACTGTCCACCGTTATTTTGGCGCGGCGAATCACTTCGCCCCATTTCAAGTTGTCAAGTCGCATTTGCTCGCTGATCTGGGCCAAAGGCATTCGGCCAATTTCTTCAACACCGGTCTTGCGCAAAGCTTGAACCACCTCCGGGTCATCCATGGTTGTGCGGAAAACTGAGCGCAATTTGTCCAGAGCTTCGGCAGGCACACCGGCGTTGGTCACAAAACAGTTCCAAGGTTTTTCATCAAAACCTTCAAACCCTTGTTCGGCAATGGTGGGAACATCGGGTAGGGCTCCTGAGCGTTTGGCTGAAGAAACGGCTATAGCGCGTATGCGACCTGTTTGGACATGAGGCATGGCCGGCCCAAGGGTTGAAACGGCCAGATCAACCTGCCCCCCGACCAAATCGGCCATGTACTGAGCAGCCCCTTTGTAAGGCACATGGTTCATGGAAATACCTGCACGTTGCTTGAAAATTTCAGCAATTAAATGATGCGGTGAACCCACACCTGCACTGGCGCAATTGAGTTTGTTGGGGTTGGCTTTTGCATATGCAATTAATTCTTGCAAATTTCGAACAGGTACAGATGGATGTGCCACCAGCACAAAAGGTAACTCGCCCAGATGGACCAAGGGCGTGAAGGATTTAAGTGGGTCATAAGACACTTTGCGCATGTTGGGCACATAGGCAAAAGCGGTGCTGTCAATCAAATGAATGGTGTAACCATCGGGAGGTGCTTTCGCTGCAGCATCAGCCCCAATCGTTGTGCTGGCACCTGGCTTGTAATCAAAGACGATGGGTTGTCCCAATAATTTTTCAGCCTTACCTCCTACAATTCTGGCCCATTGATCGGCACCGCCGCCTGCAGGGTAGGGCACGATCAATTTGATAGGCTTTTCTGGATATGGCGCAGCCCACGCGCGGCCCATGAAACCCAAGCTAGCTGCACCAAGGCCGGCCCATTGAATCCATTCTCTTCTGCTGCTCATGTCTTGACTCCTGCTGATTGATCTAACTGTGTCAAGCTTCCATCATGAGCAAAAATGTTATTGGTGTCTAGTCCTATTGAAACAAAGCGGTAATTTTTTTCAAAAACAAGCCAACGCCAGCTGATTAAATAAAATTGCCAATCATTTATTTCAAGTGCAAAATCGTTGTCAACTAAAGGAATTGCCACATGTTTGACCTTGCCAACAAAATAGCACTCATCACAGGTGCATCCCGAGGCTTGGGCTGGTCAATGGCCCAATCACTTGCAAAGGCTGGGGCCCATGTGGTCCTCAATGCGCGTGATGAAAAGCTTTTAAGCGAGCGTGTCAAAACACTCACTGAGCAAGGACTCTCCGCGCAATCTGCGGCTTTTGATGTCACCGATTTTGAAGCGGCTCAGGCGTGCATCAATGGCTTAAAGAAACAATGGGGAAAAATTGATATTTTGATTGCCAACGCCGGCATCAATCACAGGCAAGCCATACAAGATTTTGACTTAGAAAATTTTGAAAAAGTTATCAATACCAATTTCAAAGCAATATGGGTTCTTTGCAAAGCAGTAACGCCTTTGATGGTTGAGAAGAAAAATGGGCGCATTATCTTGATAGGTTCAATGAGCGCTATCAATGCGAGGCCTTCCATTTCTGCTTATGTGGCCAGCAAAGGTGCCGTGCATGCTTTGTGTAAGCAACTGGCAGTGGAGCTTGCACCCAATTTGATCACTGTGAATTGCATTGCACCAGGTTTTTTTGCAACGGAGATGAACACTGCCTTGGTAGAAGACCCTCAATTTACCAAATGGGTCAAAGAAAGAACGCCGGTTGGTCGGTGGGGGCGGATAGAAGAAATTGGTCCTGCGGCTGTCTTTTTAGCCTCCGATGAAGCATCTTTTGTAAATGGATTAATTATGACGGTTGATGGCGGATTTACCTCTGCGATGTAGTTCAAATCTTGGGCGCCGACAGCGTATTGAGTCGCAACATTTCCTCAGCGCTCAGCTCAACGATTTGAACAATTTCTTCTAACTGTGCAGGGGTTCGTGCGCTTGCAATCGGAGCGCAAACTTGGGGGTGCGAGCGCAACCAGGCCAAGGCGATTGCCGAAACTGGTGCGCTGCGTGCTTGAGCGATTTCGCGCAAAGCGTCTATGATTTTCCAGTTTTGATCTGAATAAAACTCAGCCACACCTTCTGCCCGAACCGACTCAATTTTTACACCAGGACTGTATTTGCCTGACAAAAATCCACGCGCAAGACCATAAAAAGGGAACGCACCTAAGCCGTTGGAAGCAAGCACTGGAGCTTGCTCAGATTCAAACGGTTCTCGATGCACCAAGTTGTAGTGGTCTTGTAGTCCGATATAGGAGGGCAGGGTATGTTTGGCTGAGATGCTCAGCGCCTCTTGCAGGCGTGCACCGGTATGCTGCGAAGCAGCGATATAACGCACTTTTCCTGCTTTGATTAACTTGTCGTAAGCTCCCAAGGTTTCTTCCATCGGGACTTTGGCATCATCGCGGTGTGAGTAATAAATATCGATGTAATCAGTTTGCAAACGGCGCAGTGAATCGTCGCAAGCAGCCAAAATATTTGCAGCCGACAAGCCAGGCCGGGTATCGAGAAGTGCAACCTTTGTTGCAATGACAAATTTTTGGCGATCTTGCCTTTTGAGCCAATGGCCAATCAGTGTTTCTGACTCACCGCCTTGATTTCCAGGCTTCCACTGTGAATAAACATCAGCAGTATCGATGAAATTGCCGCCATGAGATTCATATGCATTCAGCACAGCATTCGATTCTTTTTCGTCGGCACTCCAGCCAAAGACATTGGCGCCAAGGCAAAGTGGGTGAACGCGTAAATCAGTTTTTGGAATTTTAATCATGGACTTGCTGGTTCAGTGTTGTGCATCAAGGTCGAGAGGGTAGATAGGGCGGCGGACATTTTTGAAGTCTAAAACGCTGAAGTCAGAAGTGCAAACGCCTACCCCGGAGCATTCAACAATTGAGCTTGCCAAATGACCAAACCCCGCGCGCCAGTGCACTCGGCTCTTCAGCATCAGAAAGCGCTTTTTGTTTGGGTCAATCCCCTGGGAGGCGAAACATTCAATGTCATTGGGCTCTTGTTGGCGCGAGATGACAACGATCTCTACTTTGCCCGTATCTAGCACTGCGGTTGGCCCCATGTCCATCTGAACCCCTTTTGACATGGGCCCACGATTGACAAAGCGGCCGTCAGATAGATGTTTCACGGTGCCGCTCACCTTGAGAGCTTGCCCCTTCAGACCTAGGCTTGGCATGTCTAGCTTGCCGCCTAGCATCAGCGTGATCTGTGCGCCCAACCCCGCCTTCTGCATTTCGCTAACAGCTTGAGGATCAAACACCGCAAACGCTGCCACATCTTCGAGGCCAGATTGCAGAATGCCATCGAGCACCGCCATCGTGTCCATCGTGCCACCAGAGGCGGCGTTGTCGTAGTGGTCTAGTAGGACCACCGGACCAGGACTTGTATTGGGATCGATTGCACGCGCACGGGCTAGGGACTTCTCAAGAGGTTCTACCTGATAGACCCATTTTGCGCGGTCTTTCCATGCCATGTCGAGCAGCTCGTTACACCAACGCTTAGCCAGAGCAGGGTCGTTGTCGGTGACCACCACCGCCGATAGTCCAGCATTCACGATGTCTGCATGTGGAAATCCGACGAACAAGCTGGCACACAGTGCGCCTTGTTTTTCCATTTCTGCAGCTCTCTCTTGAATTTCACGATTTGGCGAGTCCAGGCTGGACTGGCGCATGACGTGCGGCAACATGGGCCGTTGCCCCCAAGCCATGGAAGGAGTTGCTTTGCCGGCGAGCATAGAGAAAAGTGCAGTCCCTGCACGTCGACCCGTTTCGTAAACATCGACATGCGGATAAGTTTGGTAGCCTGCAATCACGTCAGCGTTGTCCACCATCGCAGGGTAGACATTGGCATGCATGTCGAGTGCAACGCCTATGGGTGTATGTGGCGCAATGCGTCGCAGGCGAGCAAGTAACTCACCTTCACCATCAGGGTAACTTTCAGTCACCATGGCGCCATGCAAATCTAGAAGGATGGCGTCACAGCCCTCGGACACTGCATCGCAAATTCGTTGGCACATGTACTCGTATGCTTTATCTTCGACCAGGCCGCTTGGCCAAGCATGGCCAGAAACTGGTAAGGAGATGGTGGCACCTGCCTGCTCCGCAAGCTCAATGAATGCACCGATGGCAGTGCCAGTGCCGCGGATTGCGGTGATAGCGGCTTCTCCCTCCAGAGGCAGCGAGTTGGCCCTGGCAAATCGGCTGATGGGCGTTGGTACCGGCGAGAACGTGTTGGTCTCGTGATTCATTTGAGCAATGACGATCTTCATATTTTTCCTCCGTCGATAGTGCTAACTTTAGCGCTTAATGCGGTTTGACGTTTGCTTGACGTGAAATCTAGCTGGTCCGTTCAGCAAACTCCCGATGGAGTTTTTTGATGGTTTGTGATAACGTTTAAATAATTTCCCTGCTGGAGATCTTTATTTCACACGCTATCAACGCCATTGATCCTGCAAGGCCCACTTTCATTGGAGAGGTTTCAGGTATTGACCTTACGCGTAGGCTTACAGAAGAAGAGGTCAGCGCTATTCATGCTGGCATGGACCGCTTCGGTGTGTTGGTGTTTCATGACCAACATTTTGAAGATGAGCAACAAATCGCTTTTAGCCGTCAACTCGGCATGCTGGAGGAAGCTACCGGGGACATCATGTCTGAAAAGGACCGGCGCCTCAGCATGGATTTGAACGATATTTCGAACCTTGACAAAAACGGCGAATTACTTCCTCGCGATGACCGCCGGCGTTTGTTTGGTTTGGGTAATTTGTTGTGGCACTCAGACAGTTCGTTCAAGGAGGTGCCGGCCAAGTATTCAATGCTGTCGGCACGCAAGATTCCTTTAGCCGGTGGCAACACAGAATTCGCTGACATGCGCGCTGCATATGACGCGCTGGACGATGCGACGAAAACTGAGGTGCACGATCTGATTTGCTTGCACAGTCAGATTTTCTCCCGTGGTGTTTTGGGCTTTGATGATTTCACAGACGCCGAGCGTGCAAAGTGGGCGCCAGTGCGCCAACGTCTTGTAAGGCGGCACCCCAACACAGGTCGCCTTTCGCTGTATCTGGCAAGCCATGCCGGCGGCATTGAGGGGTGGCCAATGCCAGAGGCGCGGTCTTTCTTGCGTGACTTGAATGAACATGCCACACAGCGCCAGTTTGTCTACGCGCATGTATGGCGTCCATCGGATCTGGTGATGTGGGACAACCGCGTTACGATGCACCGCGCTCGTCGCTACGATCCAAAAGAAGTTCGCGATATGCGAAGAACTACGTTGACGAATGAGGTGTCGAGTTTGGAGCAAGGCCCAATTGTCTAAGCGTATTGGAGTAGTCAACTAGACCTCCGATTTTTTATCAACAAATTAGTGCAAGCCAAGTACCTTGCGCATTGAACTGGAGTAAGCGTCATGGCCAAATTGCACAATTTCAACGCGGGTGGGTATAGCTTTTTAGAAGGCGGTTTCCCCTACTCGGCAGCCGTTATGACCCTGCCTGGTTTTGCATTTCGGAGAATTCGGTTTTCAAGCGTTGTGCCGGTTGAACAAGGCTTTGACTGGATTCGTCAGCACCTTCAGCAAAACAACCGACCTTTAACGGCATTGGCTGCATGCGAGCTAAGATCGCCAAGCGCTTTCACGATGGAAGGCTTTCGAGGTTTTAATCAAAGTTATGTGAAAGTGCTCACGGATTGGGGACTGATTCAAAATGGTCTCAACCCTGTAGCGCGCAGCAACTTGGCGCCGGCTTATTCCCCGCCGGACGTACCAGGCTTTTATGCGTTCACTTACACCGTGCCTGAAACTTCCAACCAATCAGACTGGCTGATTGCAGGCAGCGGCGAATGGCCAGAGCATTTACCTTTTCCTGAAGGCATTGTGGCGAGGGGTGACACCAGCCCTCAGGGAATTGAGCGCAAAGTCCGCTATGTGGTGCAAACCATGCAAGAGCGAGCACAGGGTTTAAACGCTCAGTGGTCTCGATTAACAGCCGCCCAAATTTACACAGTGCATGACTTTTCAGCTTTGATCCCAACAGTTTTTAATACTGCAGGTATGCTTGGCCCTGCTCTGTCGTGGCACATTTGCAATCCGCCCATTCAAGAATTGGAGTTTGAAATGGACGCGCGCAGTGTGCAACACGAACGTGTGGTGCACATTTAAGATTTAGGTTTTGCGTTCTAGCCAAGAACCCAAGATTCCTTTGGGCATGCGGATGATGAAGAACACCAGCAAGGCACCATAGATCAACAGGTCTAGACCATGAATTTGGTTGCCAATTAAGACCCGCAACACTTCTTGAAGTGCCAGTAAAAATACAGCGCCGAATGTAGGGCCGAGCATGACAAACATGCCGCCGGCAATGACGCCAAAAACCATTTGCAAAGAAATGCCAATGCCAGAGACGGTATCGGGGTTCACATAGGCTTGGTATTGCGCATACAAAACGCCGCCAAAGCATGTCATGGCTGCAGACAGAACCGTGATTGTCAATTTGGTGCGAGTGACATTGATGCCAATGGATGCGGCAGCATCTTCGTCTTCACTGACGGCCTGCAGGGCATCGCGCAACATGCTTTGATCTACTTTGCGCCAGACCCACAACGCAAAAAGCCAGCATGCCAAAACAATGTAGAACCAAACCACACGGTTTGAAAATTGAAATGACCACAAAGAGGCTGTGGCCTCATCCGGCAAGCCCGGCTTGGGTGTCAAGCCCAATGAGCCGCCTGTGACTTCACGCGTGGCCACAATGACCAAGCGCACCACCTCGGCCAAGGCCAAAGTTACAAGAGCGAAATAGTGACCCACAATTTTGAAACGGAAACATGGATAGCCAATGACCAATGCTAAAACCACGGTCAAAGCCACAGCTAATAAAGCACCCGCCAAAGGCGGCACGCCATACTGATTCCACAACAAGACCACGCTGTAAGCACCGATGCCCAAGAAAGCGCCGTGCCCTAGGCTGACCAAACCTAGGCGACCCATCAAGGCCCAGCTGGTGTAGATAAAGCCCATTAGCAAGGCCATGATGATCAGGTGCAATGGGTAGGAGCCCAAGCCTAGCCAAGGCGCCAGTATCAATGCCGTGAGCAATACGCCAAATTTAAAGTTGGAAGATAAAGTGGGCATGCTTTAGCGCCTGCGAAATAAAATGCCTTCAGGGCGGATGAACATCATGGCGATGAAGAACACAAATGCCATCACATAGCCCCATTCAATGGCGTAGACATAGCCACCCACGGAAATTAACTGAGCAAAAATAAATGCAGCCACGAAGCCGCCTAACAAGTTGCCTAAACCGCCCATGACGCAAACCAAAAATGTGATGGGGCCAAATGACAATCCGATGGCCGGATGAATGTCGTATTGCAGCACCAGCAAGCAAGCGGCCAAGCCTGCCAAAGAGCCCCCCATGGCCGACGTGATTAAATAAATTCGTTCAGGATTCACACCCATCAAAGGCATGATGCTGCGATCTTGGCTAATGGCTCGAATGGCAGTGCCAGCGAAAGTTCGATTCAAGAACAAATAAGTGGCTGCAATAGCTACCATGGCCACGCCAAAAGCAATCAGGCGAGCCATCGACAAGCTGATATCGCCCACCATCAAACTGGGCATTCGCACACCAATGTTTTTGAAGTCAATGCCAAAGATCACGGTGGCCAAGGCTTGAAGAAAAAACAAAACGCCGCCCGTGACCAACAATTGATTGATGGGCTCTGCCGACAAAACGGGCCGAATAATGAACCAGTGCATGGCCGTACCCAAAGCCGCCACGCCCACGATGCAGATGATGAAGGCCAAAGCCAGGGGCAGGCCCATGATGGTATGTGACCAATAGATGGCATACATGCCGATCATCATCAATTCGGCGTAGGAAATCCAGACCACATCAATGACACCAAAGATCAGGTTCAAGCCCAGAGACAAAAGCGCAAACAAGCCGCCAAGCAGCAATCCATTGAGAACCGCTTCGAGTAAAAAGATGTCAAAAAATTCCATCACACCCCCAAATAGGCTTTTTGAACTTCATCGCTGGCCAACAATTCGGCGGCAGTTCCGGAAGTGCGAATTTTTCCAATTTCAAGCAAGTAGGCGCGGTCCACCACCTTCAGCACTTGCTGGATGTTTTGCTCGACAATCAAGACGGTATAGCCTTCAGCGCGAATGCGGTGCATCAACTCAAAAATAGATTGCACAATGACGGGCGCTAAGCCAGCCGAGGGTTCATCTAGCAGCAGCAATTTGGGGCCACTCATCAGGGCTCGCCCAATGGCACACATTTGTTGCTCGCCCCCAGACATGGTGCCTGCCAATTGGTTACGCCGCTCTGCCATGCGTGGAAACAAGCTGTAGACATACTCCATGCGCTCTTGTAATTTGGCGCGGGCGGCGGGGGTGTAAGCCCCAATTTTCAAGTTGTCTTCAACGGTCAGGCGAGGAAACAAGCGTCGCCCCTCTGGCACTTGCGCAATCCCAAGTCCAACCACTTCATGCGATGGCAAGTCTCTGTAAGATTGGCCCTGCATCTCCATGCTGCCAGATGAGGCTTCAATCAACCGTGAAATGACGCGCAAGAGGGTGCTTTTGCCAGCACCGTTGGGCCCGATCACGGCTACGGCTTCGCCAGCTTTGACGCTCAAGGACACATCAAACAGCGCTTGAAAACTGTTGTAGCCCGCATTGATATTTTTCAACTCCAGCATCATGCGTCCTGACTTGATGCATTGCGCGCAACTTGCTGCTGTACGCTTTGGGCGTCCGTGCCTAAATAAACCTCAATCACGCGAGGGTCATGCGTGACTTCAGAAGGTGAGCCTTGGGCGATCAACTCTCCGTGGTCTAGCACCAAGCATCGATCAATGACTTTCATCAGCACACCCATGATGTGTTCCACCCAAATGATGGTGATGCCGCGCTCATCGCGAATTCGCTTGAGCATTTGCGCAGCTTGTTCCATTTCTGTTTCGTCTAAGCCGCCTAAACTTTCATCGGCCAGTAGCAGCTTTGGCTGTGTTGCCAAAGCCCGCGCCATTTCGAGTTTTTTTAGACCTGCAGCGCCAAGTCCATCGACTCGGACAGCGGGGTCGCGCGGCAAATCAATCAAGG
>Ga0209442_1000476_pt1 | contig 23505 bp, 23 predicted proteins | sample LauGreSBDMM110DD_2_FD_187565 | JGI IMG/M metagenome (GOLD analysis project Ga0209442, IMG submission 187565) | Freshwater lake microbial communities from Lake Michigan, USA - Sp13.BD.MM110.DD (SPAdes) (version 2) | ecosystem: Environmental > Aquatic > Freshwater > Lake | place: Lake Michigan...
GCAGCGCTTCAAATTAAGGCAGCAAGCGCAGGCCTTCAATTCAGAAAAATAAGGAGCAGAAGATGTCACAAGGGATTTTGAAAGTACTTCAGCCTGAAGGATGGGCGCCTGCCAAAGGCTATGCCAACGGTATTGCTGCCCGCGGCGAGATGGTGTTTGTTGCAGGCATGATCGGCTGGAATGGTCAATGCCAGTTTGAAACCGATGATTTTGTGGCGCAGTGCAAGCAAGCGTTGCAGAATATCGTAGCCACATTAGCTTGTGCTGGTGCTGGCCCTGAACACATGGCGCGCATGACTTGGTATGTGAAAAACAAAAAAGAATACGTGGCACGTGGCCGCGAACTGGGCAAGGTCTATCAAGAAGTTATGGGCAAAAACTACCCCGCCATGACCTTGGTTCAAGTTGCTGATTTAGTTGAAGACCGTGCTTTGGTGGAAATTGAGGTAACGGCTGTTAAGCCTTGAGAATAAGCTTTTGCAAGATGACTTTGAGTGCCTTGCTTTGCACATCCCCCAAGCTTTCTAGAATCTGCTTCTCATGAAGCGCTGCATTTTTTAAAATTGGCTGCACAGTCTTTTTTCCCTTGGGTGTGAGGCTCACCCAAGCTTGCCGCTTATCTTGAGTGCAGGCCGTGCGCATCACTAAGCCTTGGTCTGCCATTCGCAAAACCATTTTGGTCACAGTAGGTTGCTTGGCCAAAACAATGTCGGCCAACTCGCCCACTGTGCGTTGCTTTACGCCAGACAAAGAAGCCAAAATGCGCCATTCAGAAACCGTGAAGCCAGCAGCCTCTACTTGCGCATGAAATTCACTGGAAATGCTAAAGCTGGCTCTTGCCAAAAGGTAGGGCAAGTAACTGTCGACAAACTCTTTCTCTGCCATGGTGCTTAAGCTTTGACTTGGCCAACCTCAAAAAACCCGCCTTGCTGATGAACCAAGGGCGTGCCTTGTGCAAAGCCGCAGGCTTCAACTTCACCAATGAAAATGATGTGATCGCCTTCGGGGTATTGGCTGCGGTTACGGCATTCGAACCAAGACAAAGCACCTTTCAAAATAGGCAAGCCTGAAGCGCCTGTTTCAAACTCTACGCCATTGAAGCGGTCGCCTTGGCCAAATGCAAATTGCTGGCAAAGCGCCATCTGCTGATCACTTAAAACATTGATCACATAGTGCGAAGCCTTTTGAAAAGAAGGCAAGGTCCTTGATTTCAAACCCAAACTCCAGACGATAAGCGGTGGCGTGAGCGAGACGCTATTGAACGAACTGGCAGTCAACCCTACAAACTGATGCCCCCAATCTGATGGATTGGCATCGCCCAATTGATGGGTGGTGATGATGGAGACACCCGTAGGAAAGCGCGAAAGAGCTTGCTTGAAGTGCTGTGTATCGAGGGGTGTACTAGGGGAATTCATGAGGTAATTGTATGAAATTTCATATAAACTTGCTTGAAGAATTTGGGCCCCATCTTCTCACAGGGCAGGTATCGCAAGGAGTAGAGATGCTAATTGAGCAAATTGAACACCGTTGGTTGGTTGCTTTTGAACGTACTTTTGCATTGTGCAAAGTTCAGCCTAACGAAGTAGTCGCCTTGTTGACTGAAAGCCAGTCGAGGCGCGTCAATGTTGATTTGGCCAGGCTTGCCTTGCAGCAAATGGGCGCCAAGGTGTTCGAAGTGTGTTTGCCGACGCCGGCATTAAGCGCACCTGCGCCCATCAGATCGACAGGTGCTACCGACGTCATTCAAAATTTGGCACCCGTTGTGGCCGCATTGCAGCGAGCTCATTTAATCATCGATTGCACGGTAGAGGGCATGTTGCATGCACCTGAATTGCCCGCAATTTTGAAAGGTGCCGATGGTGTGGTGCCGCGCTTGTTCATGATTTCCAACGAGCACCCTGAAATTTTAGAACGCACCCTACCCAATCCTGCACTTGAGGCTGTAGTGCGCAATGCCATGAAAAAACTTCGCGCTGCACAACACATGCATGTCACTTCTAAAGTTGGTACTGATTTGAACATTCAACTCAAGTCGGCTGTGGTGGGGGGCGTTTGGGGCTTTTGTGCCAAGCCAGGCATGGTGTCGCATTGGCCGGGAGGTTTGGCTTTGGCCTTTCCTGCTGCTGGCAGTGTCAATGGCACTTTGGTGATGGCGCCAGGCGATGTGAATCTCACCTTCAAACGCTACCTGCGCGACACCATTCACCTCACCATTGAAAACGACACCATTGTGCGCATTGAAGGTAAGGGCGTGGACGTGGACATGATGCGCTCTTATTACCAAGCATGGATTGACAAAGAAGGTCATCGCGATGCATGTGCTGTGTCGCACGTGGGTTTTGGTTTAAACCCTGCTGCGCGTTGGGATGCCATGACGTTTTATGACAAGCGCGATTGCAATGGCACTGAGTTGCGAGCCTTCGCTGGAAACTTTTTGTATTCAACAGGTGCCAATGAAGTGGCGGGCCGCCACACTTTAGGACACTTTGATTTGCCCATGCGCCATTGCAGCATTGCCTTGGATGGTCAGTTGGTGGTGCAAGAAGGTGAGTTGGTGAAGGGTGTGTTTGAAAGTGCAGCGTCATGAGCTTACTCACGCCGGTTTGGATTGAAGCTGGCCCACCCAATGCCAAAACCAGCATAGTCTTTTTGCATGGCATTGGTGGCGGTAAAAAAGGTTTCCAATCGTCTGTTGATTTTTTTGGAAAGCAGGGCTTCAGAGCTTTGGCTTGGGACATGCCGGGCTATGGCAATAGCCCACTGGACGGCACGCTCAGTTTTGAAAGTTTGGCTGCGTCCCTCGAAGACATGTTGGATGCCGCCAAAATTGAAAAAGCAGTCTTAGTGGGTCACAGCATGGGCGGCATGGTGGCTTTGCAAGCCTTCACCCGCTGCCCATCGCGCATTGCAGGTTTGGTCATAGCGGCAAGCAGCCCAGCGTTTGGTCAACAAGACGGCGATTTTCAAAAACAATTTGTCGCTCAAAGGTTGGCACCTTTGGACGCTGGCCAAACCATGGCGGATGTGGCCAATCGTTTAATTCCCAGCATGGTGGCCCCGCTTGTATTGCCCCAAGGTGCAGTGCTTGCGCAATACCCCGCAGGCTTGGCATTGGCGCATGCTTGCATGTCTGCTGTGCCGCCCAGTACGTATCGTGCATCTTTAAATGCGCTGGTGAAGTTTGAGCAACGTGCCGCCCTGCCCACCATCAACGTGCCCACTTTGTGCTTGGCGGGTGAGCACGACAAAACGGCACCGCCCGAAGTTTTGCGGCGTATGGCGCAAAAAATCAAGGGTGCTGAATACGAATGCATAGAAGGCGTAGGGCACCTCATGAGCTTTGAGCAAGAAGCCCCGTTTCATGCCGCTGTTTTGAATTTTTTAAGCCGACATTTTTGAGTTGAGGATGTTTTTATGACGACCAGTGTGGCTTCAAAGCCTTATATGCCTATTTGTGGCGATGACTATCCGCTCACAGAAAAACAAAAACACCTCATGGCAATGGCGCATGATTTGGGAAAAAACAAATTTGCACCTCGTGCTGCGCAATTAGACCGAGACGCACAGTTTCCATTTGAAAACTACAAAGACATGAAGGCTGCAGGGTTGTTGGCGCTTTGCGTGCCCGAAGCACATGGTGGCCAAGGCGCAGATTACGCCACCTATGCCATGGTGTCAGCAGAGATTGGCCGTTGGTGTGGCGCTACGGCGCTCACCTTCAATATGCATGTGTGCACCATGATGTGGAGCGGTTTGTTGTCTGAAGATTTAGACATGACCCCCGAGCAACGTGCTTTGCACCGTGTGTATCAAAAGTCGCACTTTGCGCGTGTTGTCAATGAAGGTGCCATCTATGCGCAGCCCTTTTCTGAAGGTGGCGCATCGGCAGCAGGCGCGCAACCCTTTGGCACCCAAGCCGTGAAGGTAGAGGGGGGGTGGAAAATCAATGGCAAAAAAATCTTTGCATCGCTGTCTGATGCGGCAGATTTCTTTGGCGTGCTGTGCACTGAGAAAAAGCCAGATGCCGAATTATCCAGACGCGATACGCTTTATTTGGCCATACCGCGCACAGCACCCGGCTTGACTGTAGAAGGTGATTGGGATCCACTGGGCATGCGCGCCACGGTGTCGCGCAACTTGATTTTCAAAGATGTGTTTGTCCCCGACGATGCAGCACTGATGCCGCAGGGCGTTTATTTTCAAGCGGCCAGTCGTTGGCCGCACATGTTCATGACTCTCTCGCCCACTTACATGGGCATTGCGCAAGCTGCCTACGACTTCACTGTGGCCTATTTGCGCGGCGAAATTCCTGGTACGGGACCTGTCAAGCGCCGCCAATTTGCAACCAAGCAAATTGCGGTGGCTGAAATGTTTGTGAAGCTGGAACAAACGCGCAACTTATTTTTGCGCGCCATTGAAGACGCCAAAATTGACCCTCCCAAATCGTCACGCTTGCGAGCTTATGCTGCGCAGTACACCATCATGGAAAACGCGCAAGACATTGCACGCTTGGCCATTCGAACCTGTGGTGGGCAATCGATGCTCAAGTCTTTGCCACTAGAGCGTTTGTACCGCGATGCACGCTGCGGCTCTTTGATGTTGCCTTGGACAGCAGAACTTTGTTTAGATCGCTTGGGCCGCGAAACCTTGTACGAAGCGGGCGAGAAAGACGAATGAACGAAAGTTCTAAAATTGCGCAGCGCTTTTGGGAGTTAGCCAAAAGCCAACCTGAAAAGTTGGCGCTTCAATTTGGCATGCCAGGTCAAACTGAAGAATTTGACTTTGCCAAATTTTGGCGACGTGTGGAGCGCGTGACGGGGCACCTTCAAAGCACCCATGGCTTGAAAGTTGGTCAACGCGTGGCTTGGCTGGGCTTGAACCACGAATTACAGCTGGTCACTTTGGTGGCTTGCGCCCGCTTGGGCTTGATTTTCATGCCACTGAACTTTAGGTTGGCATTGGCCGAATTGCAATCGGTGCTTCAAGATGCAAAGCCGAGCATTTTGATTCATGACGAAATGCACGCCGACGCTGCTATAAGTTTGTCGAAAGCGGGACCTCCATGTTTTCAGTTAGAAAGTTTAATTGCGAGTCCCTCGTCAAAAAACCTAGCACTGCCTGTTGTCAACGACGACGCAGATGTGCTTTTGGTTTACACCTCCGGCACCACGGGCCTGCCCAAAGGTGCAGTTCACACGCAAGCAGGTTTGCTGGCCAATGCCCAAGCCAGCCATGAAGCGCACGAGTTCAATGCCACAGACATCGTGTTGTCGACCTTGCCCATGTTTCATGTGGGCGGATTGTGCATCCAAACTTTGCCGGCATTGCTTGCGGGTGTCTCTGTCCATTTGCATCCACGCTTTGATGCTTCAGCATGGCTCCATGCGGTTTCAAAAGTCGAAGTTGCCAAGAGCCCCACACTGTCGCTGCTTGTGCCTGCCACGATGCGCGCAGTGTTGGAGAACGCGCAATGGCTTGGTGCTGATTTGACAAGTTTGCGAGGCATCATGGCGGGCTCGTCAAGCTTGCCACAAGCCTATCTAGAAAAATTCCATGAGCGAGGTGTGCCAGTTGGTCAAATTTATGGCACCACAGAAACTGGACCTGTGAGTGTGATCTTAAAGTTCCGGGATGCAGTTCAAAGAATTGGTTTTGCAGGCTGGCCTCATGCCAAATTAGAACTGCAATTGATAGACTCTGAAGGGCGTGCAGTGAAACTGGGTGAGATAGGCGAGGTGCGCGTTCGCGGAACCAACCTCATGCGAGGCTATTGGTGTGCTGCAACTCAAGCTGCCAAAGAGGGTTTGAACGACGGGTGGTTTCATACCGGCGACATGGGGTTTTTGGATGTGCAGGGGTGCCTGCAAATTGTGGGTCGCAACAAGGACATGATTATTTCAGGGGGTGAAAACATTTACCCCGCAGAAATTGAAAATGCGTTGGCCGCCTTTCCAGGGCTTCTGGAATGTGCTGTGGTGGGCTTGCCCGATGAACGTTGGGGCGAAGTGCCTGTTTTGGTGCTGGTTCGTGCTTCTACGGCGGCGGGGCAAAATCTTTCTGAAGCAGCGGTGAAGACCCACTTAGAAGCTCAGATTGCGCGCTTTAAATTGCCCCGCCGAGTCGTTTTTCTGGACGAACTGCCTAAAAGTGCTTTGGGCAAGGTGCAAAAGTCTATTCTCCAGAAACAAATGATGGCTTTGAATTCTTAGACAATGTGATTTCAAACGGCATAAAGGATTTCAAATGACACAGTTGATATTGGGCCTGATCTTGTTTTTAGGCGCGCACTCTGTTCGCATCTGGGCAGATGGCTGGCGAGATCAAACCATTGAAGCGTATGGCGAGAAAGCATTCAAGGGTGTTTACGCCCTAGTCTCAATTTTGGGATTTTATTTGTTGGTGGTGGGGTATGGCGAAGCAAGGCTGCAAACTGTGGCGCTTTGGAATCCGCCCATTTTTACCAAACACATCAGCATGCTCTTGATGTTGTTATCAAGCATTCTCTTAGTGGCAACCTACATCCCTCGCAACCATTTCAAAATGCGTTTGGGGCATCCGATGGTTTTATCTGTCAAGGTGTGGGCTTTGTCGCACCTGCTTGCGAACGGTAATTTGGCCGATCTAGTCTTGTTTGGCTCTTTTTTAATTTGGGCTGTTTTGAATTTCAGGTCTGCACGTGCGCGAGACCGTGCACTTTTGTTGAACTTGAATGTCACAGAAGAGGCTGCAGGCGAGTCGATTGCTGAAAGTGAATCGGCACATCAACCTAAGTTGCTTTCAACCATCATCACACTGGTCGGCGGCATTGCAATTTGGGCCTTGATCACGTTTGTCCTGCATGCCAAAATTGTTGGCGTTTCCCCCATGGGCTAAATGAGAGAAAATACCGCCATGAGCACAAACGACGCTACCACCACAGAAGCACTCAGTACCTGGTTTGATGGTTTTGAGAAAAGACAGTTCAATGTGAACGGTGTTGTGGTGTGCTCGCGCCTATCTGCCAATTGGTTGAATCAAATGGACAAGCCTGTTTTGGTCTTGTTACACGGATTTCCGCAAACACATGTCATGTGGCACCGTGTGGCGCAAGCCCTGAAAGATCACTATCGATTGGTCTTGCCCGATTTGCGGGGCTATGGCGACTCTTCTCATGCCCCTGGCTTGCCCGATCACAGCAACTACAGCAAACGTGCCATGGCGCAAGATGTTGTGGGCTTGCTTGATCAACTCAATGTGGACACTTTCTTTTTGTGCGGCCACGACAGGGGTGGGCGTGTTGCGCACCGCTTGGCGCTTGATTTTCCTTCCCGCGTCTTGAAGTTGTGCGTGCTTGACATAGCGCCCACACTCGACATGTACAACCGAACCGATATGGAGTTTGCACGAGCCTACTATCACTGGTTCCATCTTATTCAGCCCAGCCCTTTGCCCGAGAAAATGATTGGCGGTAACGTGCTGCATTACTTGCACGCCAAACTGGGTGGCTGGGGCTCACATGGCACTTCTTTCATTGAGCCCGAAGCTATGGCCGAGTACGAGCGCAGCATGAACTTGCAGCCAGATCAGCCCGGTGATTTGATGCCGGCAGTGCACACCGCTTGCGAAGATTACCGCGCCAGTGCCGGCATTGATTTGCTGCACGATAAAGCCAGCCGCGCACAAGAACAAAAAATCATGTGCGATACCTTGGTTCTCTGGGGAGACCGCGGCGTGGTGCACAAAATGTTTGCGCCCATTCGTCTGTGGCAAGCGCAATGCGCGGGTGAGGTTTCAGGCCACGTGGTGCCTTCAGGTCACTTCATTCCAGAAGAACTGCCAGACCTCACTGTCGAAAGCCTTCGCGCTTTCATGGTTTAAATCATGCGCCTTAGTTGGTGCCGCAACACTTTTTGTATTTCTTGCCGCTACCGCAACTGCAAACATCGTTGCGCCCAGGCGTCGCCTCTTTGATCACCTGTAAAACGCGGGGTCCTATGCTGCGCCAAATTTCTCGCAAATCGTAGACTGCCCACAGGGCTTCGCCATACACGTTGAGGCGAGACTCACTGACACTTAAGGGGCCGTCTTCACTCAGGGCAGACAGTGTCGGTTCGTCTGTGTCATCTTCTGTCAGCGCCACGATGGCTTCTAGCGCAGTGTCGTGCCACTGTGCAGATTCTTTGTCTTTCGGTGCGGTCCATTCATCGGGCCAGTTCTCAACAACGAACATAAAGCCCAAAGCCCAGACCTGTGCAAAGGCTGGAATTTCTTCGCTTCCAATTTCTGCACGCTCTTCAGGTGACAAGCTGGCAATGGCGCCGCGCACATCCATGACCTCGGGTGCATAGGCGCTGTCTTCGTCGAGGGCTTTGATTTCTGTGTCTAGGGCTTTTTTGACTTCGTCGTAACGTTGTTGCCACAAACTTAAGAATTTAACTTTCTGAGCTTCATCAGAGAAGCCAGCGCCGCCTTCATCGTCTTCAAGCCCCAACAAGACGGGCAACCATTCTGCTTCTGGCATAGTACGGCGGCAACAAATGAGCGCCACCATAAAGCCTTCACAAAACTCCCACTGCGGTGTTTCTTCGTAGCGCGTACGCAGGTCATCCAAGATATCGTCTAGGGCGTCAAAGTCTTCGGGTTGCAGGCTGGTCATGGTGTGTTCCAGTGTTTAGAGGGCAGGTATCTCGGAGGGGTTCAACACCACGCCCGATTGAAACAAACGTTTTTTCATACAAAGAATAGCGTTGTCTTTGCTGAGCAAGGGCACCGCATGGGCTACCGCCAAGTCGATGAATTTTTGATCGTCAGGGTCTTTGCAAGTGCAGGCCGCTTTGACCGCAGGTTCTGCTGCCAATAGGTATTCGTCAAAGCGGTTCAATATATTTTGCGCTTGAATGCTGGACTTGGCCATCCGCTTAACAAGGTGCGGATACGTCAACACCCGCTCTAACTCGTCGCGCATGCTGGCGGTTGCCAGGTGAGAAATGGCACCGCTTTGAAGCGCAGCGCGCAAGGGGATGGTGGCGGGGTCTTCAAACAGCCAAAGGTCAAGCACGATATTGGTGTCAATCACCCAAGCTTGCGCACTGGGCTTAGCTTGAGCCTCAGAGCTTGTCACGCACCGAGCCCTTCATGAGGTCGAAGCGAAACATGCGGCATTCAATGGGACCATTCCACATGGGGACACGGCGTGATTCTTTAAGACGCATTTTGGTTGGCAGCTTGAGATCAGGTGTGAGCATCCAAGCAGTCCAGCCGTTGTAGTTCTTTTTCCAATGCGAGGCCAGTTGCGAGAAGAACTCACCGCCATCGTCGCCTTCGGCTACTTCGCGTGCTCGGCTTAAATCAACGCTATCACGCGTTCGGCCAAAGCCAGGGTCTTCACGGTTTCTGTCTCTGCTCGACACGCCCGCCACACCCGCTGCTGCAATGCGCTCGCCATAAGGCGGATTGAGCAACATGAGGCCGGGTGTTTCGCAAGGTGGCATGCGCTGCAGAGCATCGCCGCCGCGCGCTTGCACCACTTGGCCAACGCCTGCGCGCTCAGCGTTGCGCTGCGTGAAGTCAACCATCCGGAAGGCAACATCAGACGCATGAATTTCTGCAGTGGGCTCATGCTCTTGTGCGCGTGCATCTTCTTGAAGCGCCTGCCATACGTGCGGCTGGAAGGGCAATAACTTTTCAAAACCAAAACGTCGCAGAATACCGGGGGCAATGCCACACGCAATTTGCGCAGCTTCAATGGCAATGGTGCCGCTGCCGCAACACGGATCGTACAAGGGTGTGTGTGCATCCCAGCCGCTGGCGGCCAACATGGCGGCTGCCAAGGTTTCTTTGAGAGGCGCATCGCCTTTGTCTTCGCGCCAACCGCGCTTGAACAGGGGCTCGCCCGAGGTGTCCATGTAAAGCGTGCAGCTGTCGGTGGTGAGGTGAACATAAATTCGCACATCGGGCCACTGGGTGTTCACGTCGGGACGCTCACCCCGTTTGTCGCGAAATCTGTCGGCCACAGCATCTTTGATTTTGAGGGCCGCAAAGTTAAGGCTAGTGAGTGGGCTGTGCTGTGCTGTAATTTCAATCTTGAAGGTTTGCTTGGTGGTGAACCAAATTTCCCAAGCCACAGCAAAGGCGGCGTCGTACAAATCTTTTTCACTTCGATAAAAGGTTTGCGACAGTTGAATCAGCACACGTTGTGTGAGTCGACTGTGCAAGTTCAGCCGCAAGGCCTCTCGCCATGACGCATTGGCCATCACGCCACCGCGACCCGTGAGCAAATCGTTGCCTGTGAGTCCAGTGAGTTGATGGACCTCGTCGGCCAGTAAGCCTTCAACGCCGGCGGCGCAAGGCATGAAAAGTTGAAGCGAGTTCACAGAGTTTTACGCAAGTTGGCGGGCGCAATTTTGAGCGCCTCGCGGTATTTGGCAACGGTGCGCCGTGCGCAATCGATGCCTTGTTCTTTGAGCATTTCAGACAGTTGGTTGTCTGACAGGGGTTTGTTGGGGTTTTCGGCCGCCACCAATTGTTTGATGAGCGCACGCACAGCCGTACTTGAAGCGGCGCTGCCGCTGTCGGTGCCCAAGCCTGAGCCAAAGAAAAACTTCAGCTCGAAAGTGCCCATGGGCGTGGTCATGTACTTGGCTGTGGTGACGCGGCTGATGGTGGACTCATGAAGGCCCAACTCATCAGCAATTTCGCGCAGCACCAAGGGCCGCATGGCCAACTCGCCATGAATGAAGAAGTTACGCTGGCGCTCCACAATGGCAGTGGACACGCGCAAAATGGTGTCAAAGCGCTGCTGAATGTTTTTAATGAACCAACGCGCTTCTTGCAACCTTTGTTGCAAACCCAAATGACCTTCGCCTTTGCCACCACGCAATGCGTTGGCATAAATATCGTGAACGCGCAATTTGGGCATCACATCAGGATTGAGTTGAACTCTGAAATGCGGTTCACCGCCTTTGCGTGTGCCAATGACCAACACATCGGGCACGATGACATGTTGTTCTGCATTGGCAAAGGGACGGCCTGGTTTGGGCTCTAAACGCGTGATGAAGGTCAGCGCCAATTTAACAAGGGCTTCGTCTTCGCCGCACTGCACAGCCAAACGTTTGTAGTCGCGTTTGGCCAATAACTCCAATGGCAGTGCACAAATTTTCAAAGCCACTGGCGCCACTTCGTTGTCGGGCTCGTCCTTCATGATGGCCTTGAGCTGTATGCGCATGCACTCACCCAAATCGCGTGCGCCAATGCCCACGGGTTCTAGGGATTGCAACAAACTCAGTGCCATTGTGAAACGGTGCACCAGTTCTTCAAGTTGTTCGATGTCGTCAGTGCCTGCCAACCCTTGTGCCAAGGACTCGAGGCTGTCTTCTAAATAGCCGTCGTCGTTCAATGACTCAATCAAAAAGCGAAGGGCTGCGCGGTCAACTTCTGACAAGCGCATCGACAAAGCTTGTCGGTGCAAATAGTCTGTGAGAGAGCCTAAGCCGCGAGCCAACTCAATGGCGTCAGCACCCTCAGAGTCGTTGTTGGTGTTGTTTTTGCGAGCGCCGGCATCGGTGCCCCACTCGCTGTCGTCGGGCGCCATGTCGACGCTGCCGTCGCCATCCCAACTGTCGGCCACATCGGTTACAGCTTCGTCGCTGGCGACCGATGCGGTGGACTCGCCAGCGGCATCGCGCGAATCGGAGCCTGCGTCGCTGGCGGCTTCTGACACACGATCGCCCAAGCTTACGCGGGCATCGGCTTCGGGCAAACCGAAATCTTCTTGCGGTACTTCGTCGGTATTGCGTTCAAGGAAAGGATTTTCGTCGAGCATTTGCTCAACTTCTTGACTGAGCTCAAGGGTAGAGAGTTGAAGCAGCCGAATGGATTGTTGCAACTGTGGCGTGAGCGCCAAGTGCTGGGACATCCGAAGTGAAAGGCTTTGCTTCATGTTTCCGCCATCACATTCGGAAGTGTTCGCCGAGGTACACACGGCGTACGTCGGCGTTGTTGACGATGTCTTGCGGAGTGCCTTCCGCCAACACGCGCCCCTCGCTGATGATGTAGGCGTGGTCGCAAATGCCCAATGTTTCGCGAACGTTGTGATCGGTGATGAGCACGCCAATGCCGCGCTCTTTCAAGAAGGCAATGATGCGTTGAATTTCAATGACGGCAATGGGATCAATACCCGCAAAAGGCTCGTCTAGCAAAATAAAGCGAGGGTCTGTGGCCAAGGCGCGTGCAATTTCGACACGCCTGCGTTCGCCGCCCGACAGCGCCAAAGAAGGCGAGTCGTGCAAATGGTCAACGCGCAAATCTTTGAGAAGCGCTTGTAAGCGAGCGCTGATTTCTGCATTGTTTAAAGGCTTGCCATCTTCATTCAGTTGCAACTCCAACACAGCGCGCACATTTTCTGCCACGGTGAGTTTTCTGAAAATAGAAGCTTCTTGAGGCAAATAGGACAGCCCCATGCGAGCCCGGCGGTGGATGGGCATGCGCGTCACGTCTTCACCATCAATCAAAATTTGACCGCCATCTGTGCGCACTAGGCCCACAATCATGTAGAAGGAGGTGGTTTTGCCGGCACCATTGGGTCCTAACAAACCCACCACTTCACCTTTTTCAACTTTGACCGATACGTCAAACACCACTTGGCGGCTGCCATAAGACTTTTGCAAATGGCGCGCTTCAAGGCTGCTGGTTTCGGTGGAAGCGCTCATGGCTTGTCTGCACCGGTGCGAGTGCTCGGTTTCAAAACAGGACCCGCAACGGGCGGGGTCAATTCATTGGTTTTAGGACGAGGGGTGATGGTGGCCTTGACCCGTTGGCTACCAGAAGTGTTGCCTGGCAAACTGGTCTTGCCATCGACCGAGAAAACTTCGGTGGTGTTGTTGACCAAAATTTGTTGGCCTTGAATACGGTCTGCCACCACTTGGCCGCGCAGCAATCGCAGCTCGGCGCGTTGGGTGAGTGTCAGGGTATCGGCTTGGCTGTTGTAAACAACCGCTTCTGCTTCTCCTTCTGTGAATTCGTCGAAACCTTCACGTTTTTGGCGAAAGAAAACCCGCTCGCCCGGTTCGGCCGACAAAGTGGCCACTTGGTTGCCTTGCTTGTCTTGTTTAACCTCCATGCGAGCTGCTCTCAGAACCAGGGTGCCCTTGGTCATGAGAACTTTGCCGGTGAAGATGGTGAGTTGTTTTTGGTCGTCGTGCTTAAGCGAATCGGCCTCAACGTTCATGGGTTTGTCTTTGTCCGCTTTTTCGGCGAAAGCACTTTGAGCCGCAATGGCGGCTAAGGTGAAGAGCAATGTGATGAACTTGAGTTTCATAAAGGCGCGAATCTTGCTTGATTGTAGGTGTTCAGAGGGGAAACACACCTGTTTGGAAGAAAAATCGCAAAAAAAAGCCCGCCGAAGCGGGTTGATGCGCAACACCTGCTTTGAATCAGGCGCGGCCTTGTCGTACGAGGGCCAACAAAGACTCTGTGACTTGAAGAGCGCGGTCCATGCTGCCGGCCAATGTGCCATCGATGTAGTACTTGCCTGCGACACCCAATGAAGGAACGCCCTCAATCTTGAAATCATTTTGCAATTGAACGGCCCGCTTGAGTTTGCTGGCTACGCCAAATGATTTGGCTGTGTCTGCAAATTTATTTTTATCAACACCTTGCTTTTCGACCCACGCCAAAATGCTGGCATCGGTGTTCAATGTCAAACGTTCGACGTGAATGGCTTGGAACACTTTGCCATGTATTTTTTCTAACAAGCCCATGGCTTCCAAAGAGAAATACAAGCGTTGCTGGGGCGCGAAGTCTTCTCTGAAAGCGACGGGTATGCGACGCACCACCACATCCTTGGGCGCATTTTTCACCCATTGTGCAAAGGCGGGTTCGAAGGCGTTGCAGTGAGAGCAGCTGTACCAAAAGAATTCAATCACTTCAATTTTGCCGGCTTCAGATTCGGTGGGCACGGCACGGTCTAACTTGGTGTAGTCCTTGCCCGCGACAAACTTGGCGGGTCCCTGCGCGAAAGCTGTGTTGTTCAAACCTAAGCCGCCAAGGGATGCGGCGGTGCTCAAGCTGGCTAAAGAAAATTCACGGCGTTTCATATCGTGCTCCTGATTCAATAAGGTGTTGCTTAAGTTTAGCGTTGGACGCGAACCAAGGCGGCATCCATGCCACTGGCATCTAATCGTGCTTTGATTTTTTCTGCTTGATCTTTGTCATCAAAAGGGCCGCTTCGCACTCGAAAGATAGCGCGTCCGGCTTGTTCACGTTCACTGACCTTGGCTTCAATGCCCATCATGGACAGCTTGGCTTTTTGGGCGTCTGCATCGGCTGCAGATTTAAAGGCACCTGCTTGTACAAAATAAGTGAAAGGATCGTTGGTGGACGGCGCTTTGTTGGCAGGCTGTGGCGTGGCCGCGGGTGGTGGTGTAGATGCAGCAGGCGCAGGCGCTGCAGGCGTGGATGCTGCTGGTGCTGAGTTCGGATTTTGTTTCTTGGCCAAATCTGCCAAGGGATCGGCCGTCACTGCAGGTGCGGCGGCTGCACCAGGATTGGGTACGCCTGCTGCTGCGGCGGCGGCAGGATTGGCAGCCGTAGCGTCTGTTGGTGCTTCTGGTGTGACGGGCTTGCTTTGTATCGCACCGTTTGGATTCCAGTCTTTGTTTTTTTCAGCTTCGACCGCATCTTGATCGGCAGAACGAGATTGGTTCTTGTTGCTAAATGGCATGGGCACTTTGGTGACGTACATGGCGACACCCAAGGCAATGATGAGGCCAATGACCAAGCCTAGAACAAAGCCCAGCAAGGTGCCACCGCGTTGGCTTTGGATGTTGGTGTGGGACATGTTGTGAAGTGCTCTCAAAGTCATATCTAAAATAACGGCCGTCTAAATTACATCTGCTCAGGTGCGGACACACCCAAGATTTTCAAGCCATTTTGCAAGACTTGTGCGCAGGCTGCAACCAAGGCCAAGCGCGCCAGTTTGAGGGGTTCTTCTTCAACCAAAATGCGCTCTGCATCGTAGTAGCTGTGGTAGCTGGCGGCCAAGTCGCGCAGGTAGAACGTCACGTCGTGCGGGGCAAAGTCTTGCGCAGCATCGGTCAGCATGGCGGGGTATTTGGCCAACAGCAACATCAGGGCCTGAGCTTTGGGGTTGTCTAAATTAGACAAATCGACTTTGGCCAAGCTGGCCACGTCGCCGCCCCAGGTGCGCAAAATGGAATGAATGCGCGCATGGGCATATTGCACGTAATACACCGGGTTGTCGTTGTTTTTGGCCAAGGCCAAATCAATGTCGAACACGTATTCGGTATCGGGCTTGCGGCTGAGCAAAAAGAAGCGCACCGCATCTTTGCTGGTCCACTCAATGAGATCGCGCAGCGTCACATAACTGCCGGCGCGCTTAGAAATTTTCACTTCTACACCGCCGCGCATGACGCGCACCATGGTGTGCAAAACGTAGTCGGGGTAGCCCTCGGGAATGCCAGCACCAGCGGCCTGCAAGCCAGCGCGCACGCGTGCAATGGTGCCGTGGTGGTCGGTGCCTTGAATGTTGACAACCTTGGTAAAGCCGCGTTCCCATTTGGCTATGTGGTAGGCCACATCGGGCACAAAGTAGGTGTAGGTGCCGTCGCCTTTGCGCATGACGCGGTCTTTGTCATCGCCATAGTCGGTGGACTTGAGCCACAGCGCGCCATCTTGCTCGTAGGTCTTGCCTGCTTCTTGAAGCTTCTTTACCGCAGCGTCAACGCGGCCACTGGTGTAGAGGCTTGACTCAAGGTAGTAATTGTCAAACTTAACTTCGAAGGCTTTCAAGTCGAGGTCTTGCTCGTGACGCAAATAGGCGACGGCAAATTCGCGCATGCCATTCAAATCGTTCAGGTCGCCACTGCCCGTAAATTCACGGTCGTCAGACTTGACGGTTTTCTTTGCCAAGAAATCTTGCGCAATGTCTAGGATGTAGTCGCCGTTGTAGGCCGCTGCGTTTTCGCCACTGGGCCACTCTGCATCACCCGGCTTGAAGCCTTGCGCGCGCAATTGGGTTGAAGTGGCCAAGGTGTTAATTTGCACGCCCGCGTCGTTGTAATAAAACTCGCGGTACACGGACCAGCCTTGCGTTGCAAACAAATTGCAAATGGCATCGCCCAATGCGGCTTGTCTGCCATGGCCCACATGAAGTGGCCCTGTTGGATTGGCGGACACAAACTCCACCAACACTTTTTCATTGCGCTCAGCTTGCTTGCCAAAGCAAGAAGCTGCATGCAGCACTTCTTGGATGACCGCTTGTTTGGCACTGGGTTTGAGCTTGAGGTTTAAAAAGCCAGGGCCTGCAATGTCAATGCTCTCTACCCACTGGGTGAAAGCAGGCGTAGCCATGAGTGCCGTGCGCAGTGCTTCGCCCACTTGTCTGGGGTTTTGACCCAAGGGCTTGGCCAAGTGCATGGCAGCCGTACAGGCCAGATCGCCATGGGCTGCCACCTTGGGTGATTCAAAGATGGCTTTGGCACCGGCACCAGAATGCAGGCGTTCGAGTTCGGCGGCAAGGGCCGACAGTAATTCTTGTTTGGCTAAGAGCATGCCTCGATTTTACGGGGCGCTTTGCCAAGTTGCGGGCAAGCTGTAGTGATGCTTTAAAAAGTCGATCCAAAGGCGCAAACGCAGGGGCAAGTGCTTTCTTTGGGGAAAAACACCGTAAATGCCGTTGGGCGGGGCCGCAAACTCGGCCAACACCTCGACCAGGTGACCCGTTCGGATGTCATTTTCTACCTCCCAAGTGCTGCGCCAGGCGATGCCCATGTGGGCTAGGCACCAACCGTGCAAAACTTGGCCATCGGAGCAATCTAGGGGGCCGTGCGGGCGTAAGTGGGTGACCTCAGGGCCTTCGGAAGGGTCTGAGGGCGGAACTTTAAAGGCCCATCCGCGCGTTTGGGAGGCATCACTCGAAAGCGTAAGGCAGCTGTGCTGAAGCAAATCGGATGGCATTTTGGGGGTGCCATGCTTGGCCAAATAGGCGGGGGTGGCCACACACATGCGCCGGTTGTCGGCCAACCTCACACTGACCAAAGATGAATCGGGCAAGTCGCCCACGCGCACCGCAAAGTCGAAGCCCTCGCCGGCCAGGTCAATCACCCGATCGCTTAGGTTGAGCGAAATTTTGACGTCTGGATTTTGTGCATGAAACAAAGGGGCAAGCGGTGCCACATGTCTGCGCCCAAAACCCGCAGGTGCGGTAATGCGCAAATGACCGCTGGCTTTCAAGCCTCCGGCTGAAACGCTGTCTTCTGCATTGGCCACATCGCTCAAAAGACGCTGGCAATTTTCTAAAAAGGCGCTGCCCTCGTGCGTCAAGCTGATGCGCCTGGTGGTTCGCAACAACAGTTTGACGCCCAAGTGTGATTCCAAAGCATCGAGCCGTCTGCCAATGATGGCGGGGGCCACGCCTTCTGCACGCGCTGCTGCACTCAAGCTGCCACGGGTGGCAACCGATACAAAGGATTCAAAAACTTTGAGCTTGTCCATGTTTCAAGGGCTTGTCTGTTTGCGGTTTAAGCCGCCCCGTTGGGGTGACTCAGTTTTTGAATTTCTTCTGCGTTGTAGCCCAGGCTGCTTAACAAACTCTCGTTGTGCTCACCCAATTGGGGCGCCGATTGCCGAACCTTCAAGCGCTCTTGGTCCATGCTCAGCGGCAACAAGACGGTATGAATGCTTCGACCATCGTTCAAGGTCATCGGCGCGAGGCCGCCTGTGGCATGCAAATGAGGATCGTCTAACAATTCGTGAGGCGCTGTGATGGGCGCATAGGGCAGTGAATTTTTTTCAAAAACTTCACTCAGCGTTTGCGCAGAGAAATTTTGAAGACGTTCTCGCAAAATGGGCAGCAGCCATTCACGCGCTAGCACGCGATCGTTGTTGCTGGTGAGTTTGGGGTTGTCGTACAAATCTGAGTAGCCAAAGGCCTCGCAAAATATTTTCCAAGCGGTGTCGCTTACAACCGCCAAGAAGATTTGTTCGCCCTCTTTCACCACAAACACATCGTAGATGGCCCATGCAGAAATTCGCTCGGGCATAGGCGCAGCAGCTTTGCCTGTGACTTGGTATTGCATCATGTGTTGCGCCACCAAAAACACGTTGTTTTCAAACAGGGCGCTTTGCACTTCTTGACCTTTGCCCGTTTGAGCGCGTTGCGCCAAGGCTGCCATGGCACCGATAGCGCCAAACATGCCGCCCATGATGTCGTTCACACTTGTACCCGCCCGCAGTGGGTCGCCCCGTCGGCCTGTCATGTAGGCCAAGCCACCCATCATTTGCACCACCTCGTCAAGGGCTGTGCGGTGCTCGTAAGGGCCAGGCAAAAACCCCTTGAGTGAAACGTAAATGAGCCGCGGATTGAGCTTCTTCAAGCTCTCGTAATCCAAGCCCAGTTTTTGCATGGTGCCTGGTTTGAAGTTTTCACTGACGATGTCTGCGGTGGCAAGCAAGCGCAAGACAGCTTCTTTGCCTTCCGGCGTTTTCAAGTCGAGCGCGAGGCTTTTTTTGTTGCGATTGAACAGTGGAAAAAAACCAGCGCCTGAGCCCAACAGTTTGCGTGTGTTATCGCCCTCATGGCCGTGGCCAATAGGCTCAACTTTGATCACTTCGGCGCCTAAGTCTGCCAGCACCATGCCGCAAGTTGGCCCCATCACCATGTGCGTGAACTCGACCACGCGAATGCCCTCATAGGGCAAGTGTTTCGATTCAGGCATGCACCCATCCTTTGGGCAAACCCGCTTCGGGTGTCATGCCGTAAAGCGGCTCATCTGGCAAGCCATCGCTTAAGGCTTGTCTGGCCAAAATCAATTTGGGAATGCTCACCCCGGTTTGAATGCCCATGGCTTCCAACATGAAAACCAAATCTTCTGTGACCACATTGCCAGATGCGCCAGGTGCATAGGGGCAGCCCCCTAAACCGGCCATCGAACTGTCAAAGGTGCGCACGCCCACATCGTAGGCGGCCAAACAATTGGCAAGACCCAAGCCGCGTGTGTTGTGCATGTGGGCCGCACCCGTTTTGTTGCCAATCTCTGCAAACACGCGCTTGAACAAACGGCGCACCTGCGCAGGGTTGGCCATGCCTGTGGTGTCAGACAAGCCTGATTCATCAGCGCCCGCTTCAATGACGGCAGCTGCCAGTTTCACTACATCGTCTTCGGCCACAAGGCCCTGAAGGGTGCAGCCAAATGCAGTGGAGATACCGGCTTCAACTTTCACGTGCGGTGCCAAATCATTGCGAATTTGAACGATGGCGCGCACTTCCTCCACCATGGCTTCGCGTGTTTTGCGCACATTGGCCATGGAGTGCGCTTCTGAGGCAGAAACAGGAATCGTGAGTTTGTGTGCCCCAGCCTTGAGGGCCGCCTCAGCGCCTTTGCGGTTGGGAACCAAGGCCATCACGGTCAGATTCGGGTACTGGCGTGCATGCTGCACCACCAGGGCAGCATCGGCCATTTGGGGCAGTAAGTGAGACGGCACAAAGGAGGCGACCTCGATTTCTTGCAGTCCAGAGGCGACCAAAGCATCGATCCAGCGCAATTTGTGGGCAGTGGCCATGGTTTGCTTGACCGACTGGAGGCCATCGCGCGGGCCGACTTCACTGATCAATACACGGTCTGATGGCATGTTGTGTTGGAGGTGTGGCAATGCGGGGGTTTCAAGGTTGAACAATATTTTGACCAATTTTGTCGCATTTGGCCTCCATCTTTGCATAAAAGTCACAAGTCAAAGGATATTTCCCTGATTTGTGAATGATGAAACATCGAATAAAGTGAGGTTTGTTCAGGGAACCGGTTGTTTTTCTGATTCCTGCAAGCTGTTGAATTCAGCTTCGACTTGTTTTGTTTTTTTATTTGAGGCTTTTTATGACCGATCGCATTGCCATTCACGGACTCCACGTGGCCACACCGCTTTATCGATTTATTGAAGACCAGGTCTTGCCTGCAGTGGGTGTCAAAAGCAAGGCTTTTTGGTCGGGCTTTGATGGCATCGTGAAAGACTTGGCGCCCGTGAATTTGGCCTTGTTGGCCGAGCGCGATCGCATTCAATTGGCCATGGACAAGTGGCACACCGCCCACCCAGGACCCGTGAGCGATGCCAAAGCCATGAAGGCTTATCGCCAACATTTGACATCGATTGGCTACTTGGTGCCCGAGCCCAAAAGCCCCAAAGCCAACACCCAAAATGTGGATGCAGAGTTGGCGGTATTGGCAGGCCCCCAGTTGGTGGTGCCTATTTTGAATGCACGCTATGCCCTGAACGCTGCCAACGCACGTTGGGGTTCTTTGTATGACGCGCTGTACGGCACCGATGCACTGAGCGAAGCCAACGGTTGCGAAAAAGGCACGGGCTACAACCCCAAGCGCGGCGCCAAAGTGATTGAGTACTGCCGCTATGTGCTAGACCGTTGCGCGCCTTTGAAAAAGGGCTCGCACATTGACAGCACTGGCTACAGCGTGAAGGGTGGCAAGTTGGTGGTCAGTTTGAAAACAGGTACCACCACTTTGGCCGATGCCAAACAATTTGTTGGCTTCCAAGGCGATGCCAAGGCACCCACCTCATTGCTGTTCAAGCACAACGGTTTGCACCTTGATTTGGAAATAAACAAAGCACACCCCATTGGCAAAACAGACCCTGCGGGTGTGTCCGATTTGGTGGCTGAAGCTGCACTTTCAACCATTTTGGATTTGGAAGATTCAGTGGCCGCTGTCGATGCCGAAGACAAAGTTTTGGCTTACAGCAACTGGCTTGGTATTTTGCAAGGCACTTTGTCAGAAGACGTGCAAAAGGGCGGCAAGACTTTCAAGCGCACACTGAACCCAGACCGCGTTTACACCAAGCCTAGCGGCAAAGGCCACGAAGTCTTGCATGGCCGCTCTTTGTTGTTCGTGCGCAATGTGGGTCACCTGATGACCAACCCTGCTATTTTGTACAACGCAGCAGACGGTTCGCAAAAAGAAATTCCAGAAGGCATTCTGGACGCCATGATCACCACCACGTGTGCCATGGCCGACTTGCAAAAAAAGAAGGGCGCTGATTTCCGCAACAGCCGCACCGGCAGCGTCTACATCGTGAAGCCCAAAATGCACGGTCCCAAAGAAGTGGGCTTTGCAGACACTTTGTTTGGCCGAGTCGAAAAAGTTTTGGGCTTGAAGCCCTCCACAGTGAAGCTGGGCATCATGGACGAAGAGCGCCGCACCAGCGTCAATTTGGCAGCGTGCATTGCTGCTGCCAAATCACGCGTGGCCTTTATCAATACAGGCTTCTTGGACCGCACCGGCGACGAAATGCACACTTGCATGTTGGCGGGTCCTGTCATGCGCAAAGGCGATATCAAGGGCAGCACTTGGTTGGGCGCCTACGAGAGAAGCAACGTAGCCGTGGGCTTGCAAGCAGGCTTGCGTGGCCGCGCACAAATTGGCAAGGGCATGTGGGCCATGCCTGATTTGATGGCCGACATGTTGAAGCAAAAAATTGCACACCCCAATGCGGGCGCCAACACAGCTTGGGTACCCAGCCCCACGGCTGCTACTTTGCACGCCATGCACTACCACCAAGTGAACGTGCAGGCCTTGCAAAAGCAGATGGAAAAAACCATCGGCAAGAACGACGCCAAAGCCATGCGCGAAGAAACGCTCAGCAAATTGTTGCAGTTTCCAGTGGTCACACCTGGGCAAGCCGCAGAGTGGACTGCGAAAGACAAACAAGACGAACTCGATAACAACGCTCAAGGCATCTTGGGCTATGTGGTGCGTTGGGTTGATCAAGGTGTGGGTTGCTCTAAGGTGCCCGACATTCATGGCGTGGGCCTGATGGAAGACCGTGCCACTTTGCGCATCAGCAGCCAACACATTGCCAACTGGATGGCGCACGGCGTGGTGACACATGCACAAGTGAAAGCTACCATGGAGCGTATGGCTGCCGTGGTGGATCAGCAAAACGCTGGTGATGCGTCCTATCAAAAGATGGCCGGCAATTTCGCAACTTCCAAAGCGTATCAAGCTGCTTGCGACTTGGTCTTTAAAGGCAAAGAGCAACCCAGCGGTTACACCGAGCCTTTGTTGCACGCTTGGCGTTTGAAGGTCAAAGCCAGCTAGGCTTTGCCTGATTTTGTGGTGTTGCTTTAAGCGGCTTGAACAGCCGCTTCTAATGCGTCAATGAAAATCGATGCCACATCACAACCCGTTTGATCAAAAATTTCTTGAAAACACGTGGGGCTGGTGACGTTGATTTCGGTCACGCTGGTGCCAATGATGTCTAAGCCAATCAACAACAAACCACGCGCAGCCAAGATGGGGCCAATGGCTTCTGCAATGGCACGGTCGTTGTCGGTAATGGGTTGAGCCACACCTTTGCCACCCGCAGCCAAGTTACCGCGCACTTCGCCACCTTGCGGGATGCGGGCTAAGCAGAAGGGCACAGGCTTGCCGCCAATGATGAGCACGCGTTTGTCGCCTTGCGCGATGGCGGGTAGAAACTTTTGCACCATGACCGACTGCGCGCCGTCTAGGTTGAGCGTCTCAATGATGGAGCCAAGGTTCATGCCGTCTGCACCCACGCGGAAAATACCCATGCCACCCATGCCGTCGAGCGGTTTCAAGATGATGTCTTGGTGTTCGGCATGGAAAGCTTTGATGGCGTCGGCAGAGCGTGTGACCAAAGTAGGCCCAATGAATTGGGGGAACTCCATGATGGCCAATTTTTCAGGATGATCACGAAGGGCTGATGCCTTGTTGAATACCTTGGCGCCTTCACGTTCAGCTTGGCTAAGCAAATGGGTGGCGTAAAAGTACTCGCTGTCAAAGGGTGGGTCTTTGCGCATGATGATGGCGTCAAAGTCTTTGAGCCATGCTTGGCGCTCGGCTTTGACTTCATACCAAGCACTCGCATCGCCAGTCAATCGCAAGTCTTGAACTTGCGCTTTGACGCACTCACCGCGCTGCCATTGAATGTGGGGCACTTCGCAAGCAGTGACCTGATGGCCGCGCTTTTGCGCTTCGCGCATCATGGCAAAACTGGTGTCCTTCTTGATCTTGAAGGAAGCGAGGGGGTCGATGATGAAAAGGATGTTCATGCGCTTAATGTCGCACAAAGACATTAACAACGCATGACAGTCGGAAATTTACATGTTTCTGCGGTACTGACCGCCCACCTCAAACAGGGCGTTGGTAATTTGACCTAGCGAGCAAACGCGCACAGCCTCCATCAGCACTTCAAACACGTTGTGGTTGTGAATCACAGCTTGCTGCAAGCGGGCCAGCATGGCGGGTGATTCTTTGGCGTGCTTGGCGTGGAAAGCATGCAAACGGTCGAGTTGAGATTTTTTCTCTTCTTCTGTAGAACGTGCCAACTCCAGCTTTTCCAAGACTTCATCGCCTTTGGGATTGCGGAAGGTGTTGACGCCAATGATGGGGTACTCGCCGGTGTGCTTGAGCATTTCGTAATGCATCGACTCGTCTTGAATCTTGCCGCGCTGATAGCCCGTTTCCATGGCGCCCAGCACAC
>Ga0209442_1000481_pt1 | contig 23421 bp, 24 predicted proteins | sample LauGreSBDMM110DD_2_FD_187565 | JGI IMG/M metagenome (GOLD analysis project Ga0209442, IMG submission 187565) | Freshwater lake microbial communities from Lake Michigan, USA - Sp13.BD.MM110.DD (SPAdes) (version 2) | ecosystem: Environmental > Aquatic > Freshwater > Lake | place: Lake Michigan...
CCTATCGATTGTACTCGGGAGAACCCTAGCTTAGGAGAGATTGAAGCGGCTAATCAGAACAGGACCAGGTCAAAACCTGACCCTCTCTGAGCGCATACCCCCGCCCCACCTTCAATCGCAACTGATGGCCCCGCGTGGTGCAGGCCGCAATTTGCGACAACAGCTCACTCATTTGCACGGCGCTCGGCGTGGTTTGGTGGTGCACCTTCAGCCAATGCCGAAGCACCAAAGACTGCCTGGCTGGACTGAGTTGCTGCAAGGCCTTGATGTTTAGCCCACCTGACGCCATTAGGAAAGACAAGTCGGCCGCGGCCACCTCGTTCAAAATTTCTTGTGCTTCAGCTGCGTGCGAAGCGCTCCTTGAAAAGGTGTCTCTGAATTGGGGAAAAGCACGTTCCAAAGCAGGCAACAATTGCGCACGAATTCGGTTGCGGGTGAATTTCTCATCTTGGTTGGTGGGGTCTTCTACCCAAGTGACCTCCAACTGAGTAAGGTATTCGCGCAATTTAGCCCCAGGCACACTTAACAAAGGCCGATGCCAACGCAAACCATCTCTCACCCATTTCGAAGGCATGCTGGCCAAGCCTGGCAATCCAGCACCGCGCGACAAAGCCAGCAGCAAAGTCTCCACTTGATCATCGGCATGCTGTGCCACTGCGATGTCTTTCACGCCATGCAATGAAGGATGCGCGTGAACAGCTTCACTTAGAGCGGTATAACGCGCCTTTCTGGCAGCGTCTTCAGGGCTCTGACCTGATTCATTTTTGGCGTTGACTTTGCAAAGCACCAGGTGCACTTGCAGTTGTTCACACAAAGCTTGGCAGTGGCTTGCAAAGCCATCAGCAGCCGCTTGCAAACCATGGTGAATATGAATAGCCCTCACCTGCCCTGGCCATTGCCTGACACAAGCCACTAGCAAAGCGGTGGAATCTGCACCACCACTGAAGGCGACGGCCAAAGGGAGCTCAGGCTGAAAGCTGGGCGCAAGCAAGCCAGCACCCGCAAGCGAAGAATTATTTGCCTGCTTTGGTATCTGTGAAACGGCCATAGCTTTGCAAACGCTCGTAGCGACGGTCGACCAACTCTTTGGGTTTCAAATCGGTGACCTGACGCCACGCATCTCCCAAAGCACGCTTCAAAAATGCGGCCATTTGTGCGGGGTCTCGATGCGCACCGCCAACTGGCTCGTTCACAATTTTATCGACCAAATTCAAAGCTTTTAAACGGTGGGCAGTAATGCCAAGCGCCTCAGCCGCTTCTTCTGCTTTGTCAGAGGTTTTCCACAAAATGGAGGCACAACCTTCTGGACTGATGACTGAATAAACAGAGTACTGAAGCATGAGCACTGAATCGGCCACAGAGATGGCCAATGCGCCGCCAGAGCCACCTTCACCGATGATGGTGGTGATGATGGGCACTTCAAGTTGCGCCATTTCAAAAATGTTGCGACCGATGGCCTCTGACTGACTGCGCTCTTCGGCATCAATGCCCGGGTAAGCGCCAGGCGTATCAACAAACGTGAATACGGGCAGTTTGAATTTCTCGGCTGTTTTCATGAGGCGCAAAGCTTTCCGATAGCCTTCTGGCTTGCTCATGCCAAAGTTGCGCTGCGTACGCTCTTTGGTATCACGTCCCTTTTGATGACCGAGCACCATGCAGGGCGATCCATTGAAGCGGGCCAAGCCCCCCACAATTGACAAGTCGTCAGCAAAGTGTCGGTCGCCGTGCATCTCTACAAAATCTGTGAAAATTTCGCGGATGTAATCCAGAGTGTAAGGACGCTCAGGATGACGGGCGATTTTGGTAATTTGCCAGGCCGTCAAGTCTGAGTAAATGTCTTTGGTCAGCTGTTGGCTCTTTTTACTGAGCTGATCAATTTCTTCTGAAATGTCAACGGCTGATTCGCTTTGCACATAGCGAAGTTCTTCAATTTTGCCTTCAAGTTCAGCCACCGGCTGCTCAAAGTCTAGGAATGTGCGCTTGGCCAAAATGGGCCTCCTTTATCTAGCTCAATACTCGACCGGTACGGGGTCGAGAGACCGCCAAATATACCAAGTTGCAACCGTGCTGTAGGGTTGCCACGCCTGCGCGACCTCGCGAGCATCGCTGCGGCTGACGGGTTCGCCTGAGAAATAGTTCTTGCTGATGCCATTGATCAGGCCCACATCATCTAAAGGCAAGACGTTGGGACGCATGAGGTGAAAGATCAAAAACATCTCAGCCGTCCAACGGCCAATACCCCGAATGGCCACCAATTCATCAATGATGGCCTCATCGTCCATCTGCTGCCATTCTTTAACGCTGACATTTTTGCCATGAAAATTAAGCGCCAAGTCAACCAGGTATTCAACTTTGCGAGCTGACAAACCGGCCGCGCGCATGTCATCTACTTTCAATTTCAATACGCCAGCGGGTGTGATTTTTTTACTCAAGGCAGAAAATTTATGCCATACCGATTGAGCAGCTTTGACTGAAATTTGCTGCCCCACAATGCTGCGCGCCAAAGTGACAAAAGCATCTCCGCGCGACACCAAACACGCATCGCCAAATTGAGGAATCAGGCGCTTCATGACACGGTCTTTTTTTGACAGATGCGCGCAAGCCGCTGTCCAATACTCAGGCGTCATGACCTCATCGGAATGGCTCATTGAGCGGCCTCCCAAGTCGTACCGGCAACTGAATCTTTGAGCTCAATGCCCTGCTCTAGCAAGTGCTTGCGAATGCGGTCGGCTTCGGCAAAATTCTTGGCCGCCTTGGCATCTGCTCGTGCCTGAATGTGGGCCTGAATAGCTGCCTCATCCAAACCAGCGCCCGCTTGCAAATAGACAACGGGCTCGTTTTGCAAAATGCCCAAAATGCCGCCCAGCGCTTTTAACAAGCCAGATTGATCAGCAGACTTGCTGCGATTGACTTCGCTCGCCAAATCAAACAGAACGGCCACAGCTTCGGGGGTGCCAAAGTCTTCGTCCATGGCTGATTTGAAACGCGCGGCATAGGGATTGGCCCAATCAATTTGCACATTGGAAGGCACGGCCGCACTCATGGCGGTGTAGAGCCTCTTCAAGCCACTTCGCGCATCGTTCAAATTTTGATCAGAGTAATTCAAAGAAGTTCTGTAATGACTTCTAACCAAATAGAAACGTACGGTTTCAGCATCGAAAGACTTTAAAACATCGCGAATCGTGAAAAAATTACCCAAACTTTTGGACATTTTTTCATTGTCAATGTTAATGAAACCGTTGTGCATCCAGTACTGAGCAAATTGCTGTCCGGTTGCGCCTTCGCTCTGGGCAATTTCGTTTTCATGGTGCGGAAACTGCAAGTCAGCACCGCCTGCGTGAATATCAAAGCTGTTCCCCAGCATTTGACAAGCCATGGCCGAGCATTCAATGTGCCAACCTGGGCGGCCGGGGCCAAATGCGCTGTCCCATTTGACATCGGCGGGTTCAGAGGCTTTGGCCCCCTTCCAGAGAACAAAATCAAGCGGATCTTCCTTTCCGTCTAAGACTGCCACGCGTTCACCAGCGTGCAGCTCGTCAAGTGATTTACCAGACAACTTGCCGTATCCAGGGAACTTGCGCACCGCATAATTCACATCGCCTTGAGGTGTGCGATAAGCCAGTCCCTTTTCTTCAAGGACGCCAATCATGTGCAGCATTTGCGGTACAAATTCAGTGGCACGGGGCTCAGCTGTAGGGCGGGCTATGCCCAATGCATCAAAGTCTTCGTGCATGGCGTCAACCATGCGATTTGTCAGGGCTCGGATAGATTCGCCGTTTTCAACAGCACGCTTGATGATTTTGTCGTCAATGTCGGTGATGTTTCGAATGTGAGTGACTTTGTAGCCACTGACCTTGAGCCACCGCTGGACCACATCAAAGGCCACATTGGACCTTGCATGGCCCACATGGCAAAAATCAAATACCGTCATGCCGCAGACATACATGCGAACGTGACCCGCTTCTAAGGGAGTAAATTTTTCAACCGCTCGGGACAGCGTGTTGTAAATGCGCAAGCTCATGAAATACAGTATTTTTCTTGTAAGGGTGCAAAAAGGGGCCGAAGCCCCAAAGTTGTTGCAATGGCAGACCAGGGCAGGGGCCTCCGTTACAATTTGGCTCAGTATAAGGCCCAATTAAGTCACTGACAAAGCTCAAATTTAGAACTCATCTTGCCCCTACTTAAGCAATTTCGCCTGCATTTCACATTTCAAAATCGATCAATATGTCCCCCCATTGGGTTCTAACGCGTATTTTCCCAATCTTGCTCTGTTTTGGCAGTGGCCTGACATGGGCCAATGCCAGCGCAGAAATTGAAGAACTCATCCGAAATAAGCAATGGGTACAAGCTCATCAAAAGCTCCAATTGGCCATCAAGCAAAGTGATCAAAGGCCAGCCGCTTCCCTTTCGCCACAGCTTCGTTTCATGAACAGTCAAATTTTGGCAGGTCAAGGGCAATTTCCTCAAGCTGTAGAGGAGCTTCAAACCCTCATACTAGAATTTCCTGAGCTCCCAGAACCCTACAACAACTTAGGCGTGCTTTTAGCAGCTCAAGGTCAATATGATGCTGCCTTGTCGGCCCTCAACTCGGCCATTAAAGCCAGGCCCAATTACAAAGTTGCACTTCAAAATTTGGGCGACTTGTTGACTGTCATGGCCCAACAAGCTTACGCACAAGCCAAAAACGTCAAAGAAGACATCGGCCTATTGCCCTTGCCAGCGCCTTTGGCAACCACCACCACATCGACCAACACAAACACCTTGCGTTAAAGCCATGAACCCAAACTTTGTTCGCCGAAAAATAGGAGCCCTTTTCAGCGGTTGGGCGCTAGCTATGGCAATCGGGCTGCCCCTGATTCCTTTGCAGAGCCAGGCCCAAGAAGGGCCGAAAGTCAAAATTGCCACCAACATGGGCGACATCATCGTCGAGCTTTATCCTGACAAAGCCCCAAAAACAGTGGCCAACTTCTTACAGTATGTGAAAGACAAACATTACAACGGCACCATTTTTCACAGGGTCATTGCTAACTTTATGGTCCAAGGTGGCGGCTACGATGCCCAATACAAAGAACGCCCAACCAGGGCACCCGTTCAGCATGAGGGCAGACAGGCCATGGTTGCGGGCTTGAAAAATCAGCCTGGTTTTTTGGCCATGGCCAGAACCAACGACCCTCAATCTGCCACAGCGCAGTTTTTCATTAACACCGCTGAAAACGCTTTTCTAGACCCCACACCCATCCCCGATGGCGACCCCATCAAACGCTTTGAATACCGCGGACAGGTCTACGAAAACGTGCCGCGCGAGAACTTGCTCAATGCCCTACAACTTTTCGGTTATACGGTTTTTGGCAAAGTTACTTCCGGAATGGACGTCGTAGATAAAATCAGAGCCATACCAACAGGCATGGGCGGCACGTTTAGAACAGATGTTCCAAAAACGCCCGTTGTCATTCTTTCAATCACTTTAGTGCAATCACCATGAGCAATCCTCAAGTCGAACTCCACATCGCCGGCAAAGGCGTCATCCTCATTGAACTCGACGCCGAAAAAGCGCCCTTGAGCGCTGAGAACTTTCTGCACTACGTGAACAAGGGTCACTATGACAACACCATTTTTCACCGCGTCATTCCTGGCTTCATGATTCAAGGGGGTGGCTTTGAACCCAACATGGAACAAAAACATTCCGATGCGGCCATTCAGAATGAAGGCAACAACGGCTTGAAAAACACGAAGTACAGCTTGGCTATGGCACGCACTCAAGCGCCCCACTCTGCCACTGCACAGTTCTTCGTTAACACTGCCGACAACGAATTCTTGAACCACACAGCACCTTCACTCCAAGGATGGGGCTATGCCGTGTTTGCCCATGTGGTGTCGGGCACCGAAATTGTGGATGACATTGAAGGCGTTACAACTGGCCGCAATGGTTTCCATGACGACGTGCCCAAAGAACCCATCATCATTGAAAAGGCTGTCGCGCTTTAATTTGCGCGCCCGCCCATTTCCATGACTGCAACCGTGTTGCCGCTTCAGGTGTTTGAGGCACCTGAAACTTGGCGCACAGTCGATTTCATCTCTGACTTGCATTTGCAAGAAAAAGAAACAGCCACATTTGAAGTGTGGCAAGCCTATATGCAAAATACGACCGCTGATGCGGTCTTTATTTTGGGCGATCTGTTTGAGGTTTGGGTCGGTGACGATGCCGCCGAACAACACTCTTTTCTTCAGAAATGCGCCACTGTTTTAAAAGCTTGCGCATCAAAAAAACAAGTGGCCTTTATGCGAGGCAATCGTGATTTCTTGGTTGGTTCTGCGTTCCTCAATGCATGCCATGTCCTTGATATGCAAGACCCTACTGTGCTCAGCTTTGCATCTCAAAAATGGCTCTTGTCTCATGGTGACGCAGGTTGCTTAGGCGATACAGCCTATCAAACCTTTCGACACATGGTCAGACAAACGCGCTGGCAAGAAAACTTCTTGTCCAAGTCCTTAACCGAGAGGGAAAGCATTGCCAGGCAGCTTCGAGCACAAAGCGAAATGCTCAAAAAAGATTCAAGTGCGGTCTATGCCGATGTGGCAGATGAATGGTCCATCAAGTTTCTTCAACAAGCCGGCGCAACACGTCTTGTTCATGGTCACACCCATCGGCCTGCGCTTCACATCATAGGCCAAGATCCGCTGATGCAACGCTGGGTTTTAAGTGACTGGGATGCTACGTCAAATAAGCCACGCGCCGAAGTACTGCGCTGGCATTTTGAGGGGCAAATTGAAAGGGTCAACTTGCTAAGCCGAGCATAAGCATTGACTTCTCAGTCTTTGCTTAAGCCTCAGTTCATTTAGCTGCGCAACAAATTCTTCAAAGCATTTTGTAAACGCCGCGCCACCTTAGGGTCGTGCGTTGAAGACAAAACTGCTGTGACATCCAAGGCCCAGGTTTGCTCAGGGCCAGGTTGGTTTTTGCGAGTGAGCAATTGAAGTTGCAATGCACGCCGCTCATTCAAATTCTCTGCAGGCGTTGGCACTTCTGCAGCCATCTCTAATCGCAAAATAGCTTCGCCTGCATTTGCTGCCGGTGTCTGGCTCACTGCTTGTGACCATGCGGCCCTTGCAGCAGCGTTCACATTGCGACCCAAATCTTGCGCCGTAGGCACCAAGTCGGCTTGGCGCTTTTCCCATGCAGCAAGCAAGTGCGTTAAGGACTCGCCATGCGCCTGGGCAGCAAGTTTACGCAAAGCCATTTCAGCGTGCTCCATGGCATCGCGCTGAGCTCTGAAGGCGGCATCACCGAGGCGAGGACCACGGTCTTCTCGCTCTGGGCGATCACCTCGATCTCCACGGTCAAAGCGACCCCCATTCTTATCGCCAAAACCTCCTTTTTCAGAACGCTGTGGGCCTTTGCCATCTCTGCGATCACCCGGCCCACCGCGACCTGCCGGAGCAGGTACCGATTTCTTTTGCCCAGGTCGGTCATCGCCCCGCATGGCTACCAATGGGCGCGCTGGTTTGGGTGCTTCAACAGGCTTGACGGGCTCTGCGGTTGTTTCTACTTGGGGAGTATCAGTTTCAACTGCATTGGATTCTGCTGCGATTGTTTCACCTGAATGCGCTTCTCCTTCAGCTGACTCTGGGGCAGATTGTGCCGCCTCTGGCGCGCTAAGTTCCACAACTTTTGGGGCAGCTACAACTTCGGCATTGGCCTTGGCTTGCCCTTTCAGTGCCCCATCCAAAGCGGCCATGGCTGCCTTGATTTTTTGAACATCGCCAGACGCGTTGGCATCTTTTAAAGCATCAGATGCATCGAGCACCATGCGGTCGTGGGCCGACATGGGGGCATTTGAAACGTGCTCACGCGAGCTGGTCTTGCGACTGAAAGCCTCATCAATGGGTTTGCGAAAAGCCTCCCACATTTTTTGTTCAATGCGGCGATCCATGGGAACGCTTTGAGCTTCTGTTTGCCAATTTTGCTGCAAGGCCTTGACCGCATCAACTCTCAAGACAGGCGCTGCGCCAAGCTGCTCGGCTTCTGCAATCAAAGCTTGGCGTCTGGCGGTGCTGGCTTTCTGAGCGGCTTCCAACGGTGCCGCGGCATTGTGCAGGGCCTGCTTCCAAAGGGGTTGCAGTTCTGCAAAGGCTTTCTCACTCAAGTGACCCGCCGAACGCCAGCGATCGCCAAACTGATGCAAAGACCGCAAGTGCGCGCGCCAATCTGCATTTTGTGCATTGGCCTCACCCCAAGCCTTGACCTCTTCAATCAATGCCAAGCGTTGAGCGCGGTGTTCACTGGCTTCGTGTTTGATTTTGTCCAACCAAGTTTGAACCACTTTGTAGGCGTTGTTGCATGCAGCATCGAAACGCTTCCACAAAGCATGGTTTGGCAAGCCACCTTGATCGGCTTTTTTCCATTCTTCACGCAACTGACGCAAAGCGTCTTGCATTTTTCGACCGCCAACGGTGGGTTCAAGGTGAAACTCTTCCTTGCCAACTTCAGGCTCGACCGCTTTTTCGGCATCCTCATTTGAAACTTCTTGTGCGTCACCATCGGCCACTGGGGCGTCTTGGGTTTTAACGGGCACTTTTTTGAACAGGCCTTCCGCCTTCAAAACCAATGCCAAACGCAATTGATCCGCAACATGTCTTTGCCAACCATCTGCATCACCTGCAGCGATTAATGCTTCATGAACTTTCAAGTCCATGTTGGTGTCCATATTTCGCCCATGGTCCTTGAGCGCTTGCTTGAGGACCAACAAGTTGGCTTCACTGTTCTCAGCCGCCAAGACCGTCATGGCCCCAGCAACCGCTTGGTTGGCGGCTTCGCGCAAAGCCAACCTCTGAGCAGGATCCATTTTGGTATTGCTGACTTTGGGCGTTTTAGCTGGCTTGCCCTCCGTCTCAGCCGTTGATTCTTCAACGCTAGCTTGCACCGCATTTGAAACGGCTAAATGATCGGAATTGGGAGCTTCTTTGACTGCATGAACGTTGGCATGCCCACCAAGACTTGCTTGCCCTCCTCTTGAAACGCGAATTTCTTCAGCCCAAACTGGCACGGGTGGCAAAGCTTCGTTGGCGTCATCTCTAGCCGCTTTAGCCTGAAACAACGCAGCTTCAAAGGCTTCCCAAACACTGCTTAACTGATGACGGGACGCATCAAGTTGGGGTGGGAATTTCAAATCAACGCTGTGCCAAGAAGGATCTTCTGTGATGGCATGGGCTTGTTGGTGCCAGTGCGCCACATCGGACTGCAACAGTTCATTGGCAGCGCCTGCTTCTTTCAAGCTTTTGGTAGAAAGAACTTCGATCCGTTGCGCCAAAAGTACGGCTGTTTCACGCTGCACCATAACTTGATGCTGCAAATCTTCAATCGTTTTGATTTTTTCATTCAACTGCAGCTTGAGGCTGGCCAGCGGTTCGCGCGAAAGTGGCGCACCTGCTTTGGCAGCATCTCTTTGCCACGCCATGGCATCGGCAATGTTCAAACGCGAGGACGTCAACATGACATTGGCGCGTTCAGCCCATTCAGCCGCCAAAACATCTTGCCCATGCGAGCGCTTCATCTCGTCCAACTTTTCGCGAAGCACTTTGGCAGCGCCTTTGTCCCGCGTGGAAACTTCTTTGTAAACGTGTTGCAAAACTTCATGGGATGGCTCTGTGAGGAGCCATTCACGCAACTTGGCAGCACGTTCACCGGATGTTTGAGCGGTAAAGGCGCCCCCAGTTAAGTTGTCTAGGGCTTGCAAGTCTGGGGTCTTAGGAGAAGAAGAAGTCACAGTCACAACACAAAAAGATAAAGAAGCTATTTTCACCGAGGAAGGCAGGCCTCGATAAGCTGAAAGCATCTATTTTCGATTTTTTTTATAATTAGCAGTTTCGCCACTCCAAATCAACTTGTGTCTACACCAGCTTTTCACGAAACCGCCTCGAAATGGAGTCTTCGCTTTTGGCGAGGATTGTTGACCTTTGTTGGCGACATTGGTCGTGGCTTTGTGAACATTTCCCACCACAGTTTTGCAATGTTGGGCTTGCTTGCCTTGATCCTCATCATGTTGGCCTTGGCTCGGCCTGAAGTTCGCACCCAGACTGTGCAAAGCGTGCAGGGCTGGCTATTTTCTCGACTTCACATTACAGAAGCTGAAGATGAGCAGCAACAAGTGTTGCTGAGAAGCTTGGCCGCCCCCTCAACCGACCTAAGCCCCCTCCAAATGAAGCTGGTTCAAGCCGTCAGAAGCAAGTACAAAATTGCGCCTGAACCCTTGAATGCCTTGATTTTGGAGGTATTTGACTTGGCAGATCGGTCAGCGCTTGAAGCCACCCTCATTCTGGCTGTGATTGGGGTGGAATCCAACTACAACCCCTTTTCTAACAGCCCTACAGGCGCAAAAGGGTTGATGCAAGTGATACCCCAGGTGCACTTTGAACAATTCATCCCTTACGGTGGGGTCATGGCTATTTTTGACCCCAAAACAAACCTCCGCATTGGCGTCAAAATTCTCAAAGAGTGCATCAATTTGTCCGGCAGCGTGGAAGAAGGGCTTCGACTCTACAAGGCGGGGGAAGAGTCTGTTTCTCAAGAAACTGAGTATATTTCTCGGGTAATGGCTGAGCAAGAGCGCTTGAAACAGGCCATCCTTTAAAAAACCAAGCCGCCCAATTTAAGCGGCCTTGATGAATCAGGTCACCTCCTCGGCTACACTGTGGGTGTACGCAACTGGCGATAGGAACCTGGCCCCCGCTAAAAGATGCTGGGCAGGCTCTGACGTGGAAATTGGTGGGCTTAAGCCCGGCCTTCAACCACTGGGGAGCGTGCACCTTGTCCAAGTCGTTTAGGGGCACAAGGTTTCAGCCGTTCGCCTGGGCAGCCCTTGCCATTTTGAGGTTTGCAACACTTCAGTTGCGCAAGGAACCAACCTTTGTAGGCCTGCCATGTATTCAAGAAATATTCTGATTGAACAAACCGATCCCGAGATTTTTGCAGCCATTCAGGCTGAGAACGCTCGCCAAGAGCATCACATTGAACTGATTGCCAGCGAAAACTATGCCTCGCCTGCCGTCATGGCGGCTCAAGGCTCACAACTTACCAACAAGTACGCAGAAGGCTATCCTGGAAAGCGCTACTACGGTGGCTGCGAATATGTTGACATTGCCGAGCAGTTGGCAATTGACCGCGTCAAACAAATCTTTGGCGCTGACGCTGCCAATGTCCAACCGCATTGCGGCGCATCAGCCAATGAGGCTGTATTTTTGGCTTTCTTAAAACCCGGCGACACCATCATGGGCATGAGCTTGGCCGAAGGTGGCCACCTCACACACGGCATGCCCTTGAACATCAGTGGCAAATGGTTCAACGTAGTCAGCTATGGCCTCGATGCCAACGAAGTCATTGACTACGATGCCATGGAGAAAAAGGCGCACGAAACAAAACCCAAGCTCATCATTGCTGGCGCATCGGCCTACAGTTTACACATTGACTTTGCTCGCTTTGCCAAAGTGGCCAAAGATGTCGGCGCCATTTTTCTGGTTGATATGGCGCACTACGCAGGCCTGATTGCTGCGGGCGTTTATCCCAATCCTGTGCCCTACGCTGATGTGGTTACATCGACCACGCACAAAAGCTTGCGCGGTCCTCGCGGCGGCATCATCTTGATGAAAGCCGCGCACGAAAAAGCCATCAACAGCGCCATATTCCCTGGCCTTCAAGGCGGCCCGCTCATGCACGTTATTGCTGCCAAGGCCGTCGCCTTCAAAGAAGCCATGGCGCCTGGTTTCAAGGCCTACCAACAACAGGTCATCAAGAACGCCCAAATCGTGGCTGAGACCCTCACACAACGCGGCCTCCGCATTGTGAGCGGCGGCACTCAAAGTCATGTCATGTTGGTTGATTTACGGCCCAAAGGCATTACTGGCAAAGAAGCTGAAGCTGTCTTGGGTCAAGCACACATGACCATCAACAAAAACGCCATCCCCAACGATCCAGAAAAACCCATGGTCACCAGCGGCGTGCGCATTGGCACACCCGCCATGACCACCCGTGGTTTCATGGACGAAGAGGCGCGCATCACGGCCAATCTGATTGCCGATGTACTCGACAACCCCCGCGATCCTGCCAACATTGAAGCTGTGCGTTCCAAGGTCAATGCCCTGACCGCTCGTTTCCCTGTCTACAAATGAAATGTCCCTTTTGTAGCCACAACGACACCCAGGTGGTGGAAACGCGTCTGGCTGAAGATGGCGACCTGATTCGCCGGCGCCGTCAGTGCGCGGCGTGCGAAAAGCGCTTCACCACCTACGAGCGGCCAGAAGTGAATTTTCCGGCCATCGTGAAAAAAGATGGGAGACGCATCGACTACGAACGCTTGAAGTTGCGCGCCAGCATGAACTTGGCGCTGCGCAAGCGACCCGTGAGCACAGAACAAGTTGATTCAGCCATTGAGCGTATTGAAGAAAAGTTATTGAACTTGGCCCAACGCGAAGTAGCCTCCAACAAAATTGGCGAGTTGGTCATGCGAGAATTGAAGAAGCTCGACAAAGTAGCTTACGTTCGATTTGCCAGCGTCTATCGAAGCTTTGAAGACATTGACGACTTCAAATTGCTGGTTGACGAAGTGAGCAAATAAATTCAAGGGCAGTTGGCTATCTGCGCTTGGTCTAAGCGGGAACGACCCACCGCATTCACAACCAACAACCATCCTCCCTTGGCCTTGGCGCCCCTCTCACAGAGGGTAATGGTTCCCGCTTGAAAAGCACCATTCAATGACAAGCTGCGGCCACTCGGGCCAAAAGATACATACGAGCTTACAGTGGCATTACCCGTAGCGGATACTTTTGAGTTGATGCGTGATCGCTGCTGGAGCAAGGGCTCTCCTTCATCCCATATGCCATTGCTATTGTTGTCTTCAAACACCAACCAACCCTGATGCCAGGCTGCTGCGCTGCCGCTTAAAGCGCAGGCTGTTGGCAATGCGGCTTGTGGGCTTGCATCGGGAGCGGCCGCACACAGCGTGACACGTCGCTCTCGGCGCAAGGCTTCGACTCTGGCACTTAAAACATCACTCAACAAGGCTTCAGATGCCGCCTGAACATGGACCCTGTTGTGCACTCCCTGGAAAGAGAGTGCAACCGTACCGCAAAGCACCCCCAAAACAAACAGCATGAACAGCATTTCAATCAAACTGTAGCCATCGGCTTTTAAAGTGAACTTCATGTTCAGAGCATCCACCCATGGCGCATTCAAGCACTTGCATCTACTGACATTTCAAAGTTGCTGCAAGTCAATGTCAACGGCACACCTTCTTTGCAAGGCATGCTCTGTTGATGAGTTATCCATCCGCACTTTCCGCAGCCTGCCGCCATGCAGCAGGTTTTACACTCATTGAGTCCCTTGTTAGCATGGCGATCATTGGCACACTGATGGGCATTGCCTTGCCTCAGCTTGAATTGCATTGGCAAATAACAAGGCGTCAAGATGCTCAAAACTCACTCATGCAATTGCACCTGCGCCAATTGCAATGGCGCGGCTTACACCCGCAATATGCAAGCTCTTTGAGCGAGCTCAATTGGACAGGCGCGCACTCCATTTCAAACCACTACCTCTTGAGCCTTCAAAGCAGCAGCGCGCAAGGCTACATCCTGCACGCCACGCCAGTTGGCATGCAAAGCCGAGATACGACTTGCAGCCGAATGAGTCTGCACATTTCAGAAAATGCCAAGGTCCTTACAACGAGCAATGAATCTCTTTTGACGGATTCTGGGAGATGTTGGAAATGGTAAATCTTTTGGTTGGCATGGCCATGGGTTTGAGTTTGCTAAGTGCCGCAGTTTTTTGGGTCCATTTTCAATGGACCCATGATCGGAAAATTTTAGAAAGAAGCCATGCTCAACAAGAAATCCGAGCCTTGATGGAAACTTTAGTGCACGACATACGGCGGGCTAATTTTTACAGCATTGCCATCACACCCACTCCCACCCAAGACCTCATTTGTCCCAGCCAGTTTTGTGGAGCACAAGAAGATTTCTATATCGCGCCTCAACAAATTTTATTCAGCATTGATCGGAACGAAAATGGACTGAAAGAAAACAACGAGTGCAGTGGATTTCGATTCAATGCCAATCAAATTCAAACCAAAACTTCATGCCAACCCGTGGTCTGGACCACGCTTACACAAGCCAAACATTTAGAAATATTGGCGTTTGAATTGCGTTTGCAATGCAATCAGTATTCACAAAACTTGGGGGGCCTTTTACTGATTGAAATTCGCAGCCAAATTCCCACTGAAAAGATCGCTCTTACTTTGCGACGCGGAGTCAGGCTGCGAAATACAGATTCACGATCGCGCAATCTCACATCAAATTGCACAGACATTGCCACATGAATCAACACAGTGGCATGGCCAATCTTTGGACCGCAACCTGTCTGATACTTATCACCAGTATGCTGGGGTGGATCACGCTTCGGACTGTGATGTCAGACACCCGAAGTGGTCAGCATCAGTTGTTTGCGGCACAAGCCTTAGCAAGCAGTGAATCTCTTTTAGAGACCGCCATCGCGCAAATAGACAGCGTCTATTCAGGTCAGGACATTGCCATTGACACTGCTTTTTGGCGCAACGCAAGCAGCAGTCAATGCCCCTCCACCCTGAAATCAATTCAATGGCAATGTTTAAAGTGGAGAGGATCGGATGTTGGCACCTTTGGCAATGGCATATCAGCATTGTCATGGCCAGGATCGATCGACGTCACAAACTCTTTTGTCCTGTTTGTGCGCGATGTGAGAATGTCGCCGCACAAAATCAAAATCATGGCCCACATCAGCTTGAATTCTGAGCAACCTGGTGTGGGCAGTCGCGCCACGGTGCAACAAAGCCTCTACATCCCTATCAGCGCGCCCTGGACGCCCCCCGTTTCAGAGCCTATGCCCAAGCCAGAACCCCCTGAATGCACACCCATTGAATGGCGCAAACAGTTTGGGAACATCACACCCGCTCAATTCAAAGCCATTTCGACAGCCCAATTACAAAATGGTTTAACGGCGCTTTCACAACCCAGCCGAACTGTGTATTGGATTGACAGTCCACTTACATGGACGCAAAGTTTAGGCACGCAGAGTGCGCCAGTTGTTTTGATTTTTTCAAACATTGCTTGCGCCCTTCAGTGCCCCCAAATAGCAAGTCAAGCAGCCATCACTGGGATGGTTTATTTTCAAAGTGCCAACGCATGCCAAAACCCTGTAGCACTTCACACACTCAACCCTGAGGCTTACCACTTTGACTGGCCCATGGCCATCGATGCATCAAGGGTACAGCGAGTTTCTGGCTCTTGGAAAAACGCAGGTTTTTAGGCTTGGCATTAAATCCCCTACAGAACCACTCTAGAGCGGGCTTCACGGTTCTGGAAGCCCTGTTTGCCAGTGCCATCTTGGCGCTCGGACTCTTTGGGTCCTTACAACTCAGCATGGCCAGCATGGCCGCCAATCTATCGCAAAGAAATTTAGATCTTGCAAGTGGCTTGGCTCAAGACCTTGCTGAATGCTGGCAAGTGCCTAGCGCATTTTGCATTTCGCAATTTCAGAGCTCACAAAATGAAGGTGCCCTTTCGACTGAAGCTGGCATTCAATTTGAAAGAAGATGGACCACCACAACCCTTTCCACGCAAGGCACAGATGCCAACTTGCTTCAAAACTTGCAAGTCACCGTGAAATGGCCAAACCAGGACAAGCTCAATGGCACCACCGAATTGAGCTGGCAAATAAGGCGCGCTAGCACCCCCGCTTGGGCTGGCCTTTAACTTGTCGTATCCTTAGTATCCATCGATCCAAACCATTGAACCCCATGACAGCCAGCCCCTTCATGCTGAAAGCTCTGAAAATAGCCTCACAGGCCATGCGCATCACATCGCCCAATCCAAGGGTGGGGTGCGTCATTGTGAACAGCCAAGGCCAAATTTTGGGTCAAGGACACACGCAAAAAGCAGGAGGCTTGCATGCCGAGATGGTGGCCTTACAAGATGCCGCTAACCAAGGTAACAGCGTTGAAGGCGCTACGGTCTACGTCACGTTGGAACCCTGTGCACACCATGGACGAACTGGCCCCTGCTGCGACGCTCTGATCCGCGCCAAAGTTGGCAAAGTGGTCACCGCTATCGCCGACCCCAACCCCTTGGTGGCGGGCCGAGGCTTTGATCGCTTGAAAGCTGCTGGCATTGAAATTGAAGTTGGAGATGGTGCTAATCAGGCTGAACAACAGAATTCTGGTTTTTTGAGCCGCATGAGACGCCACAAACCTTGGGTGCGCCTAAAAATAGCAGCATCGCTGGATGGACAAACAGCCCTTCAAAATGGCCAAAGCCAATGGATTACAGGCTCAGAAGCTCGCGCTGATGGCCATGCTTGGCGCGCCCTGTCCTGCGCCATTCTCACAGGCATCGGTACAGTGATTGAAGACGATCCCCTTCTGGATCTGCGGCTTTGCCCCAACTTAGGCGCGACACCTCGCATGCCGCACTTGGTCATTGTGGACAGCAAATTGGAAACACCCCCTTCAGCTAAGCTGTTTCAACACAGCCAGCCTGGCGCACTCACGCCCAGACAAGTTTGGATTTACGCGGCCAAAGACCATCCCGAAAAAAGATCAGCCCTAGAAGCCTTAGGCGCCCACATTACGGTGCTGCCCAATGAACATGGCAAAGTCGATCTGTCAGCCCTCATGACCGATTTGGCCAAGCGCGAAGTGAACGAATTGCATGTAGAAGCCGGCCACAAACTCAATGGCTCGCTCATACGCGAAGCTTGCGTTGACGAGCTCTTGGTCTACCTGGCGCCCAAGCTTTTGGGCATAGGCCAGGGCATGGCGCATTGGGGACCACTAGAAGATTTGTCAAAGGGCTTGTCGCTTGAATTCACAGAAACACAATTAATCGGCAAAGATTTGCGGATTTTGGCCAGGCTCAAGGCCTAAACAGGCCCAATCCCTGCGAAAATACGCGCCATGTTTACCGGAATCATCACCGGCGTGGGGCGTATCGCCGCCCTCCACGACCTGGGCAGCTCTTTAAGCCATGGCAAGCGACTCACGCTCGAGGTACCCGCAGGCTACCTGGACGATGTTGGCTTGGGTGACAGCATTGCCATCAACGGCGCCTGCATGACCGTCACTTCATTCGACTTAGCGGCCCAACAATTCACAATCGACATCTCCGCCGAGTCCCTGGACAAAACTTGTGGCCTCGACAAGCATGGCAAAGTCAACTTAGAAAAAGCCTTGCGCGCGCACGATCGCTTGGGTGGCCACATTGTGTCGGGCCATGTCGATGGCATTGGCCATGTGACCCACTTTGCGCAGGTCGGCGAAAGCTGGGAACTGCGCATCCAAGCCCCTATTGGCATGGGCAAATATTTAGCCTACAAAGGCTCGATCACGGTCAATGGCGTCAGCCTCACAGTGAACAGCGTAGCGGATTCTAGTGCCGGATGCGAGTTCAGCATCAACATCATCCCCCACACTGTGGACAACACTGCGCTGGGTACTTTGCACAAAGGCAGCGCCGTGAATTTAGAAATTGATTTGATTGCACGCTATGTTGAGCGCATGCTCAACAACGATGCATCGGCCAACTCTGCAGCATCGGCTTTTTCTGCCCATGCCCCATCTTGAAAGAAGTGAAATGACGACGAATTCTGGCCGTCCCTTGACGCCTGTACAAATTTCTCCCGTAGAAGATATCGTCGCAGACTTGCGCGCGGGTCGCATCGTCATCATGGTTGACGACGAAGACCGTGAAAACGAAGGCGATTTGCTCATTGCTTCCGATCACGTCACGGCTGAAGCCATTAACTTCATGGCCCGTTATGGTCGCGGCCTCATTTGCCTCACACTCACCCGTGAACGTTGCGAACACTTGAAATTGCCTCCCATGGCCTCAAGCAACGGCACCGTTTACAGCACTGCCTTTACGGTTTCTATTGAAGCTGCCGAAGGTGTGACCACCGGCATTTCAGCCGCCGACCGCGCATTGACAGTCAAAGCAGCTGTTGCCGCAAATGCCACCGCCAATGACTTGGTTCAACCTGGCCACATTTTCCCATTGCAAGCCGTGGAGGGCGGCGTGCTCATGCGTGCCGGTCACACAGAAGCTGGTTGCGACTTGGGCACGCTCGCAGGCTGCAGTCCTTCTTCTGTGATTTGCGAAATCATGAAAGACGATGGCACCATGGCGCGCTTGCCAGACCTGCAAGTTTTTGCCGCCGAGCACGATCTCAAAATTGGCACCATTGCCGACCTCATTGAATACCGCAATCGCACCGAGTCTTTGGTTGAAAAAGTCGGTACGCGTGTGCTGCATACTGCATATGGCGAATTCACAGCCCATGCTTTCAAAGACAAGCCCAGCCAATCATTGCACTTGGCCTTGATCAAAGGAAAATGGCATGCTGATGCCGAAGTGCCTGTTCGCGTGCATGAGCCATTGTCAGTCTTTGATGTGCTCGAAGTTGGCCGCAGCATGCATTCATGGAGCTTGGAAAACAGCTTGAACTATATTAACAAGCAAGGCCACGGTGTAGCGGTGCTGCTCAATTGCGGCGAAAGTGCAGAGCAATTGCTCGCGCAGTTTGAAGGCCGCGCTCGCTCGGCTCAAGCACCCAACAAAAGCAAAATGGATTTGCGCACCTACGGCGTAGGCGTGCAAATTGTGCGCGAGTGCGGCGTCCAAAAAATGAAACTCATGGGCCAGCCCCGACGCATGCCCAGCATGGCGGGCTATGGCCTCGAAATTACCAGTTACATCTCTAAGGAATAAATATGCAAGGCGCAGACACAGGTATTCAACAAGAGTTAGACGGTTTGGGTCTGCACATCGGCATCGTGCAATCACGCTTCAACGAAGAAATCACCAATGCCTTGGCAGTGGCTTGCATTCGAGAACTGGAAGAACTTGGTGTTCATGACATAGACCACGTGTTGGTGCCTGGCGCATTGGAAGTGCCCATCGCACTGCAAGCCATGGCTGAGCGCGGTGAATACGACGCACTTGTGGCTTTGGGTTGCATCATTCGCGGTGAAACATACCACTTCGAATTGGTGGCCAATGAATCAGGTGCAGGCATCAGCCGCATTGCGCTTGATTACAACGTGCCTATTGCCAACGCCATTCTGACTACCGAGAATTTAGAACAGGCCATTGCACGTCAAACCGAAAAGGGTCGTGATGCCGCTCGAGTGGCCGTAGAAATGGCCATGCTCATGGAAGACTTGTCTGTGGACGAAGACGAATTGGACGATGAGGAATTGGCATGAGCGAGTTGCCGGAAAAAAGCAGCAAGTCCGCGGCTCGAAAATCAGGCAAGTCTGCCAGCAAGTCTGCCCGCAGTCGCGCGCGTGAGTTTGCCCTACAAGCTTTGTACCAAATTTTGGTTGGCAAAAACGAAGCAGCAGACATCGACTTGTTCACACGCGATTTGTCAGGCTTTCACAAAGCCGACTCGGCGCATTACGATGTCCTTTTGTATGGTTGCTCTGAACAAGCTGCCGACTTAGACAAACTGATTTTGCCTCTGCTAGATCGCAGCTTGGCTGAAATTTCTCCCATCGAACGCGCTGTCATGTGGATTGGCGTTTTCGAAATGAAGCATTGTCTTGATGTACCTTGGCGTGTCAGCTTGAATGAGTGCATTGAATTGGCCAAGGAATTTGGTGGCACCGATGGTCACAAATATGTGAATGCTGTTTTGGAAGGGCTAGCACCTCAACTGCGAGCACATGAAGTTCAGGCCGACCGCGAGGCAGGTCGCGCACGCGCATGAAATCCGTCTATCAATTTCCCATCCGAATTTACTGGGAAGATACCGATGCGGGTGGCATTGTTTTTTACGCCAACTATTTGAAATTTTTTGAGCGAGCTCGCACAGAATGGTTGCGATCTCTGGGCATTGAGCAGCATTCTTTGAAAGATGAAAGCGGCGGCATGTTTGTGGTGAGTGAAACCCAAATTAAGTATTTCTCACCTGCCCGCTTAGATGATTTGCTCGAAGTGACGGCTCAAACTTCTGAAGCTGGCAGGGCCAGCTTGGTACTAACGCAACAAGCATGGCTCACCACAGACGGTGAACGCAAATTGCTGACTGAAGGTACGATCCGAATTGGCTGGGTCGACAGCCAAACCCTCAAACCCGGCCGAATTCCGGTCAAAATTTTGGAAGCACTTCAATGAACCAAGACATGTCCATCATTCAACTTGTGTTGCATGCCAGCTTTGTGGTGCAACTGGTCATGGTCATTCTGATGGCCATTTCAATTTCCAGTTGGGCGGCCATTGTGGGCAAGCTCACCGCCATCAAACGCATTCAAACTTTGAATGAAGAGTTTGAACAGCAGTTTTGGTCAGGCATCAGCTTAAACGATTTATTTTCTGCCGCAGTCCAGAACTCAAAATTGTCAGGCCCCATGGAACGCATTTTTGCAAGCGGCATGCGGGAGTATCAAAAACTGCGCGAGCGCCGAATTTCCGATACGGGCACTCTGCTAGATGGTGCACGTCGCGCCATGCGTGCCAGTTTCCAGCGCGAGATGGATGTGGCAGAGGCCCAACTCTCTTTCTTAGCGTCTGTGGGCTCGGTATCACCCTATGTCGGGTTGTTCGGCACCGTGTGGGGCATCATGCATGCGTTCACGGGCTTGGCCAGCATGCAACAAGTCACCCTCGCTACCGTAGCACCAGGTATTGCAGAGGCTTTGGTGGCAACCGCCATCGGCTTGTTTGCTGCCATTCCAGCCGTGGTCGCATACAACCGTTTTGCACGCGACATTGACCGCGTGGCCATCAAGCTGGAGACTTTCATTGAAGAGTTTTCCAACATCTTGCAAAGAAGTTTGGGTGGCTCAGCAGGATCAGGTGGCGTCAACCCTGCCGGCTCTGGCTTCTCAGCTTCAGGTCACTGATTTTCAGGGAGCACACACATGCCTGCTGTTTCCTCTCGCGGCCGCGGTCGCCGCACCATCAATGAAATCAACATGGTGCCTTTCATCGATGTGATGTTGGTGCTGCTCATCATTTTCATGGTCACCGCGCCCATGATCACACCCAGCATGGTTGATTTGCCTAGTGTCGGCAAAGCCGCCAAACAGCCCGATCAAGTGATTCAAATTGTGGTTCAGAAAGACGGAAGTCTTGAAATGGTGAACGAAAGTAAAACCTCAAAAATTAACTTTGACAGCTTGGCCAACTCAGTGCAATTGGCCCAAACAGGTCGAATAAATTCTGCGGTCGTGATCAGTGCAGATCGCAACGTCAAATATGAAACGGTGGTCAAGGTCATGGACACTTTGCAGCAAGCTGGTGTTCAACGGGTAGGTCTTTCAGTGCAGTTTGCACCTTGATGTAATGCCCATGCGTACCTGTCTGAATTACATCACTTCGAATTTTCACTAGGCCTCTGAGGCCATTTACTTCGCAACATGAACGCCAACACACACATGGAATTTGCACCACCACCGACTGGTGGCTGGGGTCGTTCTATGTCGTTTGCATTGTTCATGCACTTTCTCTTATTGCTTGCACTCACCTGGGGCGTCCAGTGGAAAACCAAGCCCAACACTTTGTCAGCGTCTGCAGAATTGTGGTCTGCCGTACCTCTTGAAGCTGCACCCGCTGCCAATGAGCCAGAGCCGACATCACCCCAGCCAGTGCAGCCACCAGAACCCGTGAAGGCGGTAGAGCCTGAACCAGAGCCCAAGCCTACACCGCCAGCTCCCCCCAAGGTCGACGCCGCGGCCGAGCGCGAAGCTGCCAATATTGCAATGAAAAAAGAAAAAGAAAAGAAGCTTCTAGAGAAAAAAGAGGCTGACTTAGAAAAGAAAAAGAAACTTGAAAAAGAAAAACTCGAGAGAGAAAAATTAGACAAAGAAAAGAAAAAAGAAAAGGCCAAAGAGAAAGAAAAGGAAAAGGTCAAGGAACTCGAAAAGAAGAAAAAAGAAGAAGCCCTGAAGAAGGAAGTCGCTGCAACCAAGGCCAAAGAAGATGCCAATAAAGCCGCCGCTGAAGAAAAGCGTGCCGATGCGCTTCGCAATGAAAACTTAAAGCGCATGCAAGGCATGGCAGGTGCTTCAGGTGATGAAAACGCAAGAGGAAGCGCATTGAAATCGTCGGGCCCATCTCCCAGCTATGCTGGCCGTATTCGCGCTCGCATCAAGCCCAATATCACTTTCACTGAAGATGTAGCGGGCAACCCTAAGGCGGAAGTTGAAGTGCGCACATCTCCGGATGGCACCATCATTAGCCGCAAGCTCTTGTCGAGCAGCGGCAACAAAGCATGGGATGAGGCAGTGCTCAAAGCCATCGATAAAACCGCCACCCTTCCCCGAGACGAAGACGGCCGCGTCCCACCCGTTCTAGAAATCAGCTTCCGCCCCAAAGATTAATTGGGGTCAGATCAACATTAATTTGGTCAATCAGTTGGGGGCAGAGGCTGATGGGGGCTTCCTCATGGTGGGGTACCACAAATCGTCAGCCCCCATCAGCCTCTGCCCCCAACTGATTGGAAATTAATGTTGATCTGACCCCAATTAAATTTCGTAAACGATTTCTGCCTTGCCTTGATCGGCTTGGGCAATCCAGCTAGAGAGGGCTGCATCGCTTGGGAAGAATTTGGCTTGTTCGCCGAGCAGCAGTTCAGCCGCCGCAGCCACTTTGTCGCCCCGGCGCTCTAACTTCAAGCGCACTGGCAATCCTCTTAGCAACTCGCCCTGCTCTGTCATTTCGCGCTGTGGTGGAAAGTCTTTCACCATGCGTGCGACTTCAGGTGCGCGGCCATTCACGGACACGCGCAAGAATTTGCCAAAACGGCAACGTGCTGAGGGCAAATCCCAAACTTGTTGAATTGACAAACGATAGCCGCCAGAGAAACGATCGGCTTGCATCTTGGCCATCACAATGACCAACTCATCGTCTTTGAGCAAATGGCGGTTGGCATTGATCATCGCCTCGTCGGCCGTGGCTTCCATGACGGCACTCTTGTCGTCCAATTTAAAAATGGCCAGCTTGCCACGTTGGCCATTGATGATGCGCAAGTCGCTCACAATGCCAGCCAACAATTGTGGCTCGCGGCTGTCAATCAGGTCGTCAATTTTACGCTTGGCGAACAAACGAACTTCGCGCTCCACCGCATCAAACAAATGACCCGACAAGTAAAAACCTACGGCCGTTTTTTCATTGGTGAGCTGTTCTTTGACACCCCAAGGAAGCATGTCCACCAACTCTGGTTCTTGGGTACTGGAACCGTGCGCATCATCGCCCATCATGTCAAACAAGCCGCTCTGATTGGCATTGGCAGCCGTGGCCGTTGAAAAATCAAATGCACGGTCAACGGAAGCTGCCAATGAAGCACGGTTGCGTTGCAAAGAATCAAATGCGCCAGCCTTGACCAAGGCCTCGACTGAACGT
>Ga0209442_1000483_pt1 | contig 23392 bp, 21 predicted proteins | sample LauGreSBDMM110DD_2_FD_187565 | JGI IMG/M metagenome (GOLD analysis project Ga0209442, IMG submission 187565) | Freshwater lake microbial communities from Lake Michigan, USA - Sp13.BD.MM110.DD (SPAdes) (version 2) | ecosystem: Environmental > Aquatic > Freshwater > Lake | place: Lake Michigan...
AACACCATCATGGTTTTATCCATGTAAAACAATTCATTATCCAAGCCTGCATAACCTGCAGCCATAGAACGCTTATTCACGATAATGGTTTTTGCTTTGTACGCTTCCAGAATCGGCATACCGGCAATGGCTGATTTTGGATCTTTCGCTGCTGGATTCACCACATCATTTGCACCCAACACTAACACCACATCAGCTTGACCAAATTCACTATTGATGTCTTCCATCTCAAACACTTGGTCATACGGCACTTCTGCTTCCGCTAACAACACGTTCATATGACCAGGCATACGACCTGCAACTGGATGAATCGCATATTTCACTGTCACGCCTTTGTGTGCAAGCTTCTCACTCAACTCCATCAAAGCATGTTGTGCACGTGCGACTGCTAAACCATAGCCAGGAACAATAATCACTGTTTCTGCATTCGCCATTAAGAAGGCTGCATCATCAGCTGATCCTGATTTCACTGGGCGCTGTTGCTGATCACCTGCAACTGCTGCAGTTGCATCACCACCAAAGCCACCTAAGATCACATTAAAGAAGGAACGATTCATCGCTTTACACATGATGTAAGAAAGAATCGCACCACTCGACCCTACTAATGAGCCGGCAATAATCAGCATAGAGTTATTCAACGAAAAGCCAATACCTGCAGCTGCCCATCCTGAATAACTATTCAACATAGAAACCACTACCGGCATATCTGCACCGCCGATAGGAATAATGATTAAAACACCTAAGACAAAAGCAATCGCCGTCATGACGATGAAAGATGTCCAGTCTTGTGTCAAACAAAACATAGCACCGAACACCAACATCACAATTGCTAACAATAGATTCAATATGTGCTGACCTTTAAAGACAATCGGCGCACCTTGAAACAATCTGAATTTATATGTACCAGAGAGCTTGCCAAATGCAATCACTGAACCCGAGAAGGTGATTGCTCCGACAAAGGTACCAATGAACAGTTCTAGTTTATTGCCAAGAGGAATAGCCTGATCACGTTCAACGATATTAAAAGCCCAAGGCTCAGCAACCGCTGCAACAGCGATACACACAGCAGCTAAACCAATGAGCGAGTGCATAGCAGCAACCAACTCTGGCATCTTGGTCATTTCAACCCGCTTAGCAAGAATGGCGCCGATGCTGCCGCCCACAACCACACCGAATATCACTAAACCATAACCAAGATCTGAACCTGCAACAGCTTCTGATTTCAATTTATAAATTAGTGCAAGCGTCGTCGCAACAGCGACCGCCATACCTATGATGCCAAAGGCATTACCACGACGTGCCGTTGCAGGATGCGACAAACCTTTTAACGCTTGAATAAAACAAATTGAAGCGAGCAAATACAAGAGGGTGACGAGATTCATACTCATTATTTATTCTCCCCTGATCCTGCTTGCTGCGCTTTGACTTTGGGTTCTTTCTTCTTAAACATTTCCAACATACGTTGTGTCACCAAGAAGCCACCAAATACATTGACTGCAGCTAAGGCTACTCCCAGTGTGCCTGCGATTTGGCCTACCAAGCCTTCAGTGAGTGCTGCAGCCAACATGGCGCCGATCATGATGATGGCTGAGATCGCATTCGTGACCGCCATTAAAGGCGTGTGCAATGCAGGTGTCACGGTCCACACCACGTGATAGCCGACATAAATTGCCAGCACAAAAATAATCAGATTAATGACGGTATGACTGACTTCCATAATGTCCTCTTATTGATAGACAGAGTGAACTCGACCTTTACGGCACGAGGTTTATTTTTTTAAACTAGTAATGCTATTTTTCTCATCAACAAATACAATTTTTTGTTTGTATGTTGTGATCTCATTCTCAGACATCGGAGCATAAGTACAAATAATGAGTAAATCTCCTAAGTGCGCCAAACGTGCTGCGGCACCATTAAGAGAAATTTCACCACTACCGCGCTTACCCTTGATAGCGTAAGTTGAAAAACGTTCTCCATTATTAATATTATAGAGATCAACTTTTTCAAACTCACGGATGTCAGCTGCTTCTAACAAATCTTCATCTATGCCACATGATCCTTCGTAGTTCAGATCACATTGCGTTACAGTTGCGCGATGAATTTTCGCGCGCAGCATGATACGTTGCATAGACTTTCTTATTTACGTAAAACTTCACCAGCTGTACACATTAATGTAGCAGCTACGATTTCATCACTGCGATCAATTGCTAATGCTGAATCTTTATTAATAATGAGCTTGAGAAAATCTAGCACATTACGTGAATACAAAGCTGAAGCATCCGCTCCACACAATGCAGGAAGATTAGGCTCACCGATGATGGTTACGCCATGTTTGATTACAGTTTTACCTAATTCAGACAAAGGACAGTTACCGCCTTGTTCAACTGCCATATCCACAATCACAGAGCCGGCTTTCATCGCTTTGACGGTATCTTCACTAATCAAAATCGGTGCTTGTCGACCTGGTATTAATGCAGTGGTGATGATGATGTCAGATTGTTTAGCACGCTCATGCACCAGTTGCGCTTGACGCTGCATCCACGCTGCTGGCATAGGACGCGCATACCCACCCACGCCTTGTGCAATTTCACGTTCTTCATCGGTTTCAAATGGCACATCAATAAATTTTGCGCCTAATGATTCCACTTGCTCCTTAACAGGAGGACGCACATCAGAAGCTTCAATCACAGCACCCATACGCTTAGCCGTTGCGATCGCTTGTAATCCCGCTACTCCCACACCCATGATCAGCACTCGCGCTGCTTTTACGGTACCAGCAGCTGTCATCAACATAGGCATAAAGCGTTGATATGCATTGGCGGCCATCATCACGGCTTTATAGCCAGCGATATTCGCTTGCGAAGACAACACGTCTAATGATTGTGCACGCGTGATACGCGGAGCAGCTTCGAGCGCAAAGGCGGTAATTCCCGCTTTAGCCATAGCACTGTTATTGTCTGCATCAAAAGGATTCAACATACCCACCAATACGGCGCCCGATTTCATTTGAGCGCGTTCTGCGTCAGATGGGGCTCGTACTTTTAATACAAGCTCACAAGCTAAGGCATCTGTAGCTTTAACTAGCGTCGCGCCCGCTGCTGTGTAGGCTTCATCTGTGATGCTGGCGGCAACGCCTGCACCGGATTCCACCAAAACTTGATGTTGGGCTGCGATGAGTTTCTTGACTGTTTCCGGTGTGGCTGCCACCCGGGTTTCACCCAGCCGCGTTTCTGCGGGGATGCCGATTTTCATGGAGATCTCCAAAAAATAAAATTGCGACCGAATATTACACGTAAACCCAAAAAACGAACAACCGTTCTTATTAAACACGGGCTGGTTAATAGCTAAAACAATATGCGTATTTGTTTTTAAATTAACAATGCCGCCTACTTGCATTCTGCAGTTTTTTTCAACGCCTAGGGTCAAAGTTAAAAATAGCTAGGTGCGAACTAGGATGATTGACAAGGTAGAATGCCGGCTCTGAGAAGGAAACCATGTCTGACATTTGGAAACCATCGGTTACTGTCGCCGCCATCATAGAACGACAGGGTAAATTTCTTTTGGTCGAAGAAGAGACCAGTGACGGCGTGCGCTTTAATCAACCGGCAGGCCATCTCGATCCCGGTGAATCCTTAATCGCCGCCGCAAGTCGCGAAGCGCTAGAAGAAACTGCCCATGAATTCACCCCAGATGCCTTAATCGGGGTCTATATGTCGCGCTATATTTCTAGTCGAACCAATGAAAACGTCACTTATTTGCGTTTTGCCTTCTCCGGTCAGGTAGGCGCTGTACATGACCAAGCACTGGATGAGGGCATTATTCGCGCGCTCTGGATGTCTTATGAAGAATTGCGAGCCTGTGAAGATAAACATCGCAGTCCCTTAGTCATGCAATGCGTGCATGATTATTTAGCCGGCAAACGTAGTCCACTTTCTGTGCTGTATACCCATCCCAGCGTGGCGGCTTTTCATCATGTCAGCTAAACGGGTAGTGGTCGGCATGTCTGGCGGTGTGGATTCCTCAGTAGCTGCTTGGTTGTTAAAACAACAAGGCTATGAAGTGATCGGTCTTTTCATGAAAAACTGGGAAGATGATGACGATGATGAATACTGCTCCACACGCCAAGACTGGCTCGATGCAGCCAGTGTAGCTGATGTATTAGATGTGGATATTGAAGCGGTTAATTTTGCTAGTGAATATAAAGACCGCGTCTTTGCAGAATTTTTACGCGAATATCAAGCAGGGCGCACACCCAATCCTGATGTGCTGTGTAATGCAGAAATTAAATTCAAAGCGTTTCTTGATCATGCCATCAAACTAGGCGCTGATCTGATTGCAACTGGTCATTACGCACGCGTTAGGCAAAACACAACGAATGGTCAGTTTGAATTACTCAAAGCTGTCGATAGCAGTAAAGATCAAAGTTATTTTTTGCATCGCTTAAATCAATCACAACTTGCCAACACCTTATTTCCATTAGGTGAGATACATAAAAGTAAAGTGCGTGAGATTGCTGAACAACTCAAATTACCCAACGCACAGAAAAAAGATTCCACCGGCATTTGCTTCATAGGCGAGCGGCCATTTCGTGAATTCTTAAATCGCTACTTATCTTTTCAACCTGGGCCTATAAAAACACCGGATGAGAAAATCATTGGTGAGCACGTAGGTTTATCTTTTTATACCTTAGGTCAAAGAAAAGGCATAGGCATAGGTGGTGTAAAAGAGCACACGCGCGAGAATGGTAGTCATGATGCGTGGTATGTAGCACGCAAAGATGTCACCGCAAATACTTTGTATGTGGTGCAAGGACATGATCATCCTTGGCTGTTATCTTCTGCGCTTACTGCAGATCAAATGAGCTGGGTAGCAGGTACTGCGCCATCAATCACGCATGTCTCTGCAAAAACGCGTTATCGTCAAAGTGATATGCCGTGTGAATTTGCGAATGTAAATACAGAGCATTTTCAACTCGCGTTCACACAACCACAGTGGGCAGTCACACCAGGGCAGTCTGCAGTGTTATATGACGGCGATGTCTGTTTAGGTGGTGGCATTATTGCCTCATCGAGCATAGCAAGCACATAAACATTTTCTGAAATAGTCGCCCATAAAAAAACGGAGCACTGCTCCGTTTTTTTCAAGCTCATTCAAATCAAGCGACAGGTACGGTGTCTATAAAAGATTTTCTTTCCGAGAGCTTGTCAAATAAACGCGCAAGATTCGCGTAATCATCGCGCCATGTGAGTTCTGGAAAACGAAATGCTAACCAACCAAGTGTACAACCGACGGCTACATCCGCTAAGGTCATTTTCGCTCCGGTGCAAAAAGGCGCGTCACCTAATCCTACCGACATCGCTTGTACGCCATTTTTCACTTTTGTCATTTGACGAGCCATCCAAGCAGGACTACGTTCATTCTCAGGACGCTGCGTCATTTCTAATCTGACTACAATCCCAGCATCCAAAATGCCATCCGCTAAGGCTTCCCAACATTTAATACTGGCGCGACCACGACCTTGTGTAGGAATTAATTTACCCACCGGTGACATAGTGTCCAAATATTCAACAATGACACGCGAATCAAACATAGCGCCGCCATCTTCCATAATTAGGCAAGGTACTTTACCCAAAGGATTCGACAAACCGATGGTTGTATCAGGCGACCAAACATTTTCCAATACAAACTCATAATCGAGTTTTTTTTCCGCCAACACTATGCGGACTTTACGAACATAGGGGCTTGCGAGTGATCCGAGTAGCTTCATGATGTCGTCGCAGAAATGAGGGAGGCGAATTATAACATCGACAAATACTCCGCTACAGATGCTTGTTAGGCTTAAAACGACATATTGCAAATGGTAAAATCACGTTTTGATTCAATTAAATCTAGCTAAATTTCAGATATCTCTCTTGCTCAATGACTATGCCGCTCACCGCTCTGAATGCCCTGTCCCCACTTGATGGCCGCTATGCATCCAAAACCGACGCATTGCGTCCGATTTTGTCTGAGGCTGGCTTTATGCATCACAGAGTCAAAGTAGAAATTGCTTGGCTACTCGCACTTTCTGAAGCAGGATTTTCTGAAATACCAAACTTCTCTGCCAGTGCCCGAAAATTATTAGAAAAACTCGCTGAGGACTTCACTGAAGAAGATGCACAACGTATTAAAGCGATTGAAGCTGTCACCAACCATGATGTAAAAGCTGTGGAGTATTGGTTAAAAGAAAAAGTACAAGATGTGCCTGAGTTAATGGCTGCATCTGAGTTCATACACTTTGCCTGCACCTCCGAAGATATCAACAACACTTCACATGGCATGATGTTAAAAGCAGCACGCGATAGCGTACTGCTTCCACAACTCAGTACACTGATTCAAAAATTAACTGAGCTCGCACATGAACATGCTGGCATCGCGATGATGTCGCGCACCCATGGTCAACCGGCTAGCCCCACCACCTTAGGTAAAGAAATTGCGAATGTCGTAGCGCGCTTAAATAAAGCTAAAGAAAAAATTTCACAAGTTCAAATACTAGGAAAAATGAATGGCGCAGTGGGAAACTACAATGCCCACTTATCTGCTTACCCTACCTTTGATTGGCCTGCATTTTCACGTCGCGTGATAGAAGAAAAGCTAGGCTTAGTGTTCAATCCTTACACCATACAAATTGAGCCGCATGATTACATGGCTGAATTATTTGATGCGATTGCTAGAACTAATACGATTTTATTGGATTTGAATCGTGATATCTGGGGTTATATCTCTTTAGGTTATTTCAAACAACGCACCAAAGCTGGAGAAATTGGTTCTTCCACCATGCCACATAAAGTCAATCCTATTGATTTTGAAAATTCAGAAGGCAACCTTGGTATGGCCAATGCAGTGTTAAAACACATGGCAGAAAAACTACCTATCTCGCGTTGGCAGCGTGACTTAACGGACTCGACTGTCTTGCGTAATATTGGTGTGGGTTTGGGCTATACCGTACTTGCTTACGATAGCTGCTTACGCGGCTTGAATAAACTCGAAGTCAATCCAGTACGCATGGCAGAAGATTTAGATCATAGCTGGGAAGTATTAGCAGAGCCGGTGCAAACTGTGATGCGCCGCTATGGTATTGAGAATCCGTATGAAAAACTCAAAGAACTCACACGCGGTAAAGGCATCTCACGTGAAGCATTACAAGCCTTCATACAAAACTTAGAAATACCGGATGCAGAAAAAACTCGACTCATGCAAATGACTCCAGCAAATTATGTAGGCATTGCAGAACAACTCGCGAAAAAGATTTAAGCGTGATATTGCGTACGAATACGCTACGCCATTCGTACCTACTTTTCTTTGTTTTATTGCGCACAATGTAACCATCTCAACATAAAAAAACCGGCATAGCCGGTTTTTTTATGTCTGTGTATTCATCAAAGTTTTATACGACCGCACCATCGGTGTCGTCTTTCACCTTCACAGGCTTGATCAAATCTTCGCGCTTCACACCTAACCACATCGCTACAGCTGCTGCTACAAACACGGAAGAATAAATACCAAACAAAATACCGATAGTGAGTGCCAGAGCAAAGAAGTGCAGTGTTGGACCACCAAAAATTAACATCGATAACACCATCAGTTCAGTACATCCGTGAGTGATCATGGTGCGAGAGATGGTGCTGGTGATGGCATGATTCATGACTTCAGGTGGCGCTAATTTACCGAAACGACGATCACGAAATGTTTCACGCACACGATCAAATACCACTACAGATTCATTGACTGAATAACCCAAGACCGCAAGTATCGCTGCCAATACAGTTAAGGAAAACTCCCACTGAAAGAATGCGAAAAATCCGAGAATGATAATCACATCATGTAAGTTCGCAATAATCGCTGCGAGTGCAAATTTCCACTCAAAACGAATTGCTAAATAAATCATGATGCCAATCACCACAAATAAGAGCGCAGTTAAACCATCATGCGCTAACTCTTCACCTACTTGTGGCCCAACAAACTCTATACGCTTGACTGTCAAGCTAGCGTCTTGTGTTTTCAAAGCGTCGGTCACACGAGTACTCATTTGCGCTGCATTACTACCTTTTTGTGCAGGCAAACGTATCAATACATCTTGTGCTGTACCGAAGCTTTGTACTTGGCTATCGGCATAGCCCAAACCTTCAACCGTCTTACGTATACCTTCTATATCAGCAGGCTTGGCATACGCCACTTCCATCACGGTACCGCCAGTGAATTCAATCGAAAAATGTAAGCCTTTGTAGGATAGAAAAAATACTGCAGCAACAAAGGTCAGCGCTGAGATGGCATTAAATACCAAGGCATGACGCATGAAGGGTATATCTTGTTTAATACGGAAAAATTCCATGATGACTCTCTCTGTTTAAGTCAGTGCCACATTAGGCTTCTGGCTTCCAAACTTGTCCAATCGAAATGCTGCTGAGTTTTTTGCGACGGCCATACCAAATATTGGCCAAAGCGCGTGACACCACCACCGCAGAAAACATGGAAGTGAGAATACCCAAACAATGCACCACTGCGAAACCACGTATTGGTCCTGATCCAAAAATGAGTAGCGCTACACCTGCGATTAAGGTGGTGACATTCGAATCTAGAATGGTTGCCCATGCACGTTCAAAGCCTGCTGCAATCGCTGCTTGCGGTGTATTCCCTGCACGCAGTTCTTCACGTATACGTTCATTAATTAAAACGTTGGCATCAATCGCCATACCTAAGGTCAATGCAATCGCTGCGATACCAGGCAAGGTGAGTGTGGCCTGCATAAAAGATAACAATGCGATCAATAGCATCACATTCACACCTAATGCAAACACACTGAAGAATCCAAACAATAAATAGTAAAGAATCATGAAAGCTGCAATCGCTGCAAAACCATACAGCGTAGAGTTAAAGCCTTTACTAATATTTTCAGCACCGAGTTGTGGTCCTATGGTGCGTTCTTCTATGATTTCCATAGGCGCTGCTAATGAACCTGCACGCAACAGCAAGGCTAAATCGCTCGCTGCAGTAGGTGTATCCATGCCCGTGATTTGAAAACGTGAACCTAGTTCATCACGAATTGTCGCAACGGTTAATACTTCACCTTTGCCTTTTTCAAACAAGACTATGGCCATTAACTTACCGATTTTGCTGCGTGTCGCTTCGCGCATCTTACGACCGCCATCACCATTTAAATCGATGCTGACTGCAGCTTGTTGGTTTTGATCGAAGCTTGCACCTGCATTTGAAATGTAATCACCCGTAATGATAGGATCTTTCATCAAGATGACAGGCGCACCCTTACCGACTTTAAATAATTCAGAGCCCAATGGAATGGCCGCTGTTTCTTCCGTACCGCGACGAACTGTTTCATCCACCATACGCACTTCCAGTGTTGCGGTTCGTCCTATGATGTCTTTTGCACGCGATACATCTTGCACACCCGGTAATTGCACCACAATGCGATCAGCACCTTGACGTTGAATAATTGGTTCTGCAACACCCAATTCATTGACACGTTTCGAGAGCGTTGAAATATTTTGCTGAACCGCTTCTTCTACTGTGCGCTTTAAAGCTTGTGCACTCATTACTCCACGCAGCTTGACACCTTCTGCGTCCGTCATTTCAGTTAACGTGAGTTCACTCAACTGTGACTGCAATACTTCTTTTGCTGCACTCAAGGTTTCTTGATCACGAAAACGAATGTCTAAAGCATCACCATCACGTGCAATGCCTGCAAAACGAATTTTCTTTTCCACCAATGCAGAACGCACACTGATTTGTAAACCTTGTACACGTTTAGCCAACACTGCCTTAGTATCAACTTGCATGAGGAAATGCACACCACCACGTAAATCCAAACCTAAGTACATAGGCATAGCATGTAAGCTCTGCAGCCATGCTGGAGTATTCGGTAATAAGTTAAAGGCTACTAAGTAAGTGGGATCAGCAGGATCGCGATTTAACGCTTGCTCTAAGACGCTCTTGGCTTTGAATTGCAAATCAGTGTTAGCAAAACGTGCTCGCACATTGCCGTTATCACCTGTGCTCTCGAACACTAAGGCCTCAACAGGAATACCTGCTTTGGTCAATGCATCCTGAGCCTGCCCAACAATATTTGAACCTAACTTAACGGTAGCCTTAGCACTACTAATTTGTACCGCAGGTGATTCGCCAAAAAAATTTGGCACGGTGTATAAAGCGCCTAGCAACAAAGCGACTGCAATGAGTAGGTATTTCCAGAGGGGGTAACGATTCATGATGTCCTGCTTGAAAAGAAAAATGTCCGGCAAAAATTGCCGGACATGTTGCTCATATCAGTGTTAAATGGATTTAATCGTGCCTTTAGGTAGCAGCATCGTGACCGATGCTTTTTGCATCACGATTTCTGTACCATCCGACACTTCAACAGTGACATAGGCTTCGGTGACTTTAGTCACTTTTCCCAAAATACCACCGGCTGTGATGACTTCATCGCCCTTAGCAAGCGCATCAATCATGGCTTTTTGCTCTTTCTGACGCTTCATTTGTGGACGTATCATCAAGAAATACAGCACAACAAACATCAAAACAATCGGCAAAAAGCTCATTAAGCTGCCGGTACCGCCAGCTGCGCTTTGTGCGTAGGCATTAGATATAAACATGGACTGCTCCGCTATAGGTTTTCAAAGACCCAGCATTTTAGCACCGACAGCGCCCGGGCTTTAGCCTTAACGCAGCGAACAATGCGCCCTTTTAGACAACTTACACACCCCGACTTCGCTCCAGCCTGAAACGCTGCTGAAAATCAGCAAAACTGCCGGCTTCTATCGCTACCCTCATCTCGCGCATGAGCTCTAGGTAGTAATGCAAGTTATGAATGGTATTCAATCGTGCGCCCAATATTTCTCCGGCACGATGCAAATGATGCAAGTAGGCTCGCGAGAAATTCTGACAAGCGTAACAAGTACAGGTCGCATCTAGTGGCATGTCCTCATCTTTATGACGCGCATTCTTGATTTTAAGATCGCCAAAGCGCGTAAATAACCAACCATTGCGTGCATTACGGGTCGGCATAACGCAATCAAACATATCAATACCATGCGCTACGCCCTGCACCAGATCTTCTGGTGTGCCCACACCCATTAAATAATGCGGTTTATTAGCTGGCAATTTCGGACCTGTATGCGCCAAAATACGCTGCATATCTTCTTTGGGTTCACCAACTGATAAGCCACCAATCGCAATACCTTCAAAATTTAATTCTTCCAACCCAGCTAATGATTCATCACGCAATGCTTCATACATACCGCCCTGCACAATCGCAAATAAAGCATTCGGATTTTCTTCACGATGAAATTCATCTTGTGAGCGCTTAGCCCATCTGAGCGACATACGCATAGATAAACCTGCTTCTTCACGTGTCGCTGCACGACCATCGATTTCATATGGCGTGCACTCATCAAACTGCATCACTATGTCTGAGTTCAACACTTTCTGAATTTGCATGGATATTTCTGGCGAAAGAAATAAGCGATCACCATTAATAGGTGAAGAAAATTTCACACCTTCTTCAGTGATTTTCCGCATTTCCCCCAATGAAAAAACCTGAAATCCACCTGAGTCAGTCAGTATGGGTTGATCCCAACCCATAAATTTATGTAGCCCACCAAATTTTTTAATGACATCTAAACCCGGACGCAACCAAAGATGAAACGTATTCCCTAAAATAATTTGCGCTTGAATTTCTTTTAGCTCCAGTGGTGACATGGCTTTAACTGAACCATAAGTACCAACCGGCATAAAGATAGGCGTCTCCACCACGCCATGATTTAATTCCAAACGACCGCGACGCGCATCACCGTCAGTTTTTAATAGGGTAAATTTCATAGTAAAGCTTCTCTGTCTAGCAGCATGGCATGTTAATTTGCATGACGTATACATTAAAAATAAATTTCATACTCAAGATTCTCTGTCTAGCAACATGGCATCACCATAGCTAAAAAAACGATATTTCGCAGCGATAGCATGCGCATAAGCATGGCGTATACGTTCATAACCTGCAAATGCAGACACCAACATTAAGAGTGTCGATTTTGGTAAATGAAAATTTGTAATCAATTTATCGACAGTTTTAAATGTATAGCCAGGCGTAATAAATAAATTTGTATCCGCTGATCCTGCTTGCAGCTTTCCGGACTGCGAAGCTGCTTCTAATGCACGCAAACTCGTAGTGCCCACTGCAATTACACGACGACCTGCTGCTTGGGTAGCGCGCACTGTTTGCACTGTTTCCTCAGAAATGGAATACCACTCACTATGCATATTGTGTTCCGCTAAATTTTCAGTGCGCACAGGTTGAAACGTACCCGCACCCACATGCAAAGTAACAGTAGCAAATTGCACACCATGCGTACGCAAAGTATCTATCATCGCCTGATCAAAATGCAAACCTGCAGTTGGTGCTGCTACTGCACCAGGTTCTTGTGCAAACACCGTTTGATAGCGCTCTGCATCAACTTCATCTGCTGCATGCTCTATGTAAGGCGGTAAAGGTAATACGCCATGAGCTTCAATCAAGTCAATCGCATTATCAGGAAATGTCAATGTGTAGAACTCTCCTACACGCTCACCGACAATGACATCAAAAGCTTCAGCTAAATTAATACGTGTACCAGCTGGTGGAGATTTTGAAGCACGACATTGCGCCAATACGGTATGTGTATCAATTAATCGCTCTACTAATATTTCAACTTTGCCACCGGTTTCTTTCACACCAAAAAACCGTGCTTTTAATACCCGTGTGTTATTCAAGACCAGCAGATCACCTGCCTGTAATAAGTTAGGTAAATCAGTAAAGCTGCGATCAGTGCAATCATCCTGATTAACTTGCAATAATCTGGATGCTGAACGCGATGCCAGCGGCACTTGCGCTATCAGCGCAGGCGGCAATTCGAAATTAAAATCAGAAAGTGAGTACACAAGACTGGCAGACCTAGACCAAAAGCCGGTATTCTACGCTGGCTCGCCGATAATGCTTCTCTATGGCCACCACGAAAAAAAAATCTGCTCCTAATAAAAGTCTACGTACTGTCGACAAATTAGCCCGCCTAGGTTTATCTACCGATCTGGCGCTGGCTTTGCATTTGCCAATGCGTTATGAAGATGAAACCACATTAACGCCTTTGAGCGATGCTGTGCGCATGCAAGGACACACGGTACAACTCGAAGCTATGGTGAGTGCTTGTGATGTGCAATATCGCCCACGCCGACAATTAGTCGTCACCGTGCAAGATCAAGGGGTAGATCTCACGCTGCGGTTTTTGAATTTCTATGGCAGCCAAGCTGTGCAAATGGCGGAAGGTAAACGATTGCGCATACGTGGTGAAATGCGGCATGGTTTTTTTGGTAGTGAAATGGTGCATCCCGTGGTCAAGACTGTGCAAGAAGGTGATGTCTTACCACAAGCACTCACACCTGTTTATCCTGCAGGCGAAGGATTATCACAAACACTGTTACGTAAAGCGATTACTAGTGCTCTCACACGCTTTGATTTTAGTGACACTCTACCGGATGCACTACGCAATACATTACAGCTGATTCCGTTTGAACAAGCCATACGCTTATTACACAATCCTCCACCTGATTGTGATGAATACGCTTTAATGGAGCGCACCCACCCCGCATGGATACGCGTTAAGTTTGATGAACTACTTGCGCAACAACTCTCTATGAAACGAGCACAAGTTGCACGACGCCAGCAGGGCGCACCTTCACTCAGCATAGAAGGATCACTATGTCGCGCATTTAACGCAGCCTTACCGTTTGCATTAACTGGTGCTCAACAACGTGTCTTAACTGAAATTCGTGAAGATATTACTGCCTCCTATCCTATGCAGCGTTTATTACAAGGCGATGTAGGTAGTGGCAAAACCATTGTTGCTGCACTGGCTGCTGTACAGGCAATCGATAATGGTTATCAAGCGGTACTCATGGCGCCTACTGAAATTTTAGCGGAACAGCATTTTAGAAAAATTGCAGCACTGATAGAACCTTTCGGTGTACAAGTTGTGTGGCTAACTGGTAGCCTTAAAAAACGTGAGAAAGAAGCAGCGCGTGCACTCATAGAATCTGGTTCAGCACAACTCGTGATAGGCACTCACGCATTGATACAAGAAGATGTTTTATTTGCTCGTCTAGGTTTAGTCATCGTGGATGAACAACATCGCTTTGGTGTAGCGCAGCGACTGACCTTACGCAATAAAGGCGTGGATCAAATACCGCATCAATTAATGATGTCAGCCACACCTATACCTCGCACTTTAGCAATGACATATTACGCAGATTTAGAAGTCTCCGTGATTGATGAACTACCACCAGGCAGAACACCGATCATGACACGACTGATTGATCAAGATCGTCGTGATGAAGTCATAGAACGTGTGCATGCAGCCGCGCTTGAAGGTAAACAAATTTATTGGGTCTGCCCTCTGATAGAAGAATCAGAAGCCTTGCAATTACAAACCGCAACCGATACCTATGCCACACTCACTGCTGCACTACCTGATCTGCGTATAGGTTTAGTACATGGCCGTCTAAAAACAGCAGAGAAGCAGCAAGTGATGGATGCGTTTGCAAGTGGTGAATTACATTTACTGGTTGCGACTACAGTGATTGAAGTCGGCGTAGATGTACCGAATGCGTCACTCATGGTGATTGAACATGCTGAACGCTTTGGACTCTCACAACTACATCAACTACGTGGTCGTGTCGGTCGAGGCTCTGCCGCTAGCGTGTGTTTGCTGTTGTATCAAGCACCACTGGGCATGATAGCTAAACAAAGATTAGCCATCATGCGTGAAACTACCGATGGTTTTGAGATCGCACGACGCGATTTAGAAATACGAGGTCCCGGTGAGTTTTTAGGTGCCAGACAATCTGGCCAAGCTATGCTGCGATTTGCTAACTTGGAAACAGATCAATGGTTGGTAGAAAAAGCACGTGATCTTGCAGCTGATTTACTATTGCATCAAAAAGATATCGCAGAAGCCCATTTAGCCCGCTGGTTAGGTTCGCGCGAGGATTTTCTGCGCGTATGATGTTGCTCCTATGATGTTGCACCTATGATGCTGCCTGCCCTCAGCCTTAACGAATATGCGAAACTAACAGTATGACTCTCACAGAACTTAAATATATTGTTGCCGTCGCCCGCGAAAAACATTTTGGTCGCGCCGCTGAAGCTTGCTTTGTCGCTCAACCCACATTGTCGGTCGCGATTAAAAAATTAGAAGATGAACTCGGCGTGCCTATCTTTGAACGAGGCGGCACTGAAGTATCTGTGACACCAATCGGTGAACAAATCATTGCTCAAGCTGAGCATGTGCTGGAACAAACTGCCACCATAAAAAATATCGCGAAACAAAATAAAGACCCTCTAGTAGGTCCTTTACGACTAGGCATTATCTACACCATTGCGCCTTATCTATTGCCGCAACTTGTGCGCACTATGATAGAAGAAGTACCGCAAATGCCTTTAGTCTTACAAGAAAATTTCACAGTACGTTTAATTGAATTACTACGCTCAGGCGAATTAGATGCTGCCATCATGGCGCTCCCCTTCCCTGAACAAGGATTAATGGTGCAGCCTCTTTACGATGAACCGTTTGTAGTTGCTATGCCCAGACATCATCAATGGGCTGACAGAAGCGCTATTAGTAGTGCAGATTTAAAAACTGAAACCATGTTGTTATTAGGTGCAGGTCATTGCTTCCGTGATCAAGTATTGGAAGTGTGTCCGGAAATGTCACGCTTCTCGAATTCTGGCGCTGGTATTGCACGCACCTTTGAAGGCTCATCATTAGAAACCATACGTCATATGGTAGCGTCCGGCATAGGCATCACCGTTTTACCTAAAGCATCCACACCTAGTGTTACCGATCCCGATAGCATGTTGCGCTACATACCGTTTAAACAACCCTTGCCTTCACGTCGTGTCGTCATCGCTTGGCGTAAAAGTTTTACCCGCAGTGGAGCAATAGAAGCCGTACGACAAGCAGTTCTTAAATGTAATCTACACGGTGTGACCATGTTGCCCGATGCTGCTTACACTATCAGCTAATCTTTAGCAAACAGATTACTGCACTCTATGAATCAACTTTTGCAATCAGCAATCTGGCATAAGCTTGTTCTCTATGCAAAATTAGTCAGGCTCGATAAACCCATAGGAAGTTTGCTACTACTCTGGCCTACGTTATCAGCATTATGGTTAGCGAGTGCAGGCAAACCATTCCTACAACTAATTCTGATTTTTTCTATAGGTACTATATTGATGCGCTCTGCAGGTTGCGCAATCAATGACTATGCCGATCAAGAATTTGATAAGCATGTGAAGCGCACTGCAGATAGGCCTCTCACTAGCGGAAAAATCTCTGGTCGCGAAGCGCTACTGATTGCTGCATTGTTTGCTTTAATTTCTTTTGCACTGATACTGCCGCTGAATTCATTAACGAAACAACTCTCACTCGTTGCTGTACTGATTGCAGCTAGCTATCCTTACTTCAAACGTTTCTTCGCTTTACCGCAAGCTTATCTTGGCATTGCTTTTGGTTTTGGTATACCGATGGCGTATGCAGCAGTACAAAATGCCATACCCTATCAAGCATGGTTATTATTACTCGCGAACGTATTCTGGGCTCTGGCCTATGACACAGAATATGCCATGGTAGATAGAGATGATGATTTAAAAATAGGCATACGCACATCCGCTATCACCTTTGGTCGCTTTGATGTGATGGCTGTCATGCTGTGCTATGCCGCTAGTTTAGGTTTAATTGCTTGGGTAGGTTGGCAAGCTAATATGGGCGTTGGATTTTTTATTGGCATACTGATAGCAACAGGAATCGCGCTTTATCATTGGACACTGATACGTCATCGTGATCGTATGCAATGCTTTGCTGCTTTTCGACATAATAACTGGCTAGGTGCAGCAGTATTTCTTGGTTTTGTTTTGGGTTAATCACACTCTTTAACACGCTCTGCCGTCTCTACACAACAGCAGCATCGAATCCATTTGATTGTCTTGTTAGTCCACTTAACTGCGGCTGATAATTGCGTACGCTATGCATTCCTCATAGCACACGCCATTAACTAATCCTAGACATCATGACTATTTCCGAGTTGCTTGCATTCTCAGTCAGAAATCAAGCTTCTGATCTTCATCTATCAGCCGGCATGCCTCCCATGATACGAGTACATGGTGAAGTAAAAAAAATTAACTTACCTACTATGGCTCATGTTGAAGTACAAGCGATGCTACATACCATCATGAGCGATGATTTACGAAATAATTATGCTTCTCATCTAGAAGTTGATTTTTCATTTGAGATTCCTTTCCTAGCACGCTTTCGTGTCAACGCTTTTCAACAACAGCGCGGTGCAGCAGCAGTGTTACGCACTATTCCATCTAAAGTACTCACACTACAAGATCTCAACGCTCCCACTTTATTTGGTGATTTAGCATTACGTCCACGTGGATTAGTATTGGTGACCGGCCCTACTGGATCAGGCAAATCCACCACACTCGCTGCGATGGTGAATCATGTGAATGAACATGATTATGCGCATATATTGACAGTTGAAGATCCGATAGAGTTTTTACATCAACCAAAGAAAAGTTTGATTAATCAACGTGAGCTGTCTGTTCACACGCATTCTTTTGCAGCCGCATTACGCTCCGCACTGCGTGAAGATCCTGATGTGATTTTAGTCGGCGAGTTACGTGACTTAGAAACGATACGCTTAGCATTAACCGCAGCCGAGACAGGTCATTTAGTGTTTGGGACTTTACATACAGTCTCAGCAGCAAAAACCATCGATAGGATTATTGATGTATTCCCTGGTGATGAAAAAGAAATGGTGCGTGCCATGCTGTCTGAATCACTACAAGCGGTGATCTCGCAAATCTTATTAAAGACTACAGATGGTAAAGGACGCATAGCCGCCCATGAAATCATGTTGGGCACATCTGCTATAAGAAATTTAATTCGCGAAGCAAAAGTAGCGCAAATGTATTCTGCCATTCAAACCGGAACCGGCATGGGTATGCAAACAATGGATGCCTGCTTAATGGATTTAGTGAAAACTAATAAAATTAATATAAATACAGCACGCAGTGCAGCTAAAGTTCCAGAAAATTTTTTAGGCTAATTAATTCAGTGATTTAATTTTTTCCAAACTCCACACCTAATTCTTCACCACGCTTGGCTGCAGCGTGCAAAGCCTGAACAATCGATAGCTCTACTTTATTATTTTGCATAGAAGTCAAAGCAGCGTAAGTCGTACCACCTTTGGATGTCACATTTTCACGCAGTTGCGCAAGGGTCTGATTGGATTGCGCTGCTAATTCAGTTGCACCGGCAAAGGTAGCTAATGCAAGCTGCTTGCCCTGCTCAGCAGATAAACCCAATTCGATTGCAGCAGCTTGCATCGCTTCTAGAAAATAAAATACATAAGCAGGACCACTACCTGAAACAGCCGTTACCGCATTTATTTGTTCTTCTTGTTCTATCCAAACAGTTTCACCCACTGCTTGCATAATTGCATTTGCAATCTGTTTTTGTTCTTCTGTCACTTCCGATAAAGCGACTAATCCTGTAATGCCTTTGCCTATCAACGCGGGGGTATTGGGCATAGCACGTACTATCATCTTATGGCCATTTAACCAACGTGATAAATCGTCAGCACGTATGCCTGCTGCAATTGAAATAACTAATTGATTTTTACTATAAGGAAGCAGACTTGCTATCACTTCATGCATTTGTTGCGGCTTTACTGCAAGCACCCATACATCAGCTATCGCTAGAACTACATCAGCAGTCAAAGATGTGGACACACCAAATTGCTGCTCTAATTTATTCAATGCTTGTGGATTGATATCTACTACATGAATATTTTTTGCTGCTGTGACTTTATCGGCAAGACCACCAATTAAAGCCTGCGCCATATTGCCACCACCGATAAAACATATTTTTACGTTATTTTGCATAATCCCTAACTCCAAAAATCGCTGTACCAATCCTGACTATGGTTGCGCCCTCTGCAATCGCAGCATCCATATCAGCTGACATACCCATAGAGAGCGTATCTGTTTGTATGCCTACAGCTTGCAAATCATTCTGCATTAATTGTAGTTTTGCAAAAGCAGCGCGTTGTTGTTGCACATCTTCAGTCGGCTCAGGAATTGCCATCAATCCTCGCAAGCGGATATTTGGTAATAGAACTACGGCGCGAGCTAGCTCAAGTAATTCATCTGGCTCTAACCCACTTTTCGTCGCCTCGCCACTGACATTCACTTGCAGACAAATTTGCAAAGGCGGCATCTCGGCAGGTCTTTGTTCAGATAAACGTTGTGCGATCTTCAACCGGTCGACTGAATGCACCCAATCAAAATGCTCTGCAATCTGCCGTGTCTTATTACTTTGGATAGGACCTATGAAATGCCATTCCAGCTGCAAATCAGGATTGTGCGCTCGCATATCTCGCGTAGTCGCGATTTTATCGATCGCCTCTTGCACATAATTTTCACCAAAAGCGCGTTGACCAGCTTGTGCTGCTGCCAAAACGGCCTGCACATCAAAGGTTTTTGATACAGCCAACAATGTAATTGAAGCAGGATCGCGACCAGCCGCCTGCGCACTGTTGGCTATGCGATGTTGCACGAGTTGCAAATTTTCAGAAATAGTCATGATGTCGCATTATCTCTCATGTCAGCCATTCAGCAGAAAGCTGCATCCACTGCTAACATTATCAGCATTCACCCCACATAAAGGATTGCACCATGAGCTCAGTTTATGATTTCGACGCCAACACCCTATCAGGCACAGCAGCTTCACTGTCAGAGTATCGTGGCAAGGTTTTATTAATTGTGAATACAGCCAGTAAATGCGGCTTTACACCACAATACAAAGGGCTAGAAGCATTGCATGAACAATATAAAGATCAGGGTTTAGTTGTACTCGGCTTTCCTTGCAATCAGTTTGGCGCACAAGAGCCGGGATCAGCAGATGAAATTGGTGCCTTTTGTGAAAAAAATTATGGCGTCACTTTTCAGCTCTTTGAAAAAGTAGATGTAAATGGTGACAACGCCCATCCATTATTTAACTTCTTAAAAAAAACTGCCCCCGGTGTTTTGGGCACCGAGGGCATTAAATGGAATTTCACAAAATTTTTGGTAGGTAAAGATGGCAATGTGTTTGATCGCTATGCCAGCACCACCACACCTGAAAGCATGAAACAAGACATAGAAAAACTACTCAACGCATAAGGTCTTCATACAAAGCTAGACTGCGATCGTGAAGATTCAATAGAATCTGAATCTTCACTACTTTGTCCGTCTATGTTGCGATTATTAGATCTTGCATTTTGCTTATTGAGCGCATTTAAGGCATTTATTTCACGTCGAGTAGTAGGACTTTGCGCTACATCTTCATCATTTTCTGATTCATCCTCACTATCTGAAAATTTTTTTTGCACATTAACCACTGTATCGTTTTCAACATTTTTTTCAGAATCTGTTTCAGCTCCTACGGGACCAAAAAGAGGACGAATTAAAGATTGCAATAAAGGATGAAATAGCTGATAACGCAAAACAAATCCTGCAATTAACGGCAAGCCCACGGAAGCATATGCTGTATTGGCACCGAGATTAATCCCTGCAGTTGGCTCAAATAAAGAACTAGAGTGATTCAGTCCAATGGCGCCCAATCCAGTAAAATTCATGGTTTCAATATTTGTAGAATTTGCATGCCCTGAACTTAATATTGCTGGAATAATAGAAGATATATAAGCGCAGTTAGCAACTAAGGATAAAGGCACGGCAATTAATTTTGCACACATACTAGCTTGAGCAGGTACGCCTTCTAATAGGTTTGGTTTATCTTTATTTACCACTTCCCCCATGTAAGACTTACCTGATTCAAGAACAGCATTTTTAATTCTATTAAAACGTGATTCATGTTGGCTATGTACTGCTCTTGCTTGCTTCCATTTCCTCTCAGCTTCCTTACTTTTTATTTTAAGTTCTTTGATTAACGTATTCAATGCTTCCAATCTGTCGTCTTCGCTATCCTGCTCGGATTGTGTTTGCAAATTATCTTTTTCAATTTCAAGTACAGCTAACAATTTATTTAGATTAATCTGTTTTTCACTCCATGGGTCACGCTGTGCAGCAGCCAAAGCAAGCTGTGCTCCTTTTATATCTACATTAAAATTTTGCAAGGATGATTTTTGTATCAACTTACGCAAATAATTTTGTGAAATACCAGTAAGACCACCAGCGATAGTACCGGCACTAGCATGCATAGCAAAATCAATACCTGCTGCAATCCAAGGTGAGAATGATTGTTTGATTATGGGTGAAAAAAAACCTGGCGCTGTGTATGAAAGCGTGTACCAAAAAAAAGGCAGCTCATCGGTTATAAAAGCTCGAAGCTGAGCCGATCGAATCACTTGTTGAATATTTCCATATTTATTATCTAGATCATTGATATCTTCATTCCTAATTTCACTCACACCTGATTGTAAACAGCCCATTAATTTTTCACGTCCAATACACTCATCAATAATTTTAAAGATGAACTCATGACATTCATTGATACGCTCTGCCTGATTATTTTCTTCAGCCAAACGCAGCTCTTTAAGCGCCGAATGAAAATCCATATAAGCCTTACCATCTGGCGAAGCATGATGCGCTCCTTGTAAACGAATGGCGTTTGCTACGGGCTCAGAAAAAAGGGGATTTAATAAACCTGCAATCAGGAGTGAAGGCCAAACTCCATGAGATGAGCCAGTAGTAGTAGTTACAATGTTTGTAGCTAGCTTCCCCACCATAAAAGATGTCCAATAAGCTGAAGCACCAGCTAAGCCCGTCGTTTTAATCTGCGCAAAATGACTATCATCCTTAGGGTTATTCTTTGCATCAACTATAAGTTGTTTTTTCTTAGCAAGATGATCAAGTTCAGCCTCTGTTAATTCTGTGTATTGCTTTAAGTATTGATCGAAGTTATTTTTTAATAATTTCCGATCATCGTCAGATATATTTTTATCTTTACAGTTTTGAATAAAATGCTGATCTTTACTGAGTATGTTGAGTAATTCATCATTGGTTAACAATGATTTAGAATTTACTAAGTTATAGGATTCATGCTCTTCGCTGACTCTAGATGATGATGCTGCCGATGCTACTATACTTGTATCACTATCACTCGAAGATGAACTAGCGGCACTCACTATTGACTCAATACTTTGATCTGACTTTGCCGTAATGCGATATGTTTCACGTACACGACCTGAATAATTTCTAGCTCCATCCATTTTATTTCTCCTCAAGCCAAAGAATAGTGTTGATTTTTTTCTTGCTCATCAGCCCCGAGCAATTTATTTTGTAACCAAGTGCTGCGCCATTCTTGTATTTGCATTACAAAAGATTTAATTACGCTAACTAAACCCTCTGCTGTCGTGTTTAAATTAATAGGTAACTTGACTCTAAACATTAAACAAGATCGAATTTGGTCATAATCAAACAAAGCATCTAAACTGCCGTCTAACATCCCCTGCATAGCAAAAATAGTTTCATAAATTTCAGCTTTATAGTCTTGTTCAATCTCACCCAAATCTAAAACAAGACGCGCCATTTGATCGTTGGTGAAAGTCGAAATCAGAAAAAAATCGACTCCATCAAACGATACGTACTCTCCCCTAGCTAAAGCATTGATATCTTCTAAATGAAGAGCACGACTAACATCACCACATAATTTTTCTAAATAAGCCTCACTCACAATCATCTCCTGTTATTAATTTAATCAATCAAACATGCATTAAAAGTAAATGCGAGATTCAGTGTCAGCGCTATTTATTGAGGTTCCGAATAAGTAACTTCTGAAATCTTATGAAGATTGATTTAACAAAATGAAATTAATATCGTGGCATATAAGCCACAGATCTAATGAGCTATGAGATTGAGAAAAATTAATTTAGAAATTCAAATGGATCCTACTTTTCTGTCTATATATCCGCACAGAATAATTAAAACTGTTATCACACTATTGTAATTTTCTAGCTTCACTCACAGACCGCGCTACCGAATACGCAGTCATTGATGTTGTAGCTAAATTATCGTTCTCAAATACATTGCAATCCACACATATTGATTTGATCGAATCGAGTATTTGATCAGTGCAGTCGAACATAGATAAGAAGTGCGTTACTCAGCGTGCGCACTGATCAACAGAACCATCAAGTTCATAAATTGAGTCTATTGATCGGCTATCTGTAACAACAATAATGGAGACGCATCATGAATGAAGAGCAATTCAGTCAGCTTTGCAGGGATACAAGTTTTTTACTTGGGCAGGAA
>Ga0209442_1000487_pt1 | contig 23339 bp, 3 predicted proteins | sample LauGreSBDMM110DD_2_FD_187565 | JGI IMG/M metagenome (GOLD analysis project Ga0209442, IMG submission 187565) | Freshwater lake microbial communities from Lake Michigan, USA - Sp13.BD.MM110.DD (SPAdes) (version 2) | ecosystem: Environmental > Aquatic > Freshwater > Lake | place: Lake Michigan, USA...
AAGGACAAGATACAATTGAACTTGAATACTTACCAGAAATTGCAAACTTTGGAATTGATAAAATAACTCCTGATATTAAAGCTCCTGTTAGAACAGCTACTACAGATGCTAAAGCTGATATAGAAAGAATAGAAAAACAAAAAGAAGCTTATAGGAAAAAAACTAAAGGTACTCCTATTAATAAGGATGCCCCTAAAGGAATTAAAGTAGGAGATAAATATGATGATAGATTAGCAATTATAAGTGTTGCTGAAAGTCTTGCCGATAATTTTGATAAAACAATAGCAGATAACAATGGATTAGGTTATGAGGTTATAATTAAAGTTAAAGAGTATGGTGAAATGGAAAACGGTGTACAAACAAAAGCACCAAAAGTTGAAACCATGATCTTTAATAATAAGGCTGATGCAGATGCTTTCTTTGTAGAACAAAAAATTAAATTAGATAAATACATAGCTGATGCAGAACTAGCTGCTTTAGGTACAGATACTAAAGCTGATGTAAATGGAATACCTGAATCTGACCCTACATTAAATACATTAAAGGATAATATAGATAAGGCTGTTATTTATAATGGACGTGTAGGTAAACTTGTAAGAATGCCTGATGGTAATTTTGGAGTTGAAGTAACTATTAATAATGACATAACAGTTTTACAGCTTACATTAGATGCATTAAATGCCAACCTACTTTTAGAAAAAAATCAATTTGGAAGTCAAGAGCTTATAGAAGACCTTGAAAAAAACATTACAAAAATATCTAATGCTATATCTTCTTCAAAAGGTATAACTGAAGTATTTCCATTACAAAAAGATTTGAAAAATATTTCTAATGGAGAAACTACTTTAGATAAAGCAGGGATACAATTGATAGTACCAATTAATTCAATAGGTGAGCTGTCTACTATAAAAGGAAAAGTTATTAATGCATCTTTTTCTAATCAAGAAGAAACAATTGCTAGTATAAATGGTGTGAGATATGATGTATTACGTGATGATAGTGGAAATATAACTGTATTGTCTTATATGTCTAATGCTGAACAGATAAGTGCTATTGACAAACAAGTTGGTGAGATCAATGATAAAATCCGTAAACTACGTAATACTGATGCTGTAGTAGAACAAGATGGTTCAGTAACTTGGGATTATAGTAAAGATTCTATAATAACTCGTATTGTTGAATTACAAGATGAAATTAAAGCTTTGATTGGTAAAAGAACCAGTTTATTTGAAAAAAATAAGAGAACATATTTATATGGTGAGAATGCCAATGACTTTATCTTTGCTTTAAATAGATTACCAAATAATTTTCAAAGACTTACTAGAACAGCAACAAAAGCTAATGAGACTCAAGATCTTAAGTCTATCAATAGTTTATCATTAAATAGTTCTGTTGCAGATGCTATTACAGTAATACTTTCAGAGCAGTATCCTGAAGCAATGGATAAACTTATTGATGGTGACACAAAATCTTTAGACTCAAAAGATCTTTTAAATATCCAATTATGGATAGAAGATACTGTAAACAAATTAAATCAATTAGGATACTCAGTTATAAATCGTGGAGATCTTGTTGATGATATAGCAAATCAAATAGCTGTTCTTAACGAAATTAGTAATAACTTAGCTTTAATTAAATTAACTAAAGATGGAAAAATTAAAAACTTCAAACAAGTCGCAGAAATCTTCAGAGAACCAGGAGTACAGAAAAGGTCTAGTGTACCTAAGAATGAGGGGACTTCCGGAGGAAAAACAAAAAGTTCTCCTGGACCAGCTACAAGAGAGGAACTCCAAGACCTTGTCAAAAAAGCAAGAGAAGAAAATCTAGGTGATGTATTTGGTGAACCTACAGTTGCAAAAGTAAATTCTGCTGTTATAGAAAAAATAATGAATGCTAAACTTAGCAACATTGAGGAGATCTATCAAACAGAGTTTCTTAAAGCTCAAGCAAATGATGAGGATATTACAGGTTTAACTGAAGCATATAATACAAGATTAGAAGAATTAAAGACCATTGTGTCCTTACAAAATGTAGCCTTGAATGAATATCTTATTAGTAAAAATCCTATCTTTACAGATCTCTCTGGAGAAATAGTTATTGTTACTAAAGTAAAAGATGGTAAGATAACTTTAAAAAATATTAAAACAGATATTTCTAAAGAATTTACAGAAGCAGAACTTATAGAAAATTTTGAAAAAACAACTATGGAAGCAACACAACCAGAACCAGAAGTAGAAATTACTCCGTTTGATGCAGAAGAGTCTACTGAATCAAAAAATGCTATTGATGAGTTAATCAAAAATGGACAAGATGCTATTGCTGAAGCTAAAGAAAAAGCAAAAGCATCTGATAAGAAATCAAGATGGAATAAATTAGGAGACAACTCAAAACTTTGTTAAAATGGCATGTAGATTAAATAGAGAACAGGTATTAGATCTTTATGAGGTATTATACGGTGAGATTAGTGATAGAATACAAGATTCAACTTTACCAAAAATTGATATTAATCAATTGATAAAGGAAACATATAATGTTGTAAAAGAAAAATCTGGTGATCAGGTCAAAGCTTTATTGTATGCTCAGGCCATTCCTTATGTATTTTATTTAGTTACTCAAGATGATGAAGTAAATAATTACTTAGTTGATAATGAATTTGACACTACAGGTCTTTCTAAAATGAGAAAGAGATTTGATAATATTCTTGAAGTGGGAAAAGACGTTGCTCAAAAAAAAACAAGCAAGAGTGAGATAGATTCTAAAATCAAAGAGACTAATAAAGGAAAGAAAAATTTTGTTCCTAAAATAGATATTGATCCACAAATACTTTGGGCTTATAATGAAGAAAATGGTTTTAAAGTAAGTAGTTCTTGGACAACTACAATACAACAAGCACTTCCAAAAAATCCTGAAACTGTATCTGATGAAGAAAGAAATATTTTAGATCCAGAAAAAATTATGTTTGGTGAAGTAGTAAAAGCTATTTCTTTAATATCTAGAGAGAAACTTAGTAGCGAACCTTTAATGTATCAAGGAAAACTTATTACGTTAACAGCAATGCTTACTAGAAACATTGATAAACAATCACTTACAAGTGGTGATAAAAAATATCAAGATGAAAATCCTGAAGATAATGGTATAAGTGGAGTTCTTACTGATGAGAAAGGTAATTTTTTATATTTTACAGAGGCAGGTGACTTAACTGAAAACCCAGAAGAGGGTCGTATTGTTTATCAATATTTTAGAAAAGTGTCTAAAGTAAACGGTAAATTAATTCTTGGTAATCCACAAAATGTACAAAATAGAAAATATACATTAGTTCAACCTGAAGTATTAGCCAATAGACAAAAAGATAGAATTATTGAAGAAGGTGGCGAAGTATCTGATGAATTATTTAATCAAATGGTTAAAGATTTTGCAGACAATCAAGAAAGAGAAATGAATCAATTATACCAGTTAAGAAAACTAATTGAAGATGGTACAGTTGAAAAATTTATTCTTCCTATTTTAGGAGCAACACTTGGAATGGCTTCAGAAAAAACAAAATTACTTACATTAGAAGAAGCGGGTGTTGTAGAAACAGACATAAAAAATTACACTGGTTATACTACAGGTAAATTTAAAGGTTATCAATACATAATAGTTAATAAAATAAAAGCTGGTGGAGTATCTGTTGACCAACAGATCTTTTTTCAAAGAAGTGATATATCTGCTGAATTAGCAGATAAAATTTCTACAGTTTTAACTACTAAAGCTTTATTAAAAGGTAGAGAGTTAACTCCAAATGAAAGAAAATCTTTTTTTGAAGTTTATATAAATAATTCTACACCTAGTGGAAAAAACATAAATAGAGATAGAATACAGGTATTTGTTCGTTCTATAAATAATATACAAACTTTTGTAGTAGAACTAAATGGAGAAAAAATTCCTGATGAAGTATTATATACAGAGGAAGGTAAAAAAATGATATTAGATCATTTGCTTGGTTTGAGAGAAAGTTCTAGACCTAAAGATGTTAAAGCTGGAGAAAAAGAAGGTTCTAATGGATATTGGCCAGCTAATGTTCACTATAATACAAGTCTTCAAAATAAAACTTTTAATGACTATGTTTTTGAAAATAATATTATTAAAGAAAAAACAACACGACACTTTGATGCAATTAAATCATATATTAAACTAGAATATCCAGCTGATACTCTTGCTCAAGAAAAAGGAATTAATGCTTATATAAGTTATAGTATTCCTGAAGGTTCAATTGAAAATGGTGAAATAATTTCTTTACACAGACCTAGAACACAAACACAAGCACCAACTAAAGCTAAGACTGATAAAGAAGTAACTAAGCCTGTTACAAAGTCACAGTCCCGTAATAAACCAGCTAATACATCTACACCACGACAAGAAACAACATATACTATTTCTATGAAAAACCAGATAAAAGATGCTGGTGGTAAAGTTGAAAATTATAAAAGTCGTATGAAAGTAAATGAATTAGCTGAAGCAGTTGATTTAACAATAGAACAAATTACTCAGTTTAGAGCAAATGCCTTGGATGCAAGTCCAGATATAAAAGCTACTGTAAAACCTAAACCTTTAACAGAAACAGAAGTAAAAGAAACTAATGTTGAAATTAATCCTGCAACAAGAATAAGTTTATTTTCTGATATTCTTGAAGGTTCTTCTAACAGTGCCCTGTATAAGAAAGCAAAAAAAGATGGTCTTAATAGAGATAAACTTAGAGATAAATTTTTTGATAGAGTATTTACATCTAAAGCTGATAGAGCAGCTGCTGAAAAGTGGTGGGCTAGTTCACCTTTAAGTAAATTTATCTCTCTTGAGAGAATTACTGAAGTAGTAAACTCTGATGCATTTGCAACTTGGGCAGGTTATGGTATTACATTATATGAAGCTGATGGAGGTACATCAGTAGATCTTTATCATGAAGCATGGCATGGATTTTCTCAATTGTTTTTAAGTAAACAAACGAAGATAAACATGTATGAAGAATTATTAAAACTTCCAAAATATGCAAATAAAACATATGCTACAAAAGAAGATGCATACTTTGATATAGAAGAAGATCTTGCTGAAGAGTTTAGAGATTATTCAAAATCTAAAGGAAAAAAAGCAACTAAAGGATTTTTAAGTAAGATCTTTGATACAATCTACAAGTTTATCCAAAAGGTGTTTGGCAGAACTACTAAAAAACAAGTTGCTACAAATCTTCAAGACATTGATACTGTTAAAGAAATGTTTGATAAATTATACAGAGCCTCAGAAAATCCGGAGATTTTATCACATCTAAAACCTTCTATGGATAATGTTATATTGGGGAAACTAAACAGAGCAAAAACTATCAATGATAATTTTACATTAGAAGAATCTAAAAAGATATCTGATGCAATGGATAGTATGATGGGAATTATATTTAAAAACTATAATCAAGACTATAATACTACAGCTGCAGCAATTAAACTTCTTAAGGATCCGGAATATAAAAAAGATCTTTATAGAGACATTTATGATAGATTTGAAAAATTAAGAATAAGTTATATAGAAGAATTAGAAAAAAATGATGATTTAATTTTAGATCCTAAGTTTACTGAAGAATATGATTTATTAGATAAAATCATATCTAATTATGGTAATCTTACAAGTAGTTTAGAAGGTAAAGCTAAGAATAATGTTATTGCATATCACTTAGAAAAATCTAGATTTAAGATTCTTAAAGATCAGTATATTGAGATTGAAGATCCTTCAAATATTGAGAAGAGTGGTATTTTTATAAAAAATGATCTAAGTACTATATCAGCTAAGGAATTAGCTAGTATGGAAACTATGATGTTGCTTGCTGGTTTATTTAAAGTTACTAAAGAAGGAGGTAAAGTTGTAGAAAATAGAGAAGGATTATTTGGTCTTCCTGCTTTACAAGATGTTGATATCACATGGAATAGACTTGCTAAAATATTACAAGGCTCATTTGATGAAATAGATATGTACATGAGAATTTTTGATAACTCTGAAAACTATCCTGAATTACAACAGTTACGTACTCTTTTGCCAAATCCATTTAAAATTATAATGGGTCCAGAATATGGTTCAAGTCTTGAATTTGATTCTGAAACTAATTTTTGGCAAGACTTTAAAAAACCAAGAATACCTTACGTACAACTTAATCTTAATAAATCAAAATTAGGTAAGTTTGAAGCAAGACTTGCAAGAGCTAACTTTGATGTTTATCAAGTCATACAGGATTGGAAATATAATTTTGCAACAGCAGATTCAACAATTAATAAATATATTATAAAGGATAAGTATGACAGAAATATTTTAAATACAGCTAAGATTGTAAAAGATTTTGGAATAGATGGAACATTTAATTACAGAAAATCAAATGAATTTCTTCAAGCAATTGGAATTGTCTTAGATCAATCTAGTAGTGCTATACAATCAATTATTAATAATCCAAATAAACCATTTGGTACTGCATTTGGAGTAGATAGAATGTATGATGTAATTAAAAAAGTAAATAAAAGTACTTCTCCAGATGCATTTCTATTTAAAAAAGAACCACTTACTTATTTATTAGAAGGACTACCTGAGTCATTAAGAGATAAAGAAAACGAAAGTGATGAAGTAAGAGGTAGACTTAGAGTTATTGCTGAAGTTCAAAATGAATTTTCAGATAGTTATTCAAACTTTAGTGTTCAGACTCCTGAAGGAAATAGAGTGTGGGAACACATGGTAGATAACACAATTACAAGGATAATAACTTCAATTAACTTTGCTAAGAACTGGAAAGAGCTAACAACAGCTGCTGCAGATCCTAATGGTAGATTTAAACATATGAGATGGTTAAATGAAGCCAATAATACATTTAGTCCATTCTCAAAGTTACTTAGATCTATTTTTGATCTTGACCAAATGTCCCCTACTTACGGTGAAAAAATAAATGATACTAAAATTTTAGTACAAAATGTAGCAGGGACACAAATGGTAAGTAATAAAAATGAAGGTGGAACTTCTACAGCTTCTATGGATGCAACAAGTAAGTTCTTACAAGAATTTCATACTATGTTATTAGGTGGTGTAGAAGAGTTTATGAGACATGCTTCTAAGAATACTGCTATGGGTATGAGTCTTGATGGTGATATTATTACATACAATGGTAAAAAAGCTGGTAAGTTATATGTAGACTTAGAATCTTTTCTTCCATATTCTGATGGAGAAATAAAAGGTTATGATATAGTTGAAGGATATCTTGCAGCAGAAGCTAATAGAATAGTTAGATTTCAACAAGGAATTGATAAGTTTAAAAACTATGCAGGATACAACAGAAAAGTAAAAAGAAAAGACAATAAGAAAACTGCTGTAATGGCTGGTCAAGCATTTACTGCATTTGATGATGTTTTAACTCAGGATGTTCAGGCAGAAATATACTCTCTTTTAGATAAAGCTTCTGAAAATCCATTAACTGTATTTGATTTTATGCAGGAAATGGATAATAACCCACAGCTTAGAGATAAAATCAGAGTTGATGTGGCAGATTATTTTAATTTAGATACAGATGAAAATTTAAAAAGACTTCAAAAAGCTAAATATGTAGATAACGGATTAATGGATAGAATTCGTACCACTAATGATCAACTTACAGATAAAGACATAGAAACTGCTTTAATGAAAGCATATACTTATAACTCTTTTATCCATAAAATGGAAACTGTAATTCTTGCATATGGAGATTTAGTACAATACAATCATGCTAAAGAAGAATTTCATAAAAGAAATGCTGGTTTAGCTTCTGGTGGTAGAGGTTTTCGTTCAGATAAAAGAGCTCAAATATATCTAAGTTCTTTAAAAAATTATTATGCTGAAAAACAAGGTTATACAACTAGAAATTACGATGGTACTCTTGTAACTGCTATCATAAAAGAGATGACATTCAACTCTGTAATGTATAAAGAGTACAGAGATGATATTGAAGAATCCATCTATAAAAGAACTAAAGACAGAAAAAAATCTAAAGAATTAGCAGATAAAGCTGCATCTGAATACTTTTCATCTAATGAACCATCAATGAAAATTGCTGATGGTCAAGGACATATTACTTTTGAATACTATAGAATTCTTAAAAGAGCAGAAGGTAATTGGAGTGATCCACAAGAATTACTATATAGAAAAGTTGCAATGGGAGAAAATATTACTGTAGAAGATGTAGTAGAATTCTTTCCACCATATAAATTACAGTACTTTGGTAATATTGAATCAGAGGGTCTTCCAGTAAATTCATTTCATAAGTTCTCACTTGCTCCATTAATTCCTGGTGTAGCAAAAGTTGGTACTCCCATGTATGATTTACATGAGAAGATGATGAAAGATCAAGTAGACTATGTTCTATTTGAATCAGCATCAAAAGTAGCACATGTTGGAACTAGCAAGAATATCTTTAATGATGATGGTTCTGTAAATAAAACTTCAGACTTTACTAAAAATATTATTTATGCTGAATTTTTAAAGAATCAGACAGAAATAAATACAAGTTATAAAGAAAAATCTATATTTTCTACTCAGTTAAGAAAAATGATTTTAGAAGGACTTTATGAACAAGGTAAAATTAAATCTACTAAATATGAAGACATTACTAATGAAAGAGTAAAGAAATATATAGATCATGTAGATGAATATACTAATTTATTAAAAATAGAACTTTTAGAAGAAATGGGTTACGAAGAAGTAACTCCAGGAGTATATAAGGCTAAAGATAAAACAAGCACAAGTAAGCTCTTAAATATGATTAGACAAAATCTTGAAAGAGAAGATCTTTTAAGTGATGATCTTATTGAGTTTATTGATGTATATGATGAATCAGGAGAACTTGAGCATGATCTATCTTTCCACCCAGAAGCTGCTAAAATAGAGAAGTTATTACTCTCTATGATTAATAAAAGAGTCATTAAACAGAAAGTTGCCGGAGAACCATTGGTACAAGTTTCTGTTGGTATGTATGCTAATCAATTTCAAAAACCAGATTTAAGAAAAGCTACCAAAGATGACATAAAAATGTGGGCTTCTGCTACTTATTTATTACCTACATATCATAAAAAATCAGATGGATTCACAGCAGCTACAAAAATTATGATAGCAATGCAAGGATCATATTATAACTTATTTAATCTAAAACATACTGATAATGAAAAGTTAGGGGTATACTTAGAAGATGGTACTATTAATATGGATGCTAGTTTAGATAGATTAAATGAAGTTCTTAAAAATAATACTTGGTTAGATGCTGATAATGGAGCTAACAGAAAAGCAGTAACTATTGTAGGTGTTAGAATTCCGGTTCAGGGTTTAAACTTTGTTGAATATGCTGAAGTATTTGAATTTTTACCTCCTCAAGCAGGTAATATTATTATATCAGCAGCCGAACTTGTTGCAAAATCTGGTGGTGACTTTGATATTGATAAGCTTTCAATTTTCATGAATACACTTGATGAAGACGGTAAAGTTATTAAAAGAAAGTACAAAGACAACAATTCAATCAAAAATCTTAGAGGTACAGATGAATTCCTTAGTGCAGTTAAAGCTCAGAAAGCTGGTTTAGAAAATGAGTTAATTCAAGATATTAAAGACATTCTTGAGCTTCCAGAAAATTATGCTTCTTTAATTATGCCAAATGGTACATTTATTCTAAAAGACATTGCAGACAGCCTAGCGTCAAAGGTTATGAAATATAACCCTAAAAAGAATAAAATGACAGAAAACACTGGGGAGATCAGTCCTACAAGAGTTCTTGAAGCACTTTATAATGTTTATAAACATGAGTCAAATATTGTAGGTAAGAAAACTCTAGGTCTTGGTGCTATTGAAAATACATTCAATGTCATCATGAATAGTATTGGTGCATATATGCCTGCAAAATATACTACAAATAAAATTCTTAGAACAAGTAACATGAGGCTAAGAAATAATAAAATGAAAACTAAAGATGGCACAGAAGTTATATCTATGTCAAATATTTATGATGTAGACGGAGTAAACAAAATCTCAGATGTTATTTCTCAGATGATGAACGGATGGGTGGATGTTGAAAAGGATGCATGGATCTTCTTTATCCAGGGTAATTATGAGGTTGCTCCTACATTACTTTATCTTGTTAAAGCTGGTGTACCTGTTAAAGAGGCAATTCTCTTTGCATCTAATCCATTAGTTAGAGAATATGTAGATGAACAACGTCTTGCTAAGTCCACGTTTGCTGATGTACTTAATAAAAAACCTGAAAGTCCAGGACTTGCCAAATATAAAGCTTCATCAGAAGTAATTAAAAAATACTTTACAGAAAAGGAACTTTCTGCTAATTCAAAGAATGATCAGAGATATGAAAAAGGTCAGGAATTATTAGATAAATATTTTGCAAACAAAAAGAATAAGAATTTTACTGAAGATGAAATGCAGGATCTAATTAATGATTCTCAAGTAGATACTGATGCTATTGTAGATAAGTTTTATGATAAATCGGGAATACTACCTACAAAAGATGAATATAATATATTAGTAACAGAAGCTGAGAATGAAATAATAAAAAAATTACAATCTAGTGACCAAGCTAAAGCTATGTTCTTACACTATCTTGAACTAGAACAACAGATTGCAGGATATACTGCATTAAAGATGTCATCTAATCCAGATACGGCAACTAAGTCTACTCTGTCTGATGTAGAACAAACAGAAGCAAATATTGAAGATTTGTTTTTTGATTCAAGGGTTCCGTTAGAGATTGTTGAGGCTATGATGGATGATTCAATATTAAAATCATTCTTTAATGGACCTTTAGCATTAGCTGTAAGCAGACCTTTATTTAAATTAAGGTATCATAAAGAAGTTAGTGAATATTTAATTTCTAAAAAAAATGAAATTAAAGAAAGTCTTGAAGATACTTTTCCAGGTAAAAATATTGAGATGTTTAGTAATGTTTTTAGAAATGATCTTGTAAGTTTTATATTTCAAAATGCAGTTAGAAAATACAAAAAAGAAGAGGGGTTTATGTCTCTAGACTTAAAAACAACTATTCCTACTTCAATGGCTAAAGAACTTAATAGAGGTGCTTTTGTAAAAGATGGTACTTTGTATATGGATATGAAGCAGCTACTTAAAGAATTTGAAAATGGTGCATGGGTTAAAAATGCAGATGTTGATAACAATTATGAAGATCGTAGTTTGTATCCATTACATCCATCAACATTTATGAATGATTCAGGTACCAATTTTGATCAATATTTAAATTTTGTATCACAAAGAGAATATTTAAGATATATTACCCCAATTAGCAAAGAGTATGTAGATTCATTTTATTTTCAAGAAGAACTTAAAAATACAAAAGAATTGTTTGAAGAATTGTCTAATGAAAAAGCTGTAAGATACACATATGAAAAACTTATTGCAATAAAAGCATTAGATGCTTCATATAACTTTTTTAATATGTTTCAAGATAGTGAAAATGCATTTGCTATCAGAATGAGTAAATTATTACAAAACTACCCTCAATTAAAAAAAGATTTTCCAGTATTAGGTAAATTAAAATTTGATTCAAATAAAGATGATTCTGCATATAATTTATACATTGCAGATAAAGATTATGACAATGATAAATCTAATCTTTATTCAAATGATTTAAAAAAGCTTTCTGATAATACAGTACAGAAAGTAGATGATCCCATAGAAAATGCTAGAATAAGTTCTATGTTTAAGCACTTAAATATTTATGCATTTATGCAAACTGGATTAAATAAAACTAAATTGAGTTTTACAAATATTGTAGATTTTTCTGATTACTTAACTATTATGGAATCAGAAACAGATAAGTTTATCAATGCTTTAAATAAAAAAGGAATGGTTGTTTTAGATAACTTTTATGATCAGTTTATCAGACAAAATTCTACTGATAATAATTTTAAAACAAGATTTAAAGATTATATTTCTGAAATGGATTATGAAAATCCAGAAAGAATTTTACCTGTAGAAAATCCTACTGTAAAGAAAGTTAGAGCTACTACTCAACTATCTACTAGTATTGAAAGTGATTCTACTAATATAGATACAGTATCTGAACCAAGAAGATTAGGTCTAAAAACTACAGATATAGAGGGAGTGTTTACTTACAATGATGCTGGTGCAAAAAATACATATTATTATTTAAATTTAGGAAAGAATAACCCTAATGTAGTATTTTTACATAATGTAAGTTTATATGAAATAATGCCTAATCAAAAAGATAAAGGTATTAATTTAGGTGGAGCATCTAATTTTATGACAGAGATCCCCGATATGTCAGTAAATTTTCCTACAGATTTATTTATGAGTATGAAAAATGGTCAAAAAGTAGAGGTTAGTCCGAACGAATATAATACTCTTAAGAACATATGGGAAAAAAGAATTAATTTAATTAAAGAAATTAAAGAAAAAGGTGGTAAAATTGCATTTCCTGAGTATGGTTTTGGTAATCCTAAAACTATGCCTCAAGAATTATTTGTATATTTGAGTAAAAGACTTTTTGAAGAGTTTCAGTACTTAAATCCTGGTTCAACTATGTATAATGAAATTAAAGAAATGGTTGGAATAACTCAAGGAATTAGTGATGAAGAAATATTAATACAATTAGAATTAGAAGAAGACCCATTTAAATGTTCATAATATGATATGCCAAGTAAAAGTAAACTCAATAAATTATTTAAAAGATAAAGGAGCTACTGATGATGTCAGTAGAATTATTGATGAAGATAAATTTAACGATTTAAACAACAAGTTAACAAAATTAGCTGAAAAGAAATATGGTCTTAAAACTGATGGTAGTAAATTATTTAATGCTAATATGTCAGAGAGTATTGATCCTTATAAGTCAACTTACTACAGAGATGCTAAGGTCAGAATACTAAGAGCTGAACCTAATCTACCACTTTTTGATAAGTTTCAAGAACTGTATGATGCTTATCAGGATAAACCCATGTTTATGAAAACTCCTGTAGTTGATTTTTCATTAAAAATTATAAATGCTTTAGATAAAATTAATAGAAATAAATTTGAAACATCTAAGCTTCAAGGTTGGTTAAATGACCTTCAAAAACAAGGAGTATCCTCACAGCAAATAGAATTATTTAAAGAAGTTGCTAAACCAGGAATGACTAAAGATGAAATAGCTGTAGCTATTGCTTCTGCTTATAGTTATACTATTGAGATTAATACTGCTAATACTAAGAAACTAGATAGTGATATAGATTATAATAATTATGAAAGTGCTTTTACAGTAGGGGATTATGAATATAGGATAGATACTTATGAAGAGTTTCCTACATATTCTAAAGCAGCATTAAATGACTTAAATAAAAAAATAGATATTACACAAGAAGAATATAATAAAGCTGTACAGGCTTCTGGTAAAAAAGTAGAAGAAAGACCTACACGGTACTACTCCAACCTAACAGTTCCAGGAGGTACTAATTATACAGAGAATGAAATAGCTACTCCTGCTATTACACCTAGTATTAAAGGACATGCTCAATTTGCTACAGAAAATGGTATTGGTTGGTTTAGAAGTGATGATAAAAGTATCCAAGATTATAAGACTAATGCTAAAGATATAGAGGAACTTGAAAAAGATTTAAATAGATTTCAGACAACTCCTATTCGTCAAGGTAAAAATGGAAATTGGTACATTGGATTACAAGGACCTTTTAAAACAGAAAGTGAAGCAAAAGCTTTTAAAGAAGATAGATTAAATAAAACATTAAATATTTTAAGTTCTGCTTTTAAAACTCGTAGAATACTAGAAGTACAATCTGATTTATTTCAGAAAGGTAGAGATAGAAAGGATTTAGTAACTCCAATAAAAGGTGGGGCTATTTTTAGTTATAATGGTGATAATTATGATGCTTTTGTAACTGTTAAAAGAGGTAGTTGGTTTACTAAAAATGGTGAAGAAATAACTCCTGAAGAATATTCTAAAGCTCAAATAGCTTACCAAGAAAAAGATAGTAAAGAAAATTCTTTTCTTCAACTCTTAAACAAAGACAATAATTGGGTAATATTCTTTCTTAAATCTATAATGCAAGATAGTGCTAAAAAAGGTTATGAAAAAGTATTATTTCCTACTGGTGATACAGCTAGTAAGGTAGAAGGACATCAAACATTAGAAACAAGAAAACAAAATTTATTTAATAGTATAAAAGGTAATGAAGATAAGATAACAGAATTAACAAATCAAAAATATGAAGATTTAAATCCTTCTTATAGTAAAGAAGTTTATGAATCTTCTAAAAAAGATGGAATTAAAGAACTTGAAGATAGATTAAATGTTTATAAACAACAATTAAAAGATTTAGAAGAAGGTGGATTTGCTAAATTAAAACCTATTTATAATTTCTACGAAAATACTGTAACTAATATTCTTAAAAAACAATTTGGTAAAGAACGTGTAAAACAAGTTACAGATGAGTATGGGAATACTTGGAATGAATTAACTATTGAACCTAATAAAGATCTTGATAAAATAATGTTTTTAAGAAATTCAAACAATATAGATACTTCAATACAAGATATAAATGGTGTTTTATTTATGGATGTAAAGCTTGATACTTTACAAAATCAAAGATCAAAAGAAATTGCTGAGGTACTTGCTCAAAGATTATCACTTGCTACCAAAACAGAGTTTAGAAACGTATCAGCTGAAGAGGCTGCAGACATTTTAAAGAACAGACAAGTTAAATATAAAGGAGAACCTGCATTTTACTATGCGGGAACAGTTTATGTTGTAGGAGATAATGTTAATGTAAGAACTGTACTACACGAATTCTCACACCCGGTATTGAACGCACTAAGACAGACCAATAACATTCTATTTCAGAATCTTTATAACCAAGCAATTGCTACTGAAGAAGGTAGAGGTATATATTACTACGTACAGACTAATTATCCAGAACTTGAAGTAGGTTCAGAACTATTTAAGGAAGAAGTACTTGCATATGCTATGCAATTAAGAGCACTTAATAGAATCAATAATGAAATTGAAACTCAAGGGTTTCAAAGTTTTATGAACAAACTTTTTGCTGCATTAAAACAGTTCTTTAGAAATATATTTGGTAATAAAGTTAATGTGGCCAAGTTAGATGTTGACACTTCATTAGAAGAAATGGCTGATATGCTTTTAGATAAGGACTTTGAATTTATGAATGACCAAGTCACTGAAGAAGATCTTGCAATGTTTTCCAGAGAAGTATTAGAAAGAGCAAATGAACTTAATAGTTTTTCTGATAAAGAAGCTATGGAAAAGATTTTTAAAATAGGATATGATGCTACTAAAAGAATTTTAAATGAGATTGAAAATTTTAATAGATTAAAACAAGATAAAAATATAAGAAAATTATTAAATGAATCACTTTTCCAAAAAGGAACTAATAGATTTTTACCTGAAGTATTAAGAACTTTAAAAGAAAATTTAGATAATAAAGCAGAAAACTATTCTAATAATGAATTAATACAAAATGCAATTGATACAGCTAGAGAAGAATTAGATGTAGACTTGCAAAGAGCTACTTCTTTAGTTAATAGTTTGGATAATGTTAATAGCATGACTAAGAATATGTTATTAGATATCTCTAGACTTGGAGCAACTAATATTAATAACCGAAGTGCCATTGCATTATTAGTTCTTTACAAATCTAATGCAAAGGCATGGTTACAAATGATTCAAGATATAGATGAAGTTTTATCTGTAGAAGGTGGACTTGTGGATAGTAACAACCCATTTTATAAAACATTGAATGAGATTGTATTAAATATAACTAGAATTCACACAAACATAGCCAATATCTTAAAAAATAACAATGTTCAGTTCTATGTGGAGATTACAGGATACATGTCTGAATATATTCAAAATAGACTTAAAGGTAATTTAGGCATAGCATTAAAACAAGCTTTTCCAAATCCTGCAGATCTTGAACGTGAGGTAGATGCATTATATAATAAGGTGGTTCAACAAACTCTTACTGAAGATGATATAGCTGCACTTATTGCAAAAGGTGTTCCTGATACAATATTAAAAGGTTTTCTTCAAGAATATAAAGATCTAGTTGTTGATGAAGATAAGATTAGAGCTGCTCTTACTGGAGGTGCCCATGATGTTAGTTGGTTTAATAGATGGTTAGAATCTTATAGTTCTAGTAATGATGTTATAGTAGGTCCATTAGCTATGTTTATTCAGAATGAAAAAACTCAAATTCAAAATGAAGTTTGGGATAAGTCTATGAAATTCAGAACTAAACTTGAAAAATTATTGCCTAAAGTAGGATTTAGTAAATTAAATTCTATTGCAATGAGAGAAAAAATGGGATTTAAAGACACAGTGTTTTTTATAGATAAGGAAACTGGTAAACCTGTTAAGAAAGAAGTATACGGTTATCTTGGAAAATTTAAGGATTACAGATATAACTATGATTTATTAGAGTATAATTTAGAAGAAGCAAAGAAAGGAGAAGATATTCCTAAAATAGCTCAAGCTCAAATGGAGTTTGATACTTTTAAAAATGATTATATGTGGCAGGAATTTGTTCCTGAGTATTATGAAAAAGATGAAATTTTTAAAAAGTCTGAAGTTGGTCAATTAGCATATTATGTAAGAAAGCAAAAGCTTCAAGCATTTAATAATTTGGTTAACTCAATGGAAAATGAACTTGAAAGATTTGAAAAATATTCAACTATCCAGGCAGCATTTAGAGAGTTTCAACAATTATATTCACTTACTTATGAAGATGGTACTGCTAAAGTAGATGATCCATCAAGAAATGTTTATGATTTAAGTATTGCTCAAGTTTTGTTAGAACATAGAGCTGCTACAAAAGATTTTTATGAGTGGAGACCGCTTGACGGAATGTTACAAAGTGCTTATAATGAATTTGTAGATTTACTTGCAACTAAGAAAATTTTTCCTGGGTCAGGTGATTTTATTAGAGAAATAGAAAAATGGAGACGACAAAATCTTAGAATGGATTTTGATCAATCATATTGGGATTCAAGATCTAGATTAATTGAAGAACTTAAAGAACTTCAAGAAAAAATGAATTCTGTAATGAAATCTAAATTTGATGCTTCTGCTGCATTCCAAACCATAAATGATTTAATATATAGTTATCGAGATGAACAAGGTGAACCTGATAGTTCTGCTATGGGTAAAACAAGACTTGAAAAAATTAGAGATACTGAGCAAGCTATAGCAGACTTTAAATTTCAATATGATTTATCTACAGGACTTACTAAAGAAGAGTCTGATGCATTACGTGATTTACAGTACAAGGCAAGTAAAGGTTTATTAGTAGTTGGTAGTCCTGAATCCAAAAGATATTTTGAATTACTTTCAAGGCAAGAAAAAGAAGGAATTGATCCTCAAGATGCAGCAAGAATACAAGAAATTTTTGGTGAGTTATCTGAACTAACACAAAGTTTACCTACAATGCATTATATAGAAGCATTAAATTATAATCTATCTAAGCAAAACATTAAAGAAGTTGATGTAGAAAAACTTGACGAGTTTATTAATTCAGATGAATTTCAGGATATATTAAATGCTGATGAAGGATTTAAAGAATGGTTTGAGTTAAATCACTACACTGTTGAGGTTTTTAATAAAAAAACTAAAAGATATGATACTGAATATAGAAGAACTCGTGCTAATAAAGTAGCCATTCCTAAAAATGAAAGTTATATTAAGTTTACTAAAATTTTTGATAGAGAAGGTAAAGAAATTATTTTAATGGGTTCCCCTAATTCAAAACATTCTAGATATGAAGTAAAAGATAAATATAGAACTATTCCATTTGGTGGTGTTAAAGAAGATTATGTAGGTGAATTTATTGATAATAAAAATCAATTTTTACCACGATTATTTCAACCTGGACAAAAATATAGTGCCAAGGATGGTACTTTTATGAATGAAAGATATTTTCAATTAAAAGCTGCAAACAATGCAGAGTTTGAATTACTTGAAGCTATCAAAGAATATCATCTAGAGAATCAAAAAGGTATGAGTAACTATAGTAAACTCTATCTTGATATGCCAAGATATTCACTTAAAAAAGGAGATGTTTATCAAGCTTTTCAAAAAGGTACTTATGGTTCAAGATTTTCTGAATTAGGAAGTAATATTAAAGAGTGGACTAAACAAATGGTAGGTAGATCAGTTGTAGATGTTGAAAATGAATTGAATTATGATGAAAAAAATAATTTAGTTAATACAGATTTAGATGGTAATCAAATAAGTTATGTTCCTGTGTCAGGAATATATAATGTAGATATAGTTAATCAAGATGCCGATATTTTCTTTGGTTTATTTAAGTATGCTCTTTCTATACAGACACAAGGTAAGTTAATTGAAAGTCTTCCACTTGTTAACTCTATACTAAGTACATTAGAAGATCCTGCAAATGCTCCCAAAGATTTAGAAAAATTTGACAAAAAGATTTATAATCTAAAGGGTAGTTTAACAATGGCAAAGAAAAAGTTTGCTGGTAACAATAGACTTGGGCAAGTTAAGTCTCTTATTGAAAGGGAATACCATGGTAAAATGGTTGAAGGTATTGAAGAAACTAATCCTAGAATTGGAAAATGGATTCAAGGTTTACAAGGTTTATCTGCAAGGGGTTCTTTGGCTGTCAATATAGCTTCAGATTTAAAAAATAAATATGGTGCTTATGTACAACTAATCATAGAGGGTTCAGGTGCTGAGTTTATTAATCTTAGAGATATTGCATTAGCAAGACCTTGGGCAGAAAGAGCTATGCTGGAATGGACTACAAAAGGTATTTATCAAACGGGACCTGGTGCAATATCAACACAACTTGTGCAAATTTTTGATCCAACTTTTAAATCTAAAGATGAATTTGGAAGAGAAATTGAAAGGTCTATGGTAAAAGATCTTGTAAATTTTGAGTGGCTGTATATGCACAGAAAGTTTGGTGAGATGCAGGTTGCAATGTCTTTATTTGGATCTTTTATGTATGGTCAAAAAGTAGACCAAGTTATGAAAGATGGTAGTAAGAAGTCATTACGATATATTGAAGCTTGGGAAAAAGATGATGATGGAATTATTAGATTAAAACCAGGTATACATCCAGGATGGAGTAATCTACCAGTATATCATGAATATACTGTTGGTGAATCTTTAGAAGAAATTGCTAAAAAATATTATATTCCTGTTGAAGAATTAAAAGCTAAAAATAGAATTAAATCTGAAGTACAACTTGAAGATGGTCAAGAACTTGTTATATCTAAGTCAGAATTATTTATGGGATTGAAAAACAGAATACAAGGTACGTCCCGTAAATTGTTTGGAGCTTATGATGAAATGGGTCAACCAGAAGGTAATAAATTACTTCTATATAAAATGTTCTTCTTCATGAGAAAATGGTTTACTCCTATGTTAATGAATAGATTTGGATTTGATTCTAAAACTATTGGTTGGTCAAGAGGTGGTGAAAGATATGATTGGGCAACAGGTTCTTATGGCAAAGGATTTTATATTACAGCATTTCAAACAATGGTTAAAGTACTTAGATCAAAGTTTAGAGATTATAATTATCTTACACCAGAAGAAAAGACTTCAGTTAGAAAACTTTCTGCTGAAGCATTTTTTGCAATAGGATTAGCATTATTAGGATTAATGATGTTTGGTTTTGATCCTGATGATGATGAAAAATGGAAAAAATTAAGAGCAAAATCAGGTGCTATAGGTGAAGATTCATTTAATACATATGGTTTTTTATCAAATCATATGTTATTGTTAATGATGGGAGTACAAGCTGAAACTTCAGCTTTTGCACCATTACCATCTATAATGGGTATAAATTTTGGTGCAGATGACTATGTCAGAATAGCTACGACAACATCAAGTGCATGGTATAATACAATTATACTTTACATAGATATTTTTAAAGATGTCATTGATTTTGCAACATTTCAAGAAATGGATAGATATAAGCGTGATACTGGACCATATTCTTGGAAAGAAAAAGATACATTAAAAATTTGGGCTAAAATTTTCAAGTCAGTTGGTTTTACTGGTTCTACAGGAGATCCTGTTACAAATGCTGAAAATATGTATAAAATGCAATCTAAAGGTAACTAAAATTTAATTTAGATAAGAAAAAAAAAGGGCAGCCGAAGCCACCCTTTTATTGATAAATTATTCACAACTAAAAGAAATCAGGTAAGTCCTGATCCTCATTAGTTTCTTCATTGCCAAGCATAAAATCATCAAAATTTGCTGTTTTAACAGCATCTTTTTCATATATTATTTTTTCTTTGACAAATTCTTTATTAGTTAAATCTAACTCTGCTTGTTCTATATCCTCTGGAGCAACTTCTAAACTCATATGTGAAGCATTCTCTCCTGTCCATTCTTGATTCTCATCAATTTCAAATGGTTCTTCTTCTTTTAGTGGAGCTTCTGTCCAGATATCAAGATCATCATCATCATCATCTCCCGGATCTGCAGTTACTGCATTATGAAAGTCAATAGTTTCAAATGTATTTCCCATAGGATCTGTATAAGAGACTAATATTTCTTCAGCTGATTCAGCAAGTTTGTATCTAAGATCTTCATCCATTAGATCTGCCTCTAGATCTGCTTCAGCTGCAGCAATCTGATCTAATAAATTAGTTTGATTAGGATCAACAAACTCTGACTCAGTTACAATTGGTGTTGCAACATATAAAGGATCTACAATTGGAATAAGAGGTATCTGTGCAGTGACACTTTGCACAGGTAAAGTGAAGTCACAAATTGTTCCTATGAAATAATGCAAGATTCTTTGATCTTCCATCCAAGTCTTAGGATGTGATGACTGTAATGCATTAGTAACATAATTATAGAATGCCCACAAACTATCAGTATTAGTAAATACTTGTTGTGGTCTCTTCATTTGATCTCTGATCATACTAGCTTGTTCTGTAGTAAGTATTTCATACTCAGCAAACAATACACCAAGTAATTGAGATTGTTTTCTTTTATTCAATGCAACTAGTTCCATAGCAGCTTTATCAGAACATAACTGATTATAATACATATTTGCATTAGTGATATAGTTATCAATAGTTAATTTTACTTCTGTATCTGCAGTACCTGTATGTTTTCTAACCCAGCTACCAACTTCTCCAGATATCATAACTGATCCCGTGTTGTTAATATATGCACCTACTACACATTTAAACTTTACTTGTTTATTATAACTGTTTGTCCATGCAAACATCATTGACAACTCAGGATCAGAATTAAAATTTAATTTATATATTCCTTGAGCTATTTGTCCATCAGCAGTACATCTGTACTCTTCATCTACAATACCAAACCCTGCAGTAGCAAGGGATTGAAAGGCATAATCAATAATAAATTGGTGACTAATTACAGTGTAAGTAGCAGCATGATTAGGTAGTGGCACACTTACCAAATGTGCTTTTGTTGTATTTTCTATTTTTCTTGGCATAATTAAAATAAACTTAATTGGTTTGTACTTGGTTCTAAAGATTCAATTTCTTTTTTAACCTTTTCTAAATAATAATCATAATTAATATCATACTTTTCAAATGGTTTTTCTTCATAATTAATCATAGTAGATTGTAACCATTTACCAGCTTCTACCTGGATTTCACGTTTATCACCACGGTTAGTTTTAATGATTTTAGACCCTTTATTAGAGATATAGTATCTAATGGTTTCTTGAAGTTTTGTTTCACTATACTCTCCTGTTTCTATTTTTCTTTCTGTAAACATCCAATTACCTTTTATCTTAACACCACCACAAAAATCAAATATGTTTAAATTTTCTTTTATAAACTTTTCAGGTTTAACACCATCAACAAAATATGCATATAGTGCTTTAGGAACAATTAGAAAACTTTTGTTTTTGTGTAATGCTAAGTTATCATATTCAAATCTACCTTTACATTTAGATTTTCCTTCTTCAGAAATAGCAATATAGTTATTTACATCTCCAAGAACTATTTTAGAATATTTATCATGTTCAAGTTGTAGGTTGGTAATTTCTTCCCAACGACTACAAATTTCCATATACTTATCTACATGTTCTCTTGGTATCATAGTTTCAAGACCATCTGTATTCTGCATTAGAGGAAGTGCACCGGGAATACCCTCACAAATCATCTCATATAACATAGTAAGACTTAACTGACCATTAATAGTAATCCTCATAGTAAACTGTGGATCATACAAGAAACTGTTCTCATCATTACTAAGTCCGTAAGTAGAGTTTAAAACAATCTTATATACATAGTTTTTTGGATCTTTCTTAGGTATCTTCTTTCTTTCTTCAAAGAACCATTCATACTGATCACAGAATTCTTCTTTAGGTAGATGAGCAGGTGCCCATTTATTTCTGATAGCTAGATTAGGATAGAAACTTACAACATCTGAACTCATAATAATCATATCTTCAGTAGAATTATACACTTTACTTTGTCTAGCACCGTGTATACCACCAAGACCATAATCAGTTTTAACTCCTTTATATTGTGCAGAATATTTAAATCCACCTTTTGTTTGATTTGGATAAAGTATTACATCTTGAAACTTCTTCAGAAGATTTTGGAATGTAGCTGTCTTAAAATTAATGTAAGGAAGAATAATATCTTTAAATATAATTTGCTCTCTGCTGGTTCTCATTTGTTTAAGATCCCATTTCTTTATTCCAGTAGCATTACTTAAGAAATGTAAAAATAAATCTTTAGCAATTCTTGGTTCAGAAGCAGAATATAAATCTATACCATATTCTTCTGTAAGTGTTCCTCTCAAATCAATATTGCTTTTACTAAGCATCATGATCTGTTTAGTAGACTTAACATCATTCTTACAATAGATAATAATTTCTGGTATTTGATCTACAGTAACTTCAGTAGTGTGATGAATAGGCATATCCATAATGTTGTGCCAATCCATAGTATACTGAATCCATTTAAGACTTGATCTTTTTGCTGGGTTGTCCCAATGATTAAGTTTAAAGACATCAATTTGTCTAATGCTTAAGTTTTTAGGACTAAATTTAGCAAAGTCACCATTATTACTATTTTCAATAGTTTCTTGTGCTTTTTGATAAATAAATTTAGCAATAGTATCACCATCCTGTTCAAGTAATTGGTCTTTATCCCGTAGAATATATTCAGTTATCTGACTGTCAAAAGAAAGACCATTAAAACTTACATGCCATTCACCAAGAGTTATGTTTCTCTCAAGAAAAGTTATAAATTCTAATATATCATTTTGTGATTTGTGACAGATAAATGTTTCT
>Ga0209442_1000490_pt1 | contig 23294 bp, 22 predicted proteins | sample LauGreSBDMM110DD_2_FD_187565 | JGI IMG/M metagenome (GOLD analysis project Ga0209442, IMG submission 187565) | Freshwater lake microbial communities from Lake Michigan, USA - Sp13.BD.MM110.DD (SPAdes) (version 2) | ecosystem: Environmental > Aquatic > Freshwater > Lake | place: Lake Michigan...
GGTTTTTTGACCAGGTGGCGGCACAGTTGGTAAAAGGTCTCGCTGGCGCCCCAGTTTTCTTTTCGCTGGTAAGAAGGCAGCTCTAAAGGCACAACGGGGATGGGCAGTTGCAGGGCTTGGGCCAATCCGCCCGGGTCATCTTGAATCAACTCGGCAGTGCAGGATGAGCCCACCAAAATCGCCGCAGGCTTGAAGCGTTCAACCGCTTGACGGGCGGCATTTTTGAACAACTCGGCTGTATCGCCACCCAGGTCTCTGGCCTGAAAGGTGGTGTAGGTCACGGGTGGCCTTCTGGGCAGACGCTCGATCATGGTGAACAACAGGTCGGCGTAGGTGTCACCCTGAGGTGCGTGAAGCACATAGTGCACATCACGCATGGCGGTGGCAATGCGCATCGCCCCGACGTGGGGTGGTCCTTCGTATGTCCAAAGTGTCAACTGCATGCTTGACTCCTAAGCGGCCAGCTTTTCGCGACGTTTCAAGGGTCGGCTGAACAGACCTGCGAGGTCTGCAGCCTGCTCATAGCCCTGAATTGGCGTGAAGACCAGTTCGATCGCCCATTTCGTGGTGATGCCTTGGGCTTCCAGCGGGTTGGCCAGCCCTAAGCCGCAGACCACCATGTCGGGCTTGTCCTTGAGGCAACGGTCCAGCTGCAAATCGACATCTTGTCCTTCGCTGATGCGGGTGCCTGCGGGCAACCATGCCAATTCTTTGGCCATGTGTTGACGGTGCAGATAAGGCGTTCCGACTTCCACCAGTTGCATGTTCATCTCGCGGTGTAAAAAGCGAGCCAGCGGAATCTCAAGCTGCGAATCGGGAAAAAAGAAAATGCTTTTTCCTTGCAGCATTTGGCGGTGCACTGCCAAGGCTTTTTCTGTACGCTGGCGGGGTCCTGCGGTGACTTGTTCAAACACCTGGGGCGACACGCCAAATTCAGAAGCGGCTTCTTGCAGCCAGGCTGTCGTGCCCTCCAGGCCCAAGGGGAATGGAGCAGGCAGGTACTGAGCTTGGCGGTCTTGCAGCGCTTTGGCTGTGTCAGCCAGGAAGGGTTGGGCCAATAAAAATCGGGTGTTGGCGCCAACAGCCGGCAAGTCATGGCTTTTCCGGGGTGGGAAAAAGCACAGCGAGATGCCCATTTTCTCTAGCAAGCTTCGCATCTGGTCTTCCACCACATCGGCCAGAGTGCCCACCACCATCAGTTGTTTGGGAGCGGAGGCGTCCGCTTTCGGTAAGGCCGGTACCAGGGCGGCCAGACAGGCGTCTTCACCCTGGGTGAAAGTGGTCTCAATGCCGCTGCCGGAGTAGTTCAGCACGCGAACGTCAGGGTGGTGAATCTGGTTCAAGCGTTCTGCAGCGCGAGACAAATCAAGCTTGATCACTTCAGAGGGGCAAGAGCCCACCAGAAAAAGCATTTTGATGTCGGGTCTGCGATTGAGAAGTTGATTCACAACGCGGTCCAGCTCGTCGTGCACGTCGGCCAGACCCGCCAGATCGCGCTCGTCAATGATGGCGGTGCCAAACCTGGGCTCCGCAAAAATCATCACGCCCGCGGCAGACTGAATCAGGTGGGCACACGTGCGGGAGCCGACCACCAGGAAAAAAGCATCTTGAATTTTCCGGTGCAGCCAAATGATGCCTGTCAGGCCGCAGAAAACCTCGCGCTGCCCACGCTCAATCAATGGGATGACGTCCGTGCAGCCTGTGCTTTTCTCAGCGCGGATAGGAATGACGGTGCTCATACGCTGACTTGCGGGCTAGATGGGTGAAGCGCTTGGGTGGCTGGTTTTTGCAGCCGTGCCATGCGCAGTTTCCGGATGTATTGCGCTGCGTTGAAGCCGTAGGTGACATAGGCGGCCAAGGCCAGCAAAAGCTGGTCCCCTGCAGACCATTGGCCCTGCCACCACACCCAGAGGTAAGCGGTGTGCAAGGCCATCACCAGCATGCTGACCATGTCTTCCCAGAAGAAGGCGTGCGCGAACAGGTATTTGCCGTAAACAACTTTTTCCCAGATGCAACCCGTCACCATGATCAGGTAGAGCACCAGGGTTTTGACCACCACAGAAGCCAGGGCCCAGTCGGTGTGTTCGCCAGTCCTCAAGCTGTTTAAAACCAGGTAGAGGCTGACCAAGAAAACCAAGAATTGGACCGGCGCCAACACGCCCTGAACCAGAGTCCACCGCGTTGCATCGCGCCTGGCGCGTTGCTCCGGTGTGTACAAAAACTGTGGCTGCGATCCCTGCATTTCTCACCTTCGTGGCTAAAGAACTGAGCTAACTTTAAGACTTGAAACCAAGAGTGTCAACAAAAATTGACAATAAATGTGACATCTAGGGTTTACACTTAATGCATGTCAGTCATATTTAAATCACACTAAGGTGTCTTGTTGGAAAAGAGGGTAATACACGTGGCTCAATACAAATTTGAGAAGTCGAGTGCTTCGCACTCTGAGCAAAGTGCTCAGCAAGGCTTGATGCCCAAGCTCAATTTCGGGATGGGTGTCAGTCCGCGCCTGGTGGGCGGGACAAGCTTTGACGATAAAACCGCACTCGACCACACCCAGATTGCACGACTGGCTGACGCAAGCCTTCACAGCATCGAAAATACCCGTCAAATCCTGCGCGCTTGGCATAGGCAGGGGCATCTTTTGGCCGATATTTATGTCGGTGGCATCGCGCCTGCCGCCCGATTGATTGGTGAGCGCTGGACAGCGGACGAGTTTGATTTTGTGCACTGCACAATCGCCCATTCGAGGCTGCATCAAATCCTGTACGAGTTCAGTGGAGAATTTTTATCAGAAGCTTACGCAGAGCCCAACGGTTTGAGCCTGCTGCTGATGAGCGAGCCGGGTTCGCAACACGGCTTGGGCGTATTCATGGTGAGTGAATTTTTCAGACAAGCCGGCTGGACTGTGACCCTGGCTGCGCCCCAGGACATTGCTGAGTTCAAGCGTAATTTTCACTCCGATTGGTTCGATGCCGTCGCACTGTCAATCTCCACCGAGCGGCACTTGGATGCTGTTTCAAAGGCCGTGGCGCAATTGCAAGTCTCAGCTGTCAATCCGAATTTGCAGATCTTTGTGGGTGGCCCGCAGGCCTGCCTTGCACCCGACAAGATAAGTTGGCCCGGCACGCATTTGCTCAACGTCAACGCACAGCAAGCTGTGGCGGCAGTGACGCAAAGGATGGACGCGGTCAGCCGTCAGTTCGGCGTGACGCCCGCCGCGTCTTAATTCCAAACGCAGGTAAATAAAAAGCTTATTAAAAATTTAAATGTATTATTTAGATAATATTTAAAAATATTTAAAAATAATAATTCTTAAATTAAAAATACTAAATAAATAATTCTAAAATATTAATTTAATGAACTTTACCGATCTGGAGCCTGCCACATTCACCAAGCTGCTGGGGGTAGTTTCGGATGTGACTTTGATCATTAATGACAAGGGTTTCATCGAGGATGTGTCCACCGGACAAGACACCATGGCATTTTTGGGGTGTCAGAGCTGGATCGGTAAGCTCTGGACAGAGACTGTCACCGTCGAGAGCAAGAAAAAAATTAACGAGCTCTTGCTGGTGCAGCCACAAGCTCAGACGCTGACTTGGCGCCATGTCAATCACCCCACACCCTCGGGCGGTGAGGCGGCCATTCAATACATCACCGTTGCCCTCAAGGGGCAAAAAATGTTGGCTGTGGGTCGAAACCTGGAGCGTCTGGCGGAATTGCAGCGCCGCTTGGTTGAAACCCAGCAATCTGTAGAGCGAGACTACCTGCGCCTGCGGCACATTGAGGCACGTTACCGCGTTTTGTTTGAAACATCCCCAGAAGCCGTGCTGATGGTGGATGCCCATAACTACCGCTTACTCGAGGCTAACATAGGTGCGCAAGCGCTTTTCAAGGACGCCGGCAAGCGCTTGGTAGGCCGGGATTTCCGCGAGTGTTTTGAGACCGATAGCCAGGGAGAAGTTCAGTCCTTGCTCAGAACGGCGCTGGCCACCGGTCGAATTGAATTGTGCTCTGCCTTCGTGGCCGGTTCCGAGTCGGCCCTCACGGTGTCGGCAACTGTTTTCCGCCAGGAGGGGGGCGCTCAATTTCTGGTGAGGCTCACCCCGCGTGAGGCTTTTGCGTCCGCCCAGAGCGACACACAATCGGCAGCGGTGCTCAGTGCCGCGATGGAGCATTTCCCGGACGGGTGGCTGCTCACGGACACTGCCGGCGCAGTGAAAAGCGTGAACGAAGAAGGCATGGCGCTCCTTGGGTTGACAGCGCCATCGCAGGTCATGGGCCAATCATTGGAGCGATGGTTGCTAAGAGGTGCCGTTGATTGGGGTGTGTTGAACACCTCCTTGAAGCAGAATTTGCCGGTGAGAAATTTCGCCACCGAAGTCAGAACCTTGTCGGGGATGACGCTCCCGGTCGAAGTGTCGGCGGTTCATTTGCTGCAGCCCGAGCCTTTGTATGTGTTTTTTGTGCGGGATATGGACAGGCGCTTGCAGGCTTCGTCAGAAGCTACCCAAGCGCTGCCCAACCCCTTTGCCGAGCTGTCCCAGCTGGTGGGCCGGCGCCCGATGAAAGACATCGTGGGCGAAACCGTGGACACCATCGAGCGCATGTGCATTGAGGCAGCGCTCGAGTTAACACACAACAACCGGGCGTCCGCTTCTGAAATGCTGGGGCTTTCGCGCCAGAGCCTTTATGTGAAGCTGCGCAGATTCGGCATTTTGTCGGATAACGAAGTCGACTCGCCCATCGTCTGATGGCTGGGTGTATTTTTTGGTTGACACTTAGTGTCAACACCAGTTGACAAGTCAACACGGTTTCACATAATCAAGGCATGGACAACCCAAGCCTTGCATTCAAGCCAGCACTGCGAAACCCCAGTTTTCGCACCGTTGCTGAGCTTCTCAAGCCCATTACCTGGTTTCCGCCTGTGTGGGCTTTTGCGTGTGGTGCGGTCTCCTCCGGTCAGAGCCTGACTGACAACTGGATGTTGATTTTCTTGGGCCTCGTTCTCACCGGCCCATTAGTCTGCGCCAGCAGCCAAGCGGTCAACGACTGGTTTGACCGCCATGTCGATGCCATCAATGAACCCCAAAGACCCATTCCATCCGGCCGCATGCCGGGCCGCTGGGGTTTGGGCATTGCCATTGCCTGGACGCTGCTGTCACTGCTGTGGGCCACGATGATGGGCCCCTGGGGCTTTGCGGCCTGTGCATTGGCGATTGTTTTGTCTTGGGCCTACAGCATGCCGCCCGTGCGGCTGAAAAAAAATGGTTGGTATGGCAACGCCGCGTGCGGCCTGAGTTACGAAGGTTTAGCGTGGCTCACAGGCACTGCCGTGATGTTAGGCGGCGCATGGCCAGGCGCCAATGCGGTGTACCTGGCTTTGCTGTACAGCTTGGGTGCGCACGGCATCATGACCTTGAATGACTTCAAGGCGATAGAGGGCGACCGCCAAATGGGGGTTGCTTCACTGCCGGTTCAGTTGGGTGCTAAAGGCGCTGCCAAAGTAGCATGCCTTTTCATGTGGCTGCCGCAAGTGGCGGTGTCTGCGCTGCTACTCAATTGGGAGCTGCCCTGGCATGCATTGGCCGTGCTGGTGTTGAGTTTCTTGCAGTGGCCCTTGCTGATCAAGTTTTTAAAGAACCCCATTGAGCGTGCTTTGTATGTGAGCGCTTTCGGTGTGCCTATTTTTGTCAGCGGCATGATGGTGAGCGCTTGGGGCTTGCGCCAATTGAATGCAGCAGGTGGCACATGACATCACCATTTTTCGGTTGGTTTGAAATCATCCGTCTGGGTCTGATACAGGCCTGCTTGGGGGCGGTGGTGGTGGTCACCACATCCACACTCAACCGCATCATGGTGGTTGAGCTGGCTTTGCCCGCCTTGTTACCCGGCTTTTTGGTGGCTTGGCATTACGCGGTGCAAATCGTGCGCCCCCGCATGGGCTACGGTGCAGACAAAGGCAGGCGGAGCACGCCTTGGATGATGGGCGGCATGATGGTGCTGGGTGTGGGTGGCGTTCTGGCGGCGGTGTCCACTGTGTGGATGGCGACATCACCTTCGGCCGGCATCGGCTTGGCAGTTTTTTCCTTCAGTTTGATCGGTCTGGGCGTGAGCGCCTGTGGCACCTCGCTCTTAACCTTGATGGCTAAAAAAGTGCCTTCCGGCAGGCGTGCGCAAGCCGCTACAACCGTGTGGCTCATGATGATCATGGGCTTTGCCCTGACGGCCGGCATGGTTGGCAAGTTGATTGACCCTTACAGCCCTGAAATTTTGCTGAAAGTTTCAGCGGGCTTGAGTGTGGTGACCACATTGCTCACAGCGCTTTGTTTGTGGCGCCTGGAAAAACCAGGCGATGACTTGGTTCCCGCCAAGCAGGCCAGCCCGGCAGACTTTAAGAAAACATTCATCGAAGTCTGGTCTGAACCCAAAGCAAGAACCTTCACCATTTTTGTCTTTTTGTCGATGCTCGCTTACAGCGCCCAGGATTTAATTTTGGAGCCGTTTGCAGGGGCCGTGCATGGCATGTCGCCAGGCAAGACCACGCAGCTCTCTGGCTGGCATCACATGGGTGTATTGATGGGCATGCTGTGCGTCGCGGGCGCGAGTTCGCGATGGGTGGCCGGCCGGCTCGGCTCGGTGCATGCCTGGATGCTGGGTGGTTGCATTTTTTCTGCGCTTGCCACTGTCGGCTTGTCTGCGTCAGCCATGGAAATGCTGCCATACCCATGGCCACTCAAAGCCAATGTGGTATTTCTGGGCGTTGCCAACGGTGCCTTTTCCATTGCAGCGATTGCCACCATGATGTCTTTAGCGGGGGAGGGTGGACCAGGCCGGGAAGGCACCCGCATGGGTTTATGGGGGGCAGCCCAGGCGCTTGCTTTTGGTTTGGGTGGGCTGGTGGGCACCGGGGCCAGTGACCTGGCACATGCTTTGTTGGGCGACACCCGGCTGGCCTATCTCGCGGTATTCGCATTTCAATCGCTGATGTTTTTAGCCTCAGCACTCGTGGCATTTCGGATGCGCCCGTTGGGCGTTCCAACGATCAAAACAACTGTAGACAACTCCATTTTATGGAAAGGTAGGACCGCACTATGAGCCATACCGATTTTGATTTCGTGGTCGTCGGCGGAGGCCCCTCGGGTGCGACTGCTGCGCATGATCTGTCCCGCGAGGGCTGGAAGGTTTTATTGCTCGACCGCAAAGGCAGACCCAAGCCATGTGGCGGTGCGATACCGCCGCGCCTGATCAAAGACTTTGACATTCCAGACCATTTGCTGGTGGCCAAAATTCGTTGTGCGCGCATGATTTCGCCGGCCGACAACCAAGTTGACATGCACATCGACAACGGTTTCGTGGGCATGGTCGACAGGCAGGACTTTGATGAGTTTTTGCGCGAACGTGCTGCCAGCTCCGGTGCTGTCCGGCAGCAAGCCTTGTTTGACAAAATTGACCGGGATGACGCTGGAATGCTGTGGGTGCATTACACGCCAGTGACCGGTAAAGACCATGCTTCGGCCAACCCGCCACAAGCTATCAAAGTCTCTACACGCATGGTGATAGGCGCCGATGGTGCCCGCTCCGAGGTGGCCCGCCAGCAAATACCTTTTTCCGACCGCACGAAGTATGTTTTTGCTTATCACGAGATCATCCAGGCCCCCGTGGAAAAAGCTTCGCACAACGGTGAACGCTGCGATGTTTACTACCAGGGAGAGGTCTCACCCGATTTTTACGGCTGGGTTTTTCCGCACGGCAAAACCATGAGCGTGGGCACCGGTAGTGCCGACAAGGGCTTTTCTTTGCGTGGCGCAACAGATCACTTGAGAAAAGTAGCGGGTCTCTCGGATGCAATCACCTTGCGACGCGAAGGCGCTCCGATACCCCTGAAACCGCTGCCGCAGTGGGACAACGGCCGTGACGTGTTGGTGGTGGGCGACGCCGCCGGTGTGGTTGCGCCTTCTTCTGGCGAGGGTATTTATTACGCTATGGATTGCGCGCGCACCATGGCCCGTGCTGCGCACATGGCCTTGAAAACGGGTAATCCGAGCTGCTTGAAAAAAGGCCGTAAGGTGTTCATGAAGCAGCATGGCAAAGTATTCTGGATCTTGGGTGTGATGCAATATTTCTGGTACCAAAGCGATAAACGCCGGGAGAAGTTTGTCAAAATTTGCGAAGACCGGGATGTTCAAAGACTGACCTTTGAGTCATACATGAACAAAGAACTGACGCGCCGCGACCCGATGGCGCATCTGAGGATCTTCCTGAAAGACACGGCTCATTTACTGGGCTTCGCTCGAACTTAAAAATATTCACACGCTTAAGTTCAGGTTTTTTGGTGAATTACAGCAATAAATAACCTTAAAGTTGCTTATTCCTTTGAAAGGCAAGGGTTTTGGAGCGTTGAAAACTCTGTAAAAACTATTTATAAACCATGCATGACTAGCGGATCGGCATGCTATTTTGCTGGCAAGAATGCCCCGATCACCCCCTAACCGGTTGGTACGCTAGTTACCCGCAAGGTATTTGATGCCTCAGTTCTCTGGCTCACTTGGTTCGGCAAAACGTTTAGATCACTCGTGGTCTGCCAACGATGAGTGCAAAGACTCGTTGCAAAAAGTCGTTGAGGAGCAGCTCATCCCCAGGCTGTTGAGCTCTCAAAATTACAGCGCCCGCTTGTCGGCCCAAGAAATTTCAGAAAGTAACCCTGAACCCTTCCCGGAGTTCAACGAGTTCACCAATGCCTGCCGGGAGGGTGATTCCCTCAAGGTCAACAAAATTGTGGACGCCCTGGTTGACCAGGGGGTTGTGCATGAACGCATTTTCCTGGAGTTGATCACACCGGCTGCCAGACACTTGGGCGCGCTGTGGGACAAGGACTTGTGCAGCTTCACCGAGGTCACTTGTGGCCTGGCTTTGATGCACCAGGTCACCTACCGCCTGGGCTATGAATTCAGGGATGGGCCTCAAGCAGAGGGCCAGCAGGCTCATGTGATGCTGTGCTGCGCCCCTGGCTCAATGCACTTTTTGGGCGCCACCATCGTCGCGGACTTGTTCAGACGGGAAGGTGCCTCTGTCGTCATTGAAATTTCTTCAACCGAGCAAGAGCTGGTGCGAGCAGCGGCCAATGAATGGTTCGACGTCATTGGCATTTCGGTTGCTCTCGAGTCTCAGTTGTTGAAGTTGCCTGAGCTGATTGCGCGGCTCAAGAAAAGCTCCGGCAACCCCCGGGCCAAAGTCCTTTTAGGCGGTCCTATTTTCATGCTGATTGATTTACAGCCAGAAATTTTTGGGGCGGACGCCATTTCCAACAACCCGACAGAAGTTGTTGCAATGCTCAAGCGTTTCGCGTCTAAGTCAGACCCCAAACTTTCATGAGCAGCGCCGCGGTGCTTTGCGGTTCTTCTTCATGCGCCAGGTGGCCCAAGCCCGGCTGTAGATACAGCTGAGCCTGCGGCATCATCTGGCAAGCCTTTTGAGCCAGTTCAGGCGGCACGGTACGGTCCTCAGAGCCCACCAACATAGAAACCTTGTTTTTGATGTCTGGCAGCTTGGTTGCAAGTTCAGACAGGTTCCAGGCCGCCATCATGCCCAGTACGCTGTGCACATGACCGGAATGGCTGAACACTGTTTTGTACAACCCTGTGCCTTGCTCATCCAGCTTGGAGCCGGTTTGTGCAATGGACTTGGCAATCACCGACGGCTGGCCGGCCAGCTTGGCGGTTGCCCAGGCTGAAATCGGGTTGATGGCGGCCAATTTGGCCGCCGGTCCAAAAATCCATGACGGCATGCCGGGAATCTGTAGCCAGGCCGGATTCATGCCAATTAAATGCGTTTGGGCCAGGCTAGATTGCTGCAAGACCATGTGCGCTGCGATGGCGGCGCCGGCCGAGTGGCCGGCAATGACGGCCGGCTTCAGGTTCATTTGCAGCAGCAGAGCGCGCAAGCCCTCACCCATGCCATGCAAAGACAGGCTGTCTTTTGCTCCCCGGCTGGTGAATGCATGGCCCGGCAAATCAGGTGCGATGACTTGAAAATAAGGGCTGAGCAAAGGCAGCAGGCCACGCCAGCTGAAGCTGCCGGAACCGGTGCCATGCAAGAGCAAGAGGCAAGGCCCCTGTCCGCAGACCTGAACATGCCATTGAATACCCCCCGCATGGATGAAGCGGCTGTGGCTTGCGTGCGGCCAATGGTGGCGATGCGCGGCCCATTGCATGGTGGGGTAAAGACTGTCAAACATCTCAGGCTGACTGCTTGCGCAAATTGTCCATGGCGGTGGCCATGCGCTGGGCTTGGACCTGCGGCATGGGCATGTAACTGGCACCCATGGCGTCGGCCAGGTTTTGCACTTGAGGGTCCGGCTGGACCGAGGTGTCTATCCACAAAGACCGGTGGCCGGTTTGGCGCCATTGCTGGACCCATTGCAAGGCATCGGCTTGGGCCTGTGCACGTCCGCCAAGGCCTTGCAGGGTGACGTTGGCTCTGCCATCGCTGAGCACCACCAAAATGGGTGTGACGCCTTGTCTTTGCAGCTGTACCGATTGTTCACAAGCCATTTTCAAGGCCAGGGCCAGGGGAGTTCCGCCGCCACCTGGGAGCCCGGTCATGGCGCGCTTGGCACGAACCAGGGAGCGCGTCATCGGCAAAAGCAGCTGGGCTTTTGCGCCTCTGAAGGCAACGATGCAGACACTGTCGCGGCGTGCATAAGATTGTTGCAGCAACAGCTCCACAGCGCCCTTGGCTTCAGCCAACCTTTGAAGCGCCGCAGAACCCGACGCGTCCAGGGCCAGGATCATGCAGCTGGAGCTGTTTTGTTGGTAGCGATGCACATGAAAATCTTCAGACCGGATGGCGACGCGGCCTTGGCCGGTAGCGCTTCTCAACCGTTGTTTGGGCGCGGCAGCACGCAAGGTGGCCAGCACATGCAGTCGCGCATGGCCTGCGGGCCTTCCCGGGCGGGGCGGCAACGGCCTGCCGCGCTGCATGCCTGAGCGAAATTGGCCGCTGCGACCGGAGGAGTTGCCTTGGCTGCTGCCGGTTTTTGTGAGCAAGCTGTCCAGGATATTGGGCGGCAAACTGGCCAGGGCAGACGCAATCATCATTTCCTGCAAATCTTCGGCCGATGGGCTGTCTGCTGAGGGCTCATCTTGGCTCGCTTGATCTGCCGGCGGCGGTTCTTGCTGGGCCTGCTGATCGGGCGGCTCTTGTGCAGCTTCTGGTGAAGGGTCCGGCGCCGGTTCCTGATCAGGTGCAGTCTCCGGTGGGCTTTCAGGCGCCGTTTCAGGCTCTGGCGCAGACAGCTGCTCTGCCGGCGCGGGCCAGCGCGTCGCGCGTGGCGCTAAAACGCGGCGCGCTGCAAACTCCAGATCTTCGTCAGACACAACGCTTCGCATGTTCAAAGCGGCATGGCAGCAGGCCACACGCAGTGCCAGGGTCGGCGTGCGCAATGAATCAATGCCCAGTCCCAGTGCGGTCGCGCAGACGGCCAGAGCTTGGTCATCCGACCATTGAATTAGGGTTAATAACTGGCGTGCTTGCAGCAATTTTTCTGCTGGGATGCGAATGTCCAAGGACTGGTCTGATGCATTGCCTTGGCTAAGCTGGCTGAACTCCAGTTCAGGCACATCCGATGGCGCCAGCGCTTGAAGGTCAAACCACAATCCCAGGCGTTCTTGCAGCGATTTGCCTATGGGGGGTTCATCGTCCATGGACTCGTCCAATGCCACCACACCGAATTGCGTGCGGGGCGCCGATTCAGAGCCGTCTGACATCCGCAGCGGCGGCAAGGATTGTGTGTCCATGGCCTGTGTCATGGGCGCAATCAGGGAGGCCGGAAAGCGTTCGGCCATGCTGATGCAGACCACCCCCTGATCGGCTTGTTGAAGCAAACCTGACTGCATGTGCAAGCTGCCGGTTTGCAGCGTCAGCGATAAATCAATGCCGCCGAGCAAACGCTCCATGTCGACACTGCCCGGCACTTTGACTGTGTTCAGCCCGGCAGCCAGCAGATGGCGCAGCCAACGCTCACGCACCGGCCCGAAGGGCGCACGCAACCAGATGCCGCCAAATCCGCTAGGGTCAATCTGTAGCAGTTGTAAGGACGTGAGCGCGTCGTTCCAAGTCTCAAGTCCTTGCATGTCTTCAGGCATGACGACAGCTCAGGCAGCCAGTATGTCTTGCAGACATCTTTGCACCCGCTCGCCGGAATCGGTGTCGTCCAGCGGATTGCGCCTGAGGCGATGGCGCAAAGCCAGCGGTGCAATGGTTTTCAGGTGTTCCGGTGTGACCGTTTTGTGGCCTTGCATGGCAGCCAAAGCGCGGGTTGCGCGCAATAAGGTCAACTCGGCACGCAGTCCGTCGGTGCCCAGTTGTTGGCACAGGCGGGCGCACAAGGTGAGCATCTCGTCACTCACTTGGACTGACTCTAATAACTTTCGTGCTTTGACAATGCGTTTTTGCAGCTTGTCACTTTCAGCTTGCCACAGCGCTTTGTAGGCGGTGGGATTTTTGTCAAAGGCATCCCGGCGCTTGATCACTTCAACACGCAAAGCCACGTCTTGCGGCGTTCGCACTTGGACCGACAAGCCGAACCGGTCCAGTAATTGCGGGCGCAATTCACCTTCTTCCGGGTTACCACTGCCGACCAGGACAAAGCGGGCAGGGTGGCGAATGCTCAGACCTTCACGCTCCACCAGGTTTTCACCGGAGGCGGCAACGTCAATCAATAAATCGACCAGATGGTCGTCCAGTAAATTCACCTCGTCAATGTACAAAAAACCGCGGTGGGCCTGGGCCAGCAAGCCGGGTGAAAACTCTTTGATGCCTTGCGACAGGGCTTTTTCCAGATCGAGCGCGCCCACAATGCGGTCTTCAGTGGCGCCCAGGGGCAAGTCCACCACGCTGACCGCCCGGCTTTCGGTCGGCAATTTATGCGCCTTGCCGCCGGAAGGGGCGGCCTGTGCTGAACACACCGCGCAAGCTTGCGCAGGGTTGTTCGGGTCGCATTTGTACGGGCAGCCTTTGACCACTTGAATCGGTGGCAGCAAGTCGGCCAGGGCGCGTACAGCGGTTGATTTGCCGGTACCCCGGTCGCCCAAGACCAGCACCCCGCCCACCGATGGGTCGATGGCCACCACTTGGATGGCCAGGATCATCTCGTCTTGACCGACGATGGCTGCGAAAGGAAATGTGGACGCCATGAAAAACCAGATTCAATGATTGAAAAAATACGACCTAAATTAGCTTCGAGCGATTTGTTGATTTTCTTAAACAGGCACGTAAAAAACTGCCATTTTGTAGTTTAAAAGTCATAAAAAATGCTTTGGGCGGCTAAAAAATAGGTTTGGAGTAGATGAAGTGTCAATTAATTGTTTCACTGAAGTGTCAATTTAACTTGACGATTTGTCAAATGTAGGTAAATTACAGGTCTGTCAACGACATCTTCGGGATCAACATGGACGCCTTGCTGGAGTGGATCCAATCGCCTTCGCACTTGAAAAAGCTTTCCCGGGAAAGCCTGTCTGGCTTGGCCGTTGAATTGCGCGAGCGTTTGATTCAGACCGTTTCTCAAACAGGCGGTCACTTCAGCTCTAACCTGGGCACGGTCGAGCTCACCATCGCTCTGCACTATGTCTACAACACCCCGGAAGACAGGCTGGTCTGGGATGTGGGCCATCAAACCTATCCCCACAAAATTTTGACCGGCCGCAACGATCGAATGAGCACTTTGCGCCAGCAGGGCGGCTTGAGCGGCTTTCCCCGGCGGGAAGAAAGCGTGTATGACTCTTTTGGCACTGCGCATTCCTCAACCAGCATCTCTGCCGCCTTCGGCATGGCTGTTGCTGCCAAGCAAACCGGAAGCCAGCGCAAGTCCGTGGCGATCATCGGCGATGGCGCACTCACCGCCGGAATGGCTTACGAGGCGATGAACAACGCGGGCGCCAGCCAATGCGACTTGCTCGTCATCTTGAACGACAACGACATGTCCATCAGCCCGCCGGTAGGGGCTTTGAATCAATACCTCGCGCAATTGATGTCGGGCCGCTTTTATACTGAAGCTAAAAAGTGGGGTGAGCAAGTGCTGCGCAACGCGCCGCCCTTGTTTGACTTGGCCAGGCGCATCGAGCAACAAACACAAAACCTGATTGCACCCGACACCATTTTTGAAAAGTTAGGGTTCACTTACACGGGACCCATTGATGGGCATGATGTTCATGGCCTGGTGGAGGCCTTGCAAAAATTGCGTAGTGCCACAGGTCCGCAGTTTTTACATGTGGTTACCCGCAAGGGCCAAGGTTATGCCAAAGCTGAAGCTGACCCGGTGACTTACCACGGCCCTGGCAAGTTTGACCCCGCAGTGGGCCTCATCCCCGCGGCCAGCGCCAAACTCACCTACACCCAGGTCTTCGGGCAATGGATTTGTGACATGGCCGACAAAGACCCCCGTCTGGTGGGCATCACGCCGGCCATGCGTGAAGGCTCGGGACTTTTGGAGTTCAGCCAGCGCTTTCCCGGCCGCTACCACGATGTCGGGATTGCCGAGCAACACGCTGTGACCTTTGCCGCCGGCCTCGCTTGCGAAGGCCTCAAGCCTGTGGTGGCCATCTATTCGACGTTTTTGCAAAGAGCGTATGACCAGATGATCCATGACGTGGCCTTGCAAAAACTGCCCGTTGTGTTTGCCCTGGACCGGGCCGGCCTGGTCGGGCCCGATGGCCCCACGCATGCCGGCATGTACGACATCGCCTTTACCCGCTGCATTCCAAATATGAGCGTGGCCTGCCCGGCAGACGAGAACGAATGCCGGCAATTACTCAGCACCGCTTATGCACAAGACCACCCCGTTACTGTGCGTTACCCCCGCGGGGCTGGCGTTGGTGCGACGGTCGACAAAGATTTGAACCCCTTGCCCTTGGGGCAGGCGAAGGTCGTACGCCAGGGGCAGGGTGTTGCCTTTCTGGCTTTTGGCCCGCTGCTTTATGAAGCGCTGAAAGTTGCCGAAACGATGGACGCCACCGTGGTCAATATGCGCTGGGCAAAGCCACTTGACATGCAAACCTTGGCAGACATTGCACTTGCGCACGACAGACTGGTCACCTTGGAAGATGGCACCCGCAAAGGCGGTGCCGGTGCTGCTGTCTTAGAGGCCTTGCAAGACTTGGGCATGGCCAAGCGGGTGCTGGTCATTGGTTTTGAAGACGAATTCACTGAGCACGGCGACCCCGGCGTATTGATGAAGCAATATGGGTTAACGGCAGCGGGTATTCAAAAACGCATGTCGGACTTCTGGCCCGACTTGCAAGCAGAAAAATTACTCAGAAGGGTTGCCTGAATGGCTGTCTGGACATTAGGGCTGAACCACCGTACGGCGCCCATTGATTTGCGCGAAAAATTTGCGTTTGCCTCTGAAAAATTGGGGCAGTCATTGCTTGGTTTGCGACAAAGTTTTTCAAGTCACAAAGAGGTGGCCATCTTGTCCACCTGTAACCGGACAGAAATTTACTGCGCGGGTGATCAGGTGCACTGCCCGCAAACACTCGCCTGGCTGGCAGAAACCGGTAAAACACCGGTCGACGTATTGAAGTCTCACACCTACCAGTTAGAAGGAGATGCCTCAGCGCGCCACGCTTTCAGAGTCGCCAGCGGTCTTGACTCCATGGTTCTGGGGGAGACCCAAATTTTGGGCCAGCTCAAAGATGCGGTTCGTCTGGCGGCCGACTCCGGTGCACTGGGCAGCACGCTGAATCAGCTTTTTCAGCGTTCATTTGCAGTAGCCAAAGAAGTTCGTACAACTACCGACATTGGAATGCACTCAGTGAGCATGGCGGCTGCCAGCGTTCGACTGGCAAATCGCATCTTTGAAAATATCAAAGACACCCATGTCTTGTTTGTTGGCGCCGGCGACATGATTGAGTTGTGCGTAGCACATTTCGCAGCCAAATCGCCAAGCTCTATCACCATCGCCAACCGTACCGCGGACAGAGCAGATGCTTTGGCAGCGCAACACGGCGCGCGATGTATTGCGCTGGCGGATCTGCCGTCTAAGTTGCATCAATTTGATATTGTGATCAGTTGCACTGCCAGCACATTGCCCTTGATCGGCTTGGGCGCCGTCAAAAGTGCACTGAAGGCCAGAAAAAATCGGCCCATGTTCATGGTGGACCTGGCAGTTCCCCGCGATATCGAGCCTGAGGTCAAGCATTTGTCGGATGTTTATTTGTATACCGTTGATGACCTAACGGAAGTGATCAACAGTGCTCAGTCGCACCGTAAAGAGGCTGTGGTTGATGCCGAGATCATCATCGATACCGGCGTGCAAAAATTCATGAGCTGGCTAGAACAACGTAGTCATGTGCCATTGATTCAAGAGTTGGGTATGCAGGCTGATGTCTGGCGTCAGACTGAACTGGCGCGTGCACGCAAACAAATTGAAAAAGGCCAGAACATCGACAGCGTTTTAGAGTCGCTTTCGGTTGGTTTGATGAAGAAAATGCTCAACGGTCCCTTGCGCGAATTGCATCATGCAGACGGTGTGCAAAGAGACAAAGCCCTGGACGCTGTGAAACAGATGTTTTTAAACACTTAAAATAGCCGAAACTTCAGGCAATTATTTTTTATTTGCCTTTTTATCGTGAGCGCATGTTGTGCAATGATGAAACCACATGCTCACAGCATCTAACCTTTCATTGAGCCGGGGCGACAGGCGTCTTTTTTCTGGTGTCTCTTTCACTTTGGAGGCCGGCCAATGGCTGCACTTAGAAGGTGATAACGGCGTGGGGAAAACCAGTTTGCTGCGTCTTTTGTGCGGACTGATTTCCCTGGAAGATGGTGAGATCCGTTGGAAGGGTCAAACCACAGCTAAAACCCCTGAAGTATTTCGCGCAGACTTGGCTTATCTGGGGCATCAATTGGCCCTCAAACAAGATTTAAGCCCGCTTGAAAACTTGCGCGCTGATGCTGCGATTTCGGGCCGGGAACTCTCTGTGAAAGATGCCATGGCCGCTTTGGCGCAGATGGGTTTGCGTTCCAGGGAGCATTTACCCGTCAGGGTTTTGTCGCAAGGCCAGCAAAGACGCACCGCCTTGTCGCGTTTGATCGTTAGCACCGCTGCCTTGTGGATTCTGGACGAGCCCTTCGTGGCCTTGGACGCAGCAGCTCAGAATGCCTTGGCGGGCGTGATCAACGCTCACTTGTCCAGGCAAGGCATGGTGCTTTTGACCAGCCACCAAGCCGTTTCATTGGCGGGTCCTGGCCGCAGTTACAAGTTAACAGCATGAGTGCTTTTGCAGCCGTCCTCAAGCGTGATTTGGTCTTGGCTTTAAGGCGCAAGAACGAAGTGATTACCTCGGTATTCTTTTTTGTGGTGGTGGCGGCGCTATTCCCCCTGGGGATTGGCCCTGAAATGAACACTTTGCGCTTGGTCGGCCCTGGCATTTTGTGGGTGGGCGCGCTCCTGGCCAGCATGCTTTCGCTGAGCAGGATGTTCGCCGCCGATGACGCCGACGGGAGCCTGGAGCAAATGGCCTTATCGCCGAACAGTTTATCTGTGCTGGTAGCCGCCAAAATACTGGCGCATTGGTTACTCTCTGGTTTGCCTTTGGTGCTGTTGGCGCCTGTTCTGGGTTTGCAGTTTGACTTGTCAGCCAACGCACTTTGGATTTTGACTTTGAGCCTCTTGCTGGGTACGCCCATCTTGTCTTTGATAGGCGCCATTGGCGCGGCATTGACGCTGGGCGTCAGAGGAGGCGATGTCTTGCTGACATTACTCGTGTTGCCCTTGTATGTGCCGGCGCTGGTGTTTGGTGCTGGCGCGGTGCAGGCAGAAATAAGCGGTTTAGGAGCTTCTGCGCATTTGTCTATATTGTCGGCTATGGTTCTGGTAGCCGCAGTCTTCAGCCCATGGGCTAGCGCTGCTGCATTGCGCGTTGCACTTGAATCTTGAGGCCGTGCTAATTACATGATCCGAAAACTTTTTTATTTCTCGTCGCCGCAAAATTTCTATCCACTGGCCGGAAAGTTGTGGCCCTTGTTCGCTTGCTTGGCGACGGCGCTAACGGTCTGGGGGCTCTGGCTGGGGATGTTTGTGGCGCCTACGGATGTTCAGCAAGGTGAAGGCTACCGGATTATTTACGTGCATGTGCCTGTGTCCTGGATGTCCATGGTGATTTACCTTGCCATGGCCTTTTGGGCCTTGTTGGGTCTGACCTTCAACACCCGTATTTCCGGCATGTTGACTTGCGCCTTGGCGCCAACCGGCGCCATCTTTGCTTTTCTATCGCTTTGGACCGGGGCACTTTGGGGAAAACCCATGTGGGGCGCCTGGTGGGTTTGGGATGCCCGCCTGACTTCAGAGCTTATTTTGTTCTTTTTGTATTTAGGCTTCATCGCGTTGACCAGTGCCATTGATGACGCTCGGCGTGCTGACAAAGCCGGTGCCATTTTGGCCTTGGTCGGGGCGCTCAATGTGCCGGTCATTTATTTTTCAGTCAAGTGGTGGAACACTTTGCACCAAGGCGCTTCGGTTTCATTGACCAAAGGCTCCAGCATGCAGCAGACCATGCTGGAAGCTATGCTCATCATGGCCGTTGCATTTTGGATGTATGCCATTGCAATGACGCTTTACAGAGTCAGGAGCATCATCTTGGTTCGCGAGAGACATTCGCAGTGGGTGGCTGACTTGCCTGAAGTCAAAGCGAAATCTTTGGAGGCTCGCGCATGATCTGGAAAAGTTTTTCTGATTTTTGGTCCATGGGTGGCTATGGACTTTATGTTTGGGGCAGTTTTGGCGTGACAGCAGCCCTGTTGGCCGCAGAAGCTTTCTGGGCTCGGCGAGCGCGCCAGAATGCGCTGACCCATGTGGTTGCCGAATTACAGGCAGCGGATGCCAACGGCAAGGACTGGCGCTGATGAAAGCCAGGCACCAACGTTTTTTATTGATCAGCTTGGCCGTGGCTGCGTTGGCCATTGCGGGCATGTTTGTTTTGAATGCGTTCCAGAGCAACTTGGTTTTCTTTTTCACGCCCACCCAAGTCTTTCAAGGTGAAGCGCCTAAAGGTAAGGCTTTTCGGGTTGGCGGTATGGTCAAAGAAGGCAGCCTGAAAAAAGACGGTGAAAACGTACAATTTGTAGTGACTGACTTTGCCAATGAAGTGCCTGTGGTTTACAAGGGCATGCTGCCCGACTTGTTCAAAGAAGGTAAGGGCGTTGTGACGCAAGGTAAATTGAACCAGGGCAATCAGTTTGCGGCCTCCGAAGTCTTGGCCAAACACGACGAAAACTACATGCCGCCTGAGGCGCAACATGCTTTAGACAAAGCAGGCGCAGCCAAAGCCGCCCAAACCTACAAGCCAGCCAATTAATTGAAAAGAGTTTGAAATGATTGTTGAAGTCGGTCACTTTGCCTTGATCCTTGCCGCATTCGTTGCTTTGGTGCAAGGTGTCCTGCCATTGGCGGGCACCATGAACGGCCACCAAAGATGGCAGGCATTGGCCAGGCCTGCCGCCATCGTGCAGTTTTTGCTGATTGCTTTTTCGTATGGCGTGCTGACCAACGCTGCTGTCACGGACGACTTCTCTGTCAAGTACATCGCAGCGCATTCCAACTCACTTTTACCCGTTCAGTACAAAGTTGCCTCTGTATGGGGCGGCCATGAGGGGTCCTTGTTGATGTGGGTGCTGATGCTGTCTGGTTGGACGCTGGCCGTGGCCTTGTTTTCCCGCACATTGCCTTTGGCGATGGTCGCGCGGGTGATTGCTGTTTTGGGTTTTGTGTCTGTTGGGTTTTTGAGTTTTATTCTGATCACCTCCAGCCCGTTTGAACGCTTACTGCCTGCCGCGCTTGACGGTCGGGATTTGAATCCTTTGCTGCAAGACCCGGGCTTGGTGATACATCCGCCCATGCTGTACATGGGCTATGTCGGTTTTTCTGTCGCTTTTGCTTTTGCGATATCGGCTTTGCTATCCGGCCGCATGGATGCAGCCTGGGCCCGTTGGTCCCGCCCCTGGACAGTGGTGGCCTGGATTTTCATGACCGCCGGGATCGCGCTGGGCTCTTGGTGGGCCTACTATGAACTGGGCTGGGGTGGTTGGTGGTTCTGGGACCCCGTCGAAAATGCCTCACTCATGCCCTGGCTTTTCGGCACAGCCCTGATTCACGCCTTGATGGTGACCGACAAGCGCGGGGCCCTGATTCACGCCTTGATGGTGACCGACAAGCGCGGTGGTTTCAAAGCCTGGTCTGTGTTGCTGGCAATTGGCGCATTTTCTTTGTGTTTGCTCGGTACTTTCCTGGTGCGCTCTGGCGTTTTGACCTCTGTTCATGCTTTTGCGTCTGACCCCAAACGCGGCGTTTTTATATTGATTTTTTTGGCGCTGGTAGTGGGTATTTCCCTGACCCTCTTTGCCTGGCGCGCACCCAAAGCGACCCTGGGCGGCAAGATCGCTTTGGTGTCGCGCGAGTCCATGCTGCTGGCCAACAGTGTGTTGTTGGTGGTGGCCACGGGCGCTGTCTTGCTTGGAACCATTTACCCGCTGATCATTGATGCCATGAATTTAGGCAAGCTCTCAGTGGGTGCGCCGTATTTCAACGCGGTGTTTGTGCCCTTGATGGTGCCTATCGTCTTCCTCATGGTTCCCGGCGGTATTGCACACTGGCGGGAGTCCAGGGGCAAAGAGCTGGGTCGCCAGATGCGCTTGCCTGCGTTGGCCGCCGCGCTGGCTGCCGCGGCAATTTTGATTTTCAGCGAGCGCGCTGGCTGCCGCGGCAATTTTGATTTTCAGCGAGCGCGGCACCTGGCTTACGGCCATGGGCATGGCCCTGGCCGCCTGGGTGGTGGTGGGCTTATTGGTTCAAATTGTGGCGCGGGCTCAAAAACCTGGCCGTATTCCACTTTCATTTTGGGGTATGCATTTGGCCCACCTTGGCATAGCCGTGGTGGTGGTAGGCATCACATTGGTCAAAGGCTATGAAATTGAGCGCGATGTGCGCATGGGACTGAACGACACCGTCAGCATAGAAAACTACAGCTTTGAATTGGTGGGTCTCAATGAAGTCAATGGCCCCAACTACAAAGCGATGCGTGCAACGGTGAATGTGACTAAAGACCAAAAACCGCTCGAGGTCTTGTACCCGGAAAAAAGAAGGTATTTTTCGTCTGCTATGCCGATGACCGAGGCTGCGATTGACGCCGGGCTTTTGCGTGACTTGTATGTTTCATTGGGCGAGGCCATAGAAGGTGACAAGCCGCAGTGGAGTGTGCGTATTTACTACAAGCCTTTCGTGTCCTGGCTTTGGTACGGCGCTATTTTGATGGTCCTGGGCGGCTTGCTGGCTGTGAGTGATCGCCGTTATCGCAAGTCTGCCCTGAGCGCTGCCTCCTGAGTTAAAGCGATTTCGATGAAGAAATTTTTTATTCCGCTCGGATTTTTCTTGGTGTTGGTGGCTTTTCTGGCCATCGGACTCAATCGCAATCCGCAGGAAATCCCGTCACCTTTGCTGGGTAAGCCGGCGCCTCTTTTTTCATTGAGTACTTTGGATGCTGGCGGCGTCAAGTTTGGACCGCAAGACATGAAGGGCAAGGTTTGGATGCTCAATGTCTGGGCCACATGGTGTGTCGCTTGTCGCGACGAGCATCCCTTGCTGGTGGCTTTGAGCAAAGCCAACCAATTACCTATTGTCGGGTTGAACTACAAAGAAGTTCAAGCGCAAGATGCACCAGCGGGACGTCAGCTCTCGCCTGAAGAAAAGTTGCGTATTGCGCGTGAACGCAGTGCAGTTTGGCTGCAGCGTCTAGGAGATCCCTATGTCGTTTCGGTGTTTGACCTCGATGGGCGCGTCGGCATCGACTACGGTGTTTACGGCGTGCCGGAAACCTACATCATTGACAAAGAAGGCGTGATTCGTTTCAAGCAAGTGGGGGCCGTTACGCTGGATACGCTGCAGTCCCAAATTCTGCCTTTGCTGCTGAAGTTAAATGCCTCCTAGGTCGCATCGAAGGTCGCCATGAAATCAACCTATCGTCTACTCAAGACCCTCTTTGTGGCCGCGTGCCTGGTGCTGTTCGGCGTGACAACGGCGCTGGCCAAAGAAGCCTTGCCTATGGCCCAGGATCCGGTGCTTGAAAAACGCCTTATCCTTATCTCCGAAGAGTTGCGCTGCCTGGTTTGCCAGAATGAATCACTGGCCTCTTCACGCGCAGAGTTGGCCAACGATTTACGCGAAGAAGTGCGCAAACTCATTGCGCAAAACCAGAGCGATCAGCAGATCAAAGACTATTTGGTCACGCGCTATGGTGATTTCGTTTTGTACCGCCCTCAAGTCAAGCCCCTGACCTGGGTGCTGTGGTTCGGCCCTTTTTTACTGCTGGTTGTCGCTGTTTGGGGCATGTTTTCTTACGTTAGGCAACGTCAGTCTGCCCAGACGACAGTTGCTGCATTCAGTGACGCAGACAGGCGCAAGGCCCAGGCTATTTTGAACTCAGGAGACGCTCCATGATGAGCACCATGCTCTTTATGCTGCTTGCATTGGCGATGTGTCTTTGCATTGCGGCTGTATTCATTTGGTTCCTGATTCGTCAACGGCCTGTGCGCACTTCTTCAAGCCAGGCCAAGCTCAATGCCAGCGTCTATCGCGCGCAAATCACGGATCTCGACTTTGAGCATCAAAGCGGCCATATCAGTGCGCAAGAGTGGCAACAAACACGTGATGAGCTGAGCCAAAGATTGCTTGAAGACACATCGGTCGGCGATGACCCGGGCGCCCGAAAAGAAAAACCCGCGCTGTGGACTGCGCTTTTGATTGGCGTTACCTTACCTTTGGCCTCTTTGAGTATGTATCTTTGGGTGGGCGAGCCACAGGCGCTTCAAGCCATGGCGACTGAGCCGCCTGAAAAAGCAATGCAGGCGGAGTTGTCCGGCATGGCGCAGGCTTTGGCTAAAAAACTGGAGGCCAATCCGGATAACCAAGAGGGTTGGGTGATGCTGGGACGCAGTTACCGCACCCTAGAAAAATACGACAACGCCGTGAGTGCTTACGACCGCGCTTTGAAACTGTCTGCTGACGATAACCTCAAGCTCGAACGTGCAGAAGTGCTTGCGCTGAAGGCGCAGGGCAATTTTGACGGCGAGCCTTGGAATGTGATTCGCGAAATTTTGAAAAAAGATCCGCAGCAAAAGGGGGCTTTGCTGCTGGCCGGCAGTGCCTCCTATGCGCATGACAAATACGCCGATGCGCTGCGTTACTGGCAGCAAGCGCGCAAGCTGCTTGCTGCAGACCATCCTGATGTGCCCAGTCTGGAAGG
>Ga0209442_1000493_pt1 | contig 23215 bp, 15 predicted proteins | sample LauGreSBDMM110DD_2_FD_187565 | JGI IMG/M metagenome (GOLD analysis project Ga0209442, IMG submission 187565) | Freshwater lake microbial communities from Lake Michigan, USA - Sp13.BD.MM110.DD (SPAdes) (version 2) | ecosystem: Environmental > Aquatic > Freshwater > Lake | place: Lake Michigan...
TGCAGTGGACTCAGCACAAATTGAAGCGCGTGTCGTGGCGTGGCTGGCTGGTCAAGAAGACTTGCTAGTTGACTTTCGCAACAGTGTAGATATTTATTCTAAGTTTGCATCAATCGTGTATGGCAAGCCTGTTACCAAAGCAGACAAGGTTGAACGGTTTGTTGGTAAGACGTGTATTCTTGGTCTGGGCTATGGCATGGGTGCTGACAAGTTCCAAGGTACTTTGAAGATTGGTCAAGGCGGTATCTCGGTTGATATGGATGCAGGCGAATCCAAACAGACAGTAACCACGTACCGAACCAAGTACGCCATGATTGCCGAACTGTGGAAGGATGCACAGAAAGCATTGGACAAAATGGCGCAGGGCTATGAGACAACATTTGGTGTTGGTATTGAACTACGCTGTTCACCTGAAGGCATTCACTTACCCAACGGCACGATGATTCGTTATCCTGAACTGAGTAAGTCTGGTGATGGATGTGAGTACAGGGGACGCTATGGTCCTGTCAAGATATACGGTGGTAAGGTAGTTGAGAACGTAGTTCAAGCACTGGCCCGTATAGTTGTGTTCGATCAGATGGCAAAGATCGACATGGAGATGCGCAAGAACGACAACCCACTGGCTGACTGTCGGTACAAAGTTGCTTTAACTGTACATGACGAGGTAGTTTGTGTCGTACCTAAAAGCGCCAGCAGCTGGGCGTTAGAGTTCATGACTGAGACCATGTCAGTGCCTCCAAAGTGGTGCGCCAACTTGCCAGTGTCGTGTGAAGGCGACATTGGAAATAATTATGCAGATGCCAAATAAAACCCCTTGACATACGCTATGGATGCCCTAACATACACACCATCACCTGAGGTTTTTACCCCTCGGGCGCAACCCCTATGACAATACCCGCTTGGACATACAGTCAACTTGAGAAGTTCGAAACCTGCCCTAGGCAGTTTTACCATGTGCGTGTCAAACGAGACATAGTAGAGCCTCCCACTGAAGCGACTCTATGGGGTGGTCGTGTGCATGAAGCTATGGAATATCGTATCAAAGATGGCACGGCTTTACCAGAGGGCATGTCCCAATGGGAAGGCTTGGCTACCAAGATAGCAAACATGGCGGGTGAGAAGTTTTGCGAAGTGGAGATGGCACTGGATGAGAACTTCCAACCTGCTCCATGGGGTAGGGCTTGGACTCGGGGTATTGCTGACTTGCTGATTGTCAATGGTGACAAGGCAGTTAATCTTGATTACAAGACAGGAAAGCGAAAGCTGACCCATCAACTGATGCTGTATGCGGGATACACCTTTGCGATATACCCACAAGTAAATACAGTAGTGACTGGATTCGTGTGGATGCGTGACAAGAAGATAGACAAGGAAACGTTTACGCGTGACCAAGTACCTATCATTTGGCAAACATTCATTCCGAAGGTGCGTAAGTTGGAATCGGCTTACGAGCGTGACGCTTGGCCTGCAAGACCCTCAGGGTTATGTAAAGGATGGTGTCCAGTTAAAACGTGTGAGTTCTACAAGGATAAGCGATGACTCCTGAAGGTAAAGTTAAAGAGGCCGTTAAGAAAGAACTAAAGAAGCGCAACATTTGGTTCTTTATGCCCATGCAAAACGGTATGGGTGTAGTCGGCATCCCTGACTTTATCTGTTGCGATCGTGGACAGTTTATTGGTGTAGAGACCAAGGCTCCAGGGAAAAGGGGATGTACAACTGCAAACCAAGATCGTACATTAGAAGCTATCTTTGCCCACGGTGGATGGTCTATCGTGGTCGATGATGTTCAACAACTTATTGATTTTTTGGAGGTGAAAGATGAACAAAGGCGGACCAACTAAAGCGGCTTATGACAAGGCGTACAACGCACGTCCCGAGCAAGTAGACAAACGCGAGATGCGTAACAAAGCACGAGCAGAAATGGCACGTGATGGCAAAGTTAAAAAGGGCGACGGCAAAGATGTTGACCACAAGAAGATGCTTGATAGCAAGGGCACAAACGATAAGTCAAACCTTCGTGTCGTAGATAAAGAAAAGAACCGTGGCTGGAGAGGAAGCAATGGAAGCGCATACGGAAAATAGATGCTAGTCAGACAAGATAAGAGGGCGTTGATCCTCAAGTTAAAACATCCAACGAGAGTGACAATACCGATACCAACCGCAAAGTTGGTAACGCACAATGGGCAGACACTAGTGGCTGTTCCACACAGACCTGATGAAGTTAAGGTGCTGAGAAACTTAGGCTTTAACCCGCCTGACCCGATGACTTATTACTATAAGTGGCCTGGTCGTTTCAAACCTTTTGCGGCACAGATCGAGACTGCGAACTTTCTATCCATGAATGAACGTGCGTTCTGTTTGAACAGCATGGGCTTGGGTAAAACAGTTACGTCACTATGGGCATTTGACTACATGCGTGATGCTAAGCTCATCACACGTGCATTGGTTATCTGTCCACTATCTACAATGGAGCGCACTTGGGCGGACGAGATATTCAAGACGTTCCCACACTTAGATGCCACAGTTGTGTATGGCTCACGAGAAAGACGCAAGAAGTTATTGGCTCAACCCTCTGATATTTACATTATCAATACCGATGGTATTAGAACGATTCAAGACGAGTTAGCCAAGCGCCCCGACATTAACTTGATTATTGTCGATGAGATTGCGATGTTCCGAAATGCCAGTACAGAGCGATGGAAGATTCTAAACAGCATATGTAATAAGCAGACGCACAGACGTATATGGGCTTTGACTGGTGCACCCACACCACACGAACCTACAGACGCATGGGCACAATGCCGAATCGTATGTCCAACCAACCCTGACGTACCCAAATACTTTGGTCAGTTCCGCGACTCAGTCATGAAGCAGATCACACAGTTCAAGTGGATACCACGTGTTGATGCAGTAGATACTGTTAAGAAGATCATGCAACCCGCAGTTCGGTTTGCCTTGGATGACTGTATCGATTTGCCCGAGCAGACATTTATCAACCGTGATGCTGAGATGACCGATGAGCAGAAGTCTGCATACAAAGGCATGCTTGAGAAACTGATAACTGAATACGAAGGCGGTGAGGTCCTTGCTGTCAACGAGGCGGTTAAGGCCAACAAGCTTGTTCAAATTGCTTGTGGAGTTGCCTATGGTAAAGACGGCGAGCACATCTACATTCCAAACAAGCCACGCATTGATGTACTTAAAGAGTTGATCGAAGGCTCAGAAGGCAAGGTCATCGTGTTCGTTCCGTTAACTGGAGTTCTAGAACATCTGATGCAAGAGTTGTCAACTGAGTGGACAGTGGCGGCAGTTCATGGTGGCACAAGCAAAGCCGAACGAGATCAAATATTTGGTGAGTTTCAAAACGGTACAGACCTTAGGATACTGGTGGCAAACCCTGCAACCATGTCTCATGGACTGACACTTACAGCGGCAACCAACATCATTTGGTTTGCTCCTATCCACAGCAATGATATCTACGAACAGGCTTGCGCACGAGTGCGACGACCTGGGCAGACTAGAACGACAGTGATTGCTCACATTGCTGCATCAGATATTGAAAGACGCATTTACACCCGCCTACGCACCAAGCAGAAACTGCAAGGTGCACTACTTGAAATAATGAAAGGAATTGAATCAGATGAGTGAAAACACTTAGTACAAACACACAAAATAAGAGTAAGCTAACACCCCCTTAGGACAAACATGAAAATATCAGAGTTGGTAGCAAAATACATTGAGGTGCGCGACAAGAAAGCTCAGATGAAAGCTGAGTACGATGGCAAGATAGCCAGAGTCGACGAAGTATTAGACAAAATTGAAGCGGCCTTGCTCAAAACATTTGAGACTACAGGCATGGATTCTGTACGCACAGAATTTGGTACTGCGTATACATCCACAAAAGCCACTGCATCCATTGCAGACCCCGATGCGTTCATGACGTTCTGTAAAGAGAACAACGCATGGCATATGTTGCAGAAACGTGCGGCTCAATCCGCTGTTGAGCAATATAAAGACGAACACGAGACACTGCCCCCAGGCATTGACTGGCGTGTAGAACGAACCATTAACATTCGTAGATCATAATTTTTAACAGGAGAAAACACATGAGCGAAATCATTCCATTTGAATCTGGCAATCTGCCTGCGTATTTAAAGAACCAAAATGTGGAAAACTTAAACGGTGATTTGATATCAACCGTTAGTACGGGTTTTCCCGTAGTCTCCATCAAAGGCAAGATATTTGCCATTGTGCGTGGTGGCGACCGCACAACCATGATGAACCCCAAAGACCCTGATAGCCCCGCAACGGCTATTGAGGTGGTGTTGCTCAAAGGCAACAAAGGTGTGTCTAAGGTGTACTACGCCAAGGGCTACCAAGAGGGTGGCGAAGATCAGAAGCCTGACTGCTACAGTAACGAAGGCGTTAAGCCCGAAGACAACTCCAAGAACCCACAGTCTAAGCAGTGCTCTACTTGCGCTCACAATCAGTGGGGTAGCAAGATTGGCGACAATGGCGGTAAGGGTAAGGCGTGCCAAGACTCTAAGCGTTTGGCTATCGCAGCCGCTGGGTTAATCAACGACCCATACTTGTTGCGTGTTCCGCCTGCATCTATTAAGGCGCTGAGTGAATATGCCGCAGCGTTGCAAAAACGCAACTTGCACTACTCTCAAGTGGTCACCAAGATTGCATTTGAAGCGGAAGCCGCTACACCAAAGCTGACATTTAAAGCCATGGGTTATTTGCCTGAAGCCGCTTACAATGAAGTCAAAGCCGTGGTAGATACTGAGGTAGTTGCGTCTATCTTGGGTACTGGTGTTGTTGCAGTTGACGAGACTGTTGCCGCATTGGACAAGCCTATTGCTGTGGTTGAGAAGCCTAAAGCTGAAGCCAAGCCCAAACCCAAAGCTGAGCCAAAGCCTGAGCCCAAAGTGGTTGAACCTGAAGTCGCTGTCGATCTGAACCTAGATGACTTGAACTTCGACGACTAATTTAACGGGGGGAACGCTGTGCAAAGGCTTTTAAGCTTGCGGACGAGCAGTTAGTACCCCCACCCTTTGTTTTTGGAGTACATATGTCATACGAAATAGATCAACGAAAAGTTGTCGGTGTCGTGTTGGAGGCCAACGGTGCCTTGAACGATAAAGGATTCAACCATGGTGAAGTTATCTTGGGACTTGCCGAACTTATTGGACGCGTCATTGTGGAGTCTGCGGAAACTCAGCTTCAAGCCAGTGAGCTTCTAAATGTTGCGGTTGCCCATATAGGGAAAACCCTCAAGATTGGAGCCGAGGCACAAGACAAGCGCATCATTACAGGGGTGTAGTCCATGAACACGCTCGAATTCCTGCAAACGATCCTTCCTGAGGAGGGGTTCAAGTTCGTAGGGTTGGGACGTGTTGGACGCGAAGGTATTGCACACAAAGCCTATGAGTCTCTCGAACTCATGGCGCAAGCCATCGAATCTTATGATGCACAAAGCAACCTGATTGTCTACCATGCGTGCTGTTCCTATAAGGCGGCAAGCTATGAAGCTGAAGTAAATGGTGTAACCAAAACCAAATACCGAGGCGCACAGAACTGGGACAAAGCCAAATCATTTTGGATTGATATCGACTGCGGTGAAGACAAGGCCGCTGAAGGTAAAGGCTATTTGGATAAAACAGAAGCCGCTAAAGCAATCCTTGGTTTCTGCAAGACACACCAGTTCCCTCAACCCATGCTTGTTGATTCAGGCGGTGGACTACATTGCTATTGGCCTTTAACTAAACCGATTGGTCCTAACAGTTGGCGAGCAATTGCCAATGAATTTAAAGCCGCACTCAATGCCGCTGGATTGCTTGCTGACCCAACCCGCACTGCTGACTTGTCTTCTATCCTGCGGCCTGCAGGCACTCATAATCGCAAAGCTGGACGTGAGGTCCGTGAAGTCAAGGTTAAGAACAAGCCTACATTTGTTGAACCACAAGAATTTGCAGCCACAGTCTCACGCGCTGTCAAAGCCCTTCAAGCTCACGTACCAAGTTACTCATCAGCGCCTGGCTTAAATGATGACTTGATCACGCCATACGATGGACCCCAGTACGAAACTTCTGCTCGGTTGATTGCTGACCACTGCCAACAGGTCAGGTTCATGCGGGATACCAAGGGCGATGTTAATTTTGAAGTGTGGCGCGGGGTCATTGGACTTATTCGGTACTGTACTGAAGACATTGAATTAGCCCATGAGTGGAGCGAGAATCGTTCTGATAAACACTCTAATACAGACGTTGTTACTCGCTACGAGACTTGGTCTACTAACCCCACAGAGTGTAGTCACTTTGAAAAGAACAACGAAGCAGGCTGTACTGGATGCCCCCACAGAGGCAAAATTAAAACGCCAATGGTATTGGGTAGGGTTATCCCTGAGCCTGTCGAACAGGTAGTTGAGGTTGTAGAAGAAGAAGTTGTTGTGGAAACCATTGTCCCTGCGTTGCCTGAGACTTACGAGTATCAGAACAATCGGATGATTCGTTTTATTAAAGACAAGGATGGTGTAAACCAGCCCTTTACATTCTGCTACCAACTGTTCTACCCTATTCAGCGTATCAAGAAAGCTGATGGGGCGTTTGCATTCACGATTCGCATGCACTTACCTGACAAACGCATTAGAGAATTTGAAGTTGACACAGCCGCTATTGCTTCGTCAGCCGATCTACTCAAGGCCATGTCCAAGTACGAACTGATGCCTTCTAATAATAAGGACGCAACTATGCACCTGACTGCGTACATTCGTGACTCAATTACCAAGCTGATGACTGAGCAGAGGGAAGTTGATACTCTGACTTCATTTGGTTGGCGCGACAACATGGCAGGGTTTCTACTAGGTGACCGCCTGTATCACACCGATGGTTCTATTCGTAGAGTCTACGTTGGCGGTGCAGCCGCTACTTACAAGAATACATATCCTGTCCCACGTGGAACCGTTGAAGGTTACGCTGAAGCTGTTAACTTTATCTACAACCGTGAAAGCAGTGAAGCCGCGCAGTATGTATTCTGTAATGTGTACGGTTCTATCCTGACCCCATTTGGTGAGGACAGCTACAACGGTGCTTTGGTTGCAGTTAACTCTGGCGCATCTGGTAAAGGTAAAACCTCAGTGTGGCGCGCTGCACTGTATGGTCTCGCTGATGCCAATAAACTGATCTACGCTGGTAAGGATGGTGCAACACGTAACGCTCGTTGGGCCATCGTAGGTGCTCACCAAAACATGCCTGTTGTCTTTGACGAGATGACCGACATGGATGCGGCTGAAGTAAGTAGTTTTGCGTATACAGTCTCCCAAGGTACTGACCGAGCCCGACTCACATCCAGTGGCGGTAAGGTTGGATTCGCTGAACAGCACACTTGGAAAGCTGTCGTTGGTATCACAGCCAACGAAGACATGCACGCCAAACTAGCCTCGCACAATGCCAATACTCAGGCAGAAGCGGTGCGTATGATTGCCATCAACTTCTCCAAGTACAACGTACCCATCTTTAAGAACGCCATTGAAGTATCCGATGCGATTGACAAGATGCGGGACAACATGGGTTGTGCAGGCGATGCGTTTATCAAGTACGTGGTTACAAACCAAGAGGCCGTGGCTAAGCTGTGGGCTTCTACTGAAGCGAAGTTGGCTGTCATCCTACCTCAGAGTGAGTACAGGTTCTTCCGAAGCCACGCTACTGCAACTCTAACGGCTGCCAGGATTCTGCTTGACTTACAGGTTATCTCATTTGACTATGACAAACTTGTTGAGTTCACTACATTGCTGATGGGCGACCTGACTGAGGCAATCGTGGCAGGCAACATGACTTCACCTGCTGACGCTTTGAACCGTATGATCCGCGACTTATCCAACCGCATCATAGTGACAACTGAGTACCGTGACTTGCGTACAGATAGCCGTGGACCTGAAGATTCAATCTCTAGAATCGTTGGAACCCCTGCGGGTCGTCGCATCATTGGTAATCAGACTACCAAGGGGAAGGACAAGTACATTGGGAAGTTATTCCTTGCCAAGAAAGACTTTGGCGACTGGTGTTCCAAGAACCGCATGGAGCCCAAGGAGATGATTAAGTACGCCACCGACAACGGATGGATTATTCCTTGGCAGGAAAAGTTCAATATGGGAAGGGGTACAGCCTACTCAACTGGTAGTTGCACCTGTTTTGCGTTTGACTTCTCAGCCATGGAGGGTACTGTAGAAAACACCAGTGGTCCAGTAACACTTGTGCAAACTGAAGAAAGTGCAGTATCATCTGCTCACTAATGTAGTTGCCCTCGTTAGTGTGTTTTGTCTCCTAAGTTGGATTTACCCCCTAGCCTTAAAACTAGGGGGTTTTTTTAACACTTCCAAGCGCGTAGTGATTTGTTAATTCGTGAGTCAGGGTCTTTAGCCGTCTTCTCACTGGTCAACTTCTTTTTCATTCCTTCCATGCGTGCACAGAAAGAATCTTTACGTGAACCACCTTCAGGTTGTGGTGCTTTAAGTCCTGGCTTTCCAGGGTTCGCTTTGTTGTAAGAAGCACGTCCTTTGGCGTTCAATCCACCTTCAGGGTTCTTACCTTCTTTACGTTGCCAAGCTGGTGACTTTGCCATCATTTTCTCCTTAAGAAACTGAGCTTACTTGCTCGACAAACCTACGATTTGATTTAGTGGTTTCTACACCACCAACAACACCACGCTCACGCTTACGCGCTTCAGCTGGTGCACGGAACAACTCAGACATTGACTGACGCTTGTAACCGTTTTTAACTCTCGACTCCTGCAATTTCTGCCAGTCTTCACGTGCTTCAGCCATTGCTGCTGAGTCACTGTCTCGAGAACCTTCCACATAACTACGTTTAATATCAGCCGCACGCTCAGAATAGAACTTGTCAAATGCGACAACAACTTTCTGTGTATATTGTCTATCAGTAATGGTCGCAGTGGGGAGACCAACCGCTTGGAATGCAGCATCAATTAGGCTGACATCTTCAGGCTTTAACACCAAGTCCCCATTACGCATCGTAATGCCTTCATTGGCAAAACGCATGCCTCTCATCACATTGGCTACACCATTAGGTAACGCCAACTCTAAGCCCTTGTAGTAATTACCCTTGGTCATCATGCCAAGCGCGTCTGTAAACTTCAGCCCAATATTTACGGCTGGGCCCATAACTCCTATAAGCATTTTTTCAGCACCAGTACGAGAAGTTATATCGGGGTCTACAAAAGGACCAAATGGAGACGCAACGTTTTCCATGGACAACTTTTTACCCAAAGACTCTAAGCCTAATGCGGCAGGTACACCACGAAGCAACAGGTCAGCGGCAGGGCCGTCACCTATCATGCGACGCAGTTTGTACTCGTAATCATCGGGCTCGTCCTCATCACCAAACACTTTAGACAGAATCCAAGCGGCTTGGGAGACAAACGGTACACCAAGTGCACCGCCAAGTACAGCCATGTGGGCCACGATAAACTTCAGTGAAGCACGAGCTACAGCTTTCTCATCTGCGCTTGCACCTTTAAACGAAGTGTGAATCAGCTTGGCTAACATAGACAGCTGAATGATCTGGAAGCGTTTAAATTGCAACGCAACTCTACCCACATCGCCTGACATGATACGAGGTGTGTTAAATCCATCGTAAGAGCCGTGCGTGTTGGACACTACATCAGCCGCGTACTTGGTAGCCGCAGCCGTATCACCGTTCTTATAGCGATCTAAATACCCACGGTAAGCAGCGATGGCAGCAGTGGCACGGTTGATTGACTCAATACGTGTATTAACACCTTGCAGCTTGAGCATTACTTTACCAAGCACACCGTCTTCACCTGTGCGCGCCTTGGCTTCAGCGTCGATACCAAGGTCAATCTTACCCATGCCAACCAGTGTGTTGAGCATGTTGCGCACATCTGCGGGGGCCTTATCAAAGTTAATGTGCTCATTAACTCCCAAGCCTTTAACCAACTCAGACATGTCACCGTAGGCACGCTTGATTGCCCGAGCAGAACGGAAGTAACCTAGACGACCCGCCATAAACGGCAAGGACAATACAGAAGTCTGAAGCACCTGCTGGAGATAGAACGCTGGGTTAGTAGACAAAGTCCACAATGTTGTCATGCGTGTCAGGGCAGTAGCCAAGTCGCCGACAGGCTGGTAGTTCATGCTGTTCGCGTGACGTATAAACAGTTCGTTATACATTGGCATGGCTTCGCGACGATCATTACGAGCCTCATTGCGCATGGCTTCTAGTGAGTCATTAATCTCATCACTGTGTTCCATCGTAGCCAAGAAGTGTGCATCCGCACGACCACTGGTAGCCAAGTTACGCATCATGTTCTTGTCTGCGCCTGCAACGTTTTTACGCTGGAGTTCAGAGGCACGAGCACTGGCATCAGCAACAGTCATCAGATACAGATCAGCAATTGCTTTGTCTAACTTGTCATCAGTAGACTCTGAGCGCGAGGCCATGTTGCGCAAACGGGCCACAGCAAGGTGGATATCTGAGCCGCCCACGTAAGACGCATTGGCTTCTTTAATACCTGCATCCTCAGGCTGTATGTCATATTGACCAGTAGCTTGCAACTGAGCGGCAATTTCATCGGCTTCGTTTTGCGTTTCAGCAAACTGAACGACGTAATGCATTGGGTTGGCTACGTTCTCTTGCAACCAGTTCTTGGCTTGCTGTGGGTCACCAGTAATAGAGTCAGCGCCTACGCGAGCTTGAGTACCCTTGGCAGCTTCTTCATAAGCAATGAACTCTTTAGACTTGGCAACTACAACATAATCACCGTAACGTCCAAGGTACGCATAAGGGTCACCCACGCTAACATTGCGAATACTAGTGATGCGTTTAAGCATCTGCTTCTTCTCTTTGGCAATCTGCTGTAGCAGATCAGCATCGTTGGCGGCAGCTTTAATACGAGCTTCAAACTCGCGGTTTACTGCGTTCTCAGCTGCTTGCTGTTTAAGTGTCAGAGCATCGTGGCCATGGCGGAATACATCTTTAATAACCTGCTGTGCGGCAGCTGGGAAGGCGTCAAAACGTTTCTTGAAGTCTTCATCTACTTGGAATAACTTAGTTCCAATTTGCTGCTCACCTGGGTAATAACCCCATTTCTTCTCGCGTGTCGAGTCATGAATATATTCATTGACGCTGCCTTTACCTTCGCCTTGTAGGTTTTGAGGTAATTTGTCATAAGCAGCCAAGATGTTTTCAATACGCTTCTCAAAGGTCAAGCGGGTAGCCTGACGTGCGTACTGGGCTTCTAGATACTTGGTCACCGAAGGCATGTACTTCTTAGCCATGCCAGCCAAGTCTTCGGTAATCGCAGACGCATACAAACCACGCTTGGCTTGATGGAGTAGGTTGGTCACAATACCACGCGTTGATTTCTGTAGTGGCTTGGGCAGCACACTGATTGCTCTGTCAACGGTAGCTGGTGGAGTGACACCAAACTTCATGGACATGCCAGTTTTATCTGTGAACAGCGTGGCACGTTCATCAAATTGCAGTTTAGGAAGTGTGTTCTTTAACTGTGTGTCTGACAACTTAGATCGGCCTTCTACTAAGCGCGCTTCTTGTTCGCCTGCAATACCCGAATACAAATAAGAGCGTATTATGTCTTCTCGAATCTTAAAATGCGCTAATACGTTTTGTGCGGCTGTAAGATACTCATCAATATTTCTATCTAAGTCCATCTGAAGCGTTGCCTTGCGGCTTGGATCAGTGTTCGTTGCAAGGGCAAGTTGGGCTGCATTAACGTCATCGTCCCACGCAGCCAGATACTCAACAATTTGTTTGACGCCGTTAGCTGCATTTTCTTGTTTCTTAAATTCCAAAATTGCTTGGAATTTAATAAGTGAACTGTACGCATATGGATCAGCAATTGAGTCTGGAGAACCACCTCGAGTAAACCCTTCAATGTGCTGAATAGCGTGTTGAAGTTCATGCAGCAGCGTAGGCATATCAGCCCAGTCCTGCCCAGACATTGTTATCTTTCCTTGGAGAGAATTAAAACTTGCATTGCTAGGCGACAAGTCTTGATCAAACATTATCTTGTAGTCTTTGAGCTGCGGGTATGCTTTAAATAAAGCTGGGTGATCAAGGATATCTTCTAGATCGTAGAATTCATCTACTTTTACCTTGCCTTCAATACCGTTAGTTTTTTGCGGTTTAAACTTAGCGTTGGTATCAGGAATTTCATATTTCCATTTACCATCTACGCCTTTGAACCATCCGGTCTCAGTCCACGTCTTGTCTGCGTCGTTGCCAGCAGCTGCCATTAGCTTGGCCTTTACCAATTGGGCTTTAAGTCTATCGGCTTCGGCAGGGTCTAAGTTGTTAAGCGAACGTTGGCCAGCAATACCAAACTTCATGCGCTCTCTATTAGCACTAACTTCTGAGCCAACGCGTTGAATGTTCTTCTCATTGAAGATAACAAGGTTACGCGTGACAGGGGCTTGATTGCCGTCAACAATCTTTATTTTGCTTTCATTTGCGTCAAGCCATGCCAATAACTTAGCTTCATACGATCTGTCTGCAGCACCTTGGGCACGTTCTTTTATGTCAGCTACTGGCGCTTGGTTTGCCGCTTTATAGGCTTCAGTAAGAGATTCTATAAATGAAGCTTTGTGTCTTTCCAGTTTACTTGTAAGTTCTTGGCGGAATTCGGCCACTGTGTTGCGCAACAAATGACGCATGATGGTAAACGGAATTTGCTCATCAATTGACAAAGCACGAGCGTTTTTAGATTGGGCAACTAAAGCATCGCGTGTGTATTTCTTACCATCAAAAACAATAGAACGGTCAAGCGCTGTTGGGGTACGGCTGTTGGCATCTAAGAAACGAATACCCTGAATGCCGTTTGCTTCCAAATACTTGGACGACTGCTTCTTGACTTCCATACGCTGTTCAGGCGTTGCATTTTTCCACGAGCCATTAAGGTTGTTTGCAACCCAGAACTTTAGAATCAAATACTTATAAATATCCTCGCCATTTTTAATACGAATACTGGCACCATTGTCGTTCATGGCTTTAATTGTGGCAGCCTCGCCTTTGACAAAGTCTCGAACAAGTTTTGGCTGGTCTGCAAATGACGCATCCCAATCAAGCATTTCACTGTTGGACACAGCAGTGTCAACACGCATCAAATTACCAGCGGGGGGAGCAATTCGAACAGTTTTCTTTTCTCCTGTTGGCGAAATTAATTTGATGTAGTCCACCCCTGCTTCAACTAAACGGCGCGTTAAATAACCGGGCGTCGCATACTCAGCCGGATTCATATAAACTGCTTCTGCTAAGTCCTTAGCTACTTTTATTTGCGAGCCAGCGTAAGCAATTTCTTCTCTGTCTACTGGGTGCAAAACTGATTCTTCAAAACGCCATCCAACATACTGCTTAATTATATTTTCAACAGTAGATGTTTCTTTACGCTTAACGTCATTCCACCAGTAACCTTTACCGATACCAACGGCTTGGGCAAGGTATGAACCCCAACCATAAGCTTGGGCACCTTCGCCAGTACTCATAAAGTTGTGGTTGAATTTACGGTACGTAGCAGCAGTACCGTGCCATGTGCCAGACATTTCCAAGCGAGCAGCACCGTAGGCCATATTGACTACGTCTTGGGCTGTTAGCTTTTCAGGTTTAAATCCAAGGCGACGAACCGCAACTTTAAATGCTGCCCATAGTGTGCGGAACCATGCGTACAACGGACCTGATTCTTTTGCAGTAGCCGTAGGATCAACACCCGCCAGCATGGCTTCTTCAACAAAGTAAGCCAACAATTCATTGCGCTGGTCTACAGTAGGCGTTGCAGCGTAACCTACACGCTCTCTGGCTTTGTTAGCCAACTTAGATTCAAGTGAGCCATCATTTGCTGCAGCCCATGTTTCTAATTGGTCAACCAGTTTGTCATAGACAGCCGTAGGCAACAGGTTCTCAAGGCCTAAGTGGGCCCCGACTTCGTGCATAAACTTAGCACGACCTTCACCTTTACTAATGCGATTGGCAATCAAATACGCAGTGCCATCAGCAGCAACACCATACGCACCTTTATCACTAATTGCTTTAGCCAATGCACGCAAGTCATCCAGGCGTGAGTTAAGTAGGTCTTCAATGCTGTCAACAATGACCAGCTTGCGGTCAAAAATGTCAGCACGTATAAAGTTTTGAATCTCTGTAGTTAGTTCAGCAGCGGTGTATGGATTCTTAACAACTGCTTGGTCTGAACCAAACTTGGGCGTTACCGCAGGTAATATAGAACTAGGTTTACGGCCTACCAGTGGCTGAGATTCAGATGGAGTAACACGATCGTGCAATACTACTGGCACTTCTGTTAAACCCAGTTCACGAGCTGCTTGCAGTCTATGGTTGCCTTCAAAGACTTCGGCCTTACCAAGAGAATTTGTTGTGATGGTAATAGGGTCAACAATACCGGTAGCTTGGATGCTGGCTTTAAGCGCTGCATACTCAGGTGTAGAAGTATCAGCTTTGTTTCGCTGGGCTACTCCATCAAGTGATGCAGTAGGAACCATCTCTACATCACCTTTAGTTGTGCGTTTTACGCCAGCCCAAGGTACTAACGCTTGAGTAGTTCCAGTAGCGCCCGTTGCCTGAGGCCCTTGGTTGGCCAATGCTGTGCCAGTAGGTTGAGTAACCTCACCGACAATTTTGACAGCAGCAGCAAGGTTAGCTTGTCCACGGCGGACGAGATCATCCCACCGAGTCTTCTCAGAGTTTGTAAGAACATCATATGGAGGTAGTTCCGGAGCTAATTTAGACAGATTGGCCCACTCTTCAGCGGGGGTTTTTATTTCTTCGGGCTTGGTTTCTTGTTTGACTTCAGCTTTTCCGGCAGCTTTGCCCCCTTGGGCGTTTCCTTTGCCCACCTTTTTGCCACCTCCGGTTCGTTTTTGAACAGGAACTTCCTCTGTGCTTGATTCTTGAACGGCATTTTCGTCTCCTTCTTCTACAACAGCCTCGCCCTTGGCTCTGCGCTTTTCTTGTGACTTAGCATAGTCAGCCCACAATTTTTGAAGCTGTTCTGCTTTGGCTGCACGACGCGGGTCTTTAGGAGGCAATGCTTCCAGTTCTGTTTGGAGCTTTTCAACCTTATCAAAGAACGCAGCGGCTTCACTATCTACAGCACCTTGGCTGCCACCCGCAGTGGATACCGTGCCCATGGTTTGACCTTCAGCGTCTTCTTTACCACCTAGTTCTTCTTGCAGTTTGGCCCCAGGTTTACCTTCTTGCTCTCCAGCTTCAAGTTCTTCTGCTAAAGAAGTGGCAGATTGCTCTTCACCTTCATAACGAGTGTTGTACAGACCAGACAGTTCACCTTGACCAATGCCATCAGGGAACTCGGGCGAACGATAAGCAGCAGCAGTCTCGACAATACGAGCTGCAAACTCAGGGTCGATTACTTGGAATTCACCATCAACCAATTTAACGCCCATGCGCTCAAGTTGTTTCTCAACAGTGTCAGTCTTTAACCCTGTATATGATGCAATGTCAGCATGGCGGAATTGCTCAAGCAAGGCCAATCGCAGAATCTCTGCCCGTGTTGCTGCGGGGACTGTATTTTTACGTTCTTGCTTAGGAGCTAAAACTTTTAATAACAGCTCAGAGATTACTTCGATGCGACGTTCACTGGAGATGTGGCTGAGGTCGGTTGCGTAGAAGGTAATACGGGGGTCATACGTTCTTGAGCCATCTTGAACAGATTGTTGATCCAAGTTGGCTGCACCGGCTTGCTGGGATTGACCGGATGCTTCCCCGCCACCCAAAGCGCTTTGGCTGGCTTGTTCATTTGTAGCTCCTATTACTTGCGTCGACGCATTACCATCGACAACACTGGTGTCTGCACCGGTGCCAGTCCGTATTCCTTCTCCTGCCTGCTGTCCAGTTTGGAGGCCAAGCGATCCTGCAGGGAGACTTCCTGTCCCGACGGATTGAACGTTGCTAGATTGTACGTTCTCATCGTTTCCATCATTTGCTTGTCCTGCTCCGCCTTCGACTGATACTGCTCCCAGCCCGGTAGTTGTTTGCAATTTTCCATCTTTAGCTCCTTTTTCCGCCTTGGTGGCTTGTGCTGCTGTGAATCCATCTGTATCTTGGCCAGTAATGGCTTCGTAGATGGCGTTGAGTTGCTCCAGTTGATTACCTTTGGTAGTCGTCGAGAGCTTGTTGAGAATCTGTACTGCTTCATCCAATGATTGAACGTGGTCAATCTGGAATTTGGTCATCACCTTACCCAAGGCTTCAAGCGCTTTCTCAGCAGAAGTTACTGGGTTGTTAGCGTTAAAACTAAAACTGACCAGTGGGCTTGGCTTTTCAGGCGTAGCAAACGCTTTGTTTGCTTGTGTAATAGCTTGAGCAAGTGTTTGAACGTGTGGGGGCAGTGTATTAAATACAGTAGCAAAACGGTTACCAAATGTTTCAACACGTGGGCCTTCAATGTTTTGCCCAAATATGTTTAACGAAGTTGGATTCTCTGGATCGTACAGTGTGGCTACTTTGCCAAACACTTCTTCCCGCTTGGCTAAATTTTGTTGCGCTTCCTGCACTTGCTGGTTTTCAGCGGCAGCAGCTTGAGTCTGCTGTGCAATATCTGTTGTGCCGCCTGTTACAGCAGGGGGTGTCAGAGTTGCTGCTTGAGCTTTGAGTGCTTTGTATTCTTGCTGTTCTTCAGGCGTAAAGAAACGGCCTTCAGTTGCTGGAATCTTTATTGGTTGACCATCAGGACCTTCAACAGTACGTGCAGGTGATCCTTTACCAACAGCCTCTAATTCAGCTAAACGTGCTGTTGGGTTTGGGTGGTTTGCTGGCGTAATTACAAGAGGGGCAGCAGGTGGGGCTACATTGTTAATAGGGGTACTGCTAACTTCAGGCTGGCTAAATGCCTGTTGAATTTCGTTGGTAGCAGGAGTGCTTCTTCTCCATCCGCCAAGGCCGCCGCCCATAATACCGCCAAGAGTCGCGCCACCAGCAAACGATTCTTTGTATCGCTCAATTGCTTCGGGGTCAGTCAATGTAGCGTTGGGGTCCACGGCCATGCGGCCTGCTTGGTTTAATACTTCTTGGCCAGTTTCAGAAATACCTTCTTTAAGTGCGACACCAGTACCTGTGGCAACTGTCCGTGTAGCAGCACCTAAAAGACCGCCGGGGCGATCAAGTAGATTAATAGTATTTCTAAAAACACCACCGCGCATTAGTGCGCTATCAACGCCTAGAGCATTTAGGCCCGCGTAAGGAATGGCTAAACCCCCAGCAGCCAGTAAATCTGTTTTACCACTTTGCTCACGTTGGTTGCTTAGGATATCGCCAACTGCAGATGGATAAGATGCGGCCACGCCACCGGCAGTAGAACCAATATCAAGCGCTCTTTTGGCTGCTGCAGCTTCTTCAACTGTTTTTGCACCAGTCAGCGCTGCACGAGTTCCAGACATTAAGCCACGGGCAGCAAGACCGCCTACTACAGCTTCGCCTGCATACGGCAAAGATTGGATTGCTAAACTTTTTGCATAGCTACCAAAGTCACCAACGTCTTTAACGTCTTTCCAAGTATCGACCGCACCCATTTCACGCGCACGAGCAGAGGCTACATCAGCTTGCAATTCGTTAGCACGACGTTGTTCAGCCAACCAGCCACTGGCTTTGTTAAGCCCAATTGCACCGGTAACAGCTTCACCTACACCATACAAACCAGCTTGGTATCGATCAACAGACGAGGAAAGTTGTTTAGCACTAACCCCACCGGAACCCGGGTCGTACCCAAGAGTCATTGCTACTTCAGTAGGCGGGACTTTTGCTGCCCGAGAATACATGGAAATAAGGTCTTCATCAGAAGCACTCTTCCAATCGGGCCCCGCCCAGTTACGCAGTTCGTCTATCGAGCGAATTGGCATACGTACTTCCGTCAATCAAATGTTTGAGGTGCCAACGGTGCGTTTTTTTGCGCCCATGCAGCTTGTGCTTCTTCAGGAGTGTTAAACCCTGCCAGCATTCCGGGCATCTTATACACGGTTTTTCCATACACAACTGAGCTAGTTGGCATAGGAGTTTCAGCCGGTACGCCAGACGCTGCCGCTGGGCGTGAAGGCCTTGGTAAAGCCGATTTAGCAGGAGCCGCTGGTGCTTCAGGATTGCGAGCTTCAGGCTTAACATCGTCCTTCAAACCGCCTTGGGCACCAGTACCAGTACCTTTTTGGAAGAAATCTTCTGCGTAGGCTCTTTGTTTTGCAGGCGGCAGCATACGAATAGGAATAGCCTTACCAGTTTTTTTGTCTTTTTCGTTACTTGGCGACTCACCAAATTTATCGACGAAATCAATGATGTCTTTGTTGCTAATAGGCTCCTTGGCAACTTTTTCACCAGATAAGCGTTTAAACACCTCAACATTTTTAATTGGCTGAGCATCTGGACGAGCAAAGTTTCCAGTGTTTCTATCGTAACTAATTGGCTGGCCATCGTCATCAGTACCGACCAATTGCCAGAGGCCTGTTTTCTCTTTCATGGCTTTAGCTTGTGCGGCACGTAAATCAGCATCAGCGTTATAGTTTCTGACTTTGGCCCATGCTTCAGCAGCTTGAGCAGTAGGAATTCCGGCTTTAAGATCAGCAGCCAATTTATCCGCATTTGTTTTTGCATTAGTAGCAGCCGCGTTAGCAGAAGTAACAGATGCCGCTGCAGATGTTTCAGTAGCAGTTGTTTTTCGTTCTTCAAGAGCGTGTGATTTAGCTTTCCAGTAGTTTTCTGGAGTTGAAGACTGCATCATTTGATCTTGCGTGTACTTACTCAGTTGCTGCAGTGTCTTCAGGTCAGCAGGTAACGTTTCTTGTTTACCATCTTTATAAGTAATAACAATACTCTTGTCCCCGCCTAGAGCACTGGGAACCAGCTTGGCTTTGCCGCCGTCTTTAAAGCCGGGCAACTTGTCGTCGTTGTATAAAGGTATAAACGTTTTCTCAATTACTGCCGCAGCATCACCCTGTGCGTCTGTCAAGTCTTTAATGACTTGGTTGTTGAAACCCAACGCAAGTTCTTGCTTATCAGCGTAGCGTTTACCGCGCTGTAACTCACCGAGTTCCAAAACACTTTTTTCATACTGCTGTGCTTTACCAACATCAAGACCGCGCAGGCGACGCAGGTAATCTTGTTGTGCTTGATCTGCCGAATACATTTTGGCAGGCGCAGTTGCAATGTCGGGGCGCAGAGCAGTTTGAGCATTTGCAGGTTGTGGACCTCTGTCAATACCGGTACCGCCTAAATATTCTAAAGGCTTACCCTCCATGCTAATAGTCTCTGCACCAGCAGTACGAATATCTTCTGCAAGTTGGCGCTCCGCACGTTTAGCTGCTGCGTCTTCCCGTGCCCACTCTTGTTGTTCTTTGGCAAGTTTCATACGCTCCGCAGAGTCGTACATACTTCCACCCATCTGAAACCCTTGTGCAAATGAACTTGCCATAATTTGCCTCTTAAATCTTACCTAAAGCGAATTTAGTACCAACACCAGCAGCTGCACCAAGCACCATATTCCATGGGTTGTTAGCAGACTCAGAGTTATAACGACTAATATCAGCTTGATATTTATTAACGCCCAAGTTACCCACTTGGCCCCACCCCTGCATAGCGGTTCCAGCGGCAGCATTAGATGCACCACTGGCTTTCATCGTAGCGTTCATACCAGATTCACCAGCGGCAAGGCCAGCACCACCTGCATTAACTGCGGCCCCAGACTGCTGTAGTGATTGCATTGGTAGTCCTGCGGCCATGCTGTACACGTTGGCTTGTTTTTGTAAACCAAGAGCTTTAGCGGCTTCGCGTGTCTGTGTACCAGCCTGTGCTTTGGCAAGAGCGGCAGTTACGTTGTTTGCGTTAAAACCCAAACCAGAGCGACCTGATGTTGGATCAATACCGTATGAACGGTCACGTTGAATTCCAGTTTGACGAGCTACTTCTTCTGCTGCGGCAATATCACCAACAGCTTGGCCAGCCATCTGTTCTTGGTAGCCAGCAGTGTTGTAAAGGTCGGCATCTGCTTTGAGTTTTTCCATTGCAGGAATAGCCGTTTTTTCATATCGTTCAGTAGACTTCTTAGCCTGATCAAGATTGAATGAACTAATTTCTTTATCTTGAGCCCATATCTCATCAGCCCGTTTATCCGCTTTCTCTTGTTGTTTAAGAAGCGTTGGGTAAATATCGGTCTTGAACGTGTTCCACTGTTCAGTAGACAAGTCCGCTAATTGTTTTTGAGCCTGCCCAATCGCAGGATCAGGTGCAGGTGCTGTACCTCCGCCAAGCCATCCCATTATTCGCCCCTTATAAATTCGTCAAAGGAATCATTGGCAGCAGAGCATGTCCACCCCAACAACGACGCTTTGCGTGCATCTGCAACACTGCCAGTCATGGCAACACACAGCACGACCAAGTTAATAAACTCTTTGCGCAACGTGTAGCCGTGCGCTTTGCCTTCTGCAGACCCATCAATCTCATTTGACGTATGCCAAGCAGTAATCACCACAATCAACATGCCTGCAAGTGCAGCGTAATTGGCTCTATAAAATTCGTTGGCTGGTAACTTTATAAGCAGTTGAGTAAACACATCGTGCATATCATCCACAGTCACCTGATTGTCTTTGTCAACAATGTCATCCCAAGTTTCAATAGCGTGATACACCATCGTCAAAAACTCTAATACTTCTGGGTCTTCTACGGACTCAGTTATCCATGCGGCTAACGGCTGAAGTGTATGGTTACTCATGGGGCTGTATCTTACATTGTTTATTCAAAAAAGGTAAATTTTATGCAGGTGCAGTAGGCCACGTAATATTTACTGGATACCCTGACTGAGCAGGAATATCTCGCAATGCTTGTCGGTATGTAGCCCATGCGATCTGCTGAGCAGCGGTTAGTGGGCTGTTTGGAATTTGAGTCCAGTCGCTGGCTTGGAGTAATTGGCTTCTTTCGTACCGTGCTTTAACGTCAAGGTAGCTGGTATTTGGTACCCACGACTTAGTGGTGTAGTCAAACATGTATCCATCTGCAGGGGGTGTACCTTTATCAGCAGGCTCGTCTGTTGCCAAGTTATGGTACTGGGACCCGACATCTACCTCACCATAATAAACGTAACATCCGCTAGGAATGTCGTATTCTGAGACTTCTGACACGGCAGTACCTGACTGAACGTACCGGCCTGTGTTGGTGTAGTAAGCGTAGTGAATCATCGTTTGCTCGCTAGTACAATTAAATCTGCATGTTTACAAGTCCAGCTATTGCCGTACCCGTTGTAGATATAAGCTTCAACTGTAAACGACCCATCAAAAGGAATAACGTAGGTTCCAGTAAAGGTAGCAGTCACTTTATCCCCGCTGGGGCCCATAGTTTGCACGGCCTCTAAGCCAGACTGGCCAAGGAACGTAGCTACTAAAGTGCCACTAGACGTCCGAAGGTTCAGAAGTAAATTAATATCTCCAGCACCAAAATCAACTTTGACGGCTGTAAAGAAACAGTTAATCACCGTACCGACTGGGAAGGTTGTAGCGGCAGTGGTGACCGAAGTCGATGTACTACCTGTAAAAGTAAAGTTAATAGCGCCTGTGGCGCTAACCGTAGTAGAGATAGCCCCCAGCGGGATACTGTTGGTATTAACAATGTCGCCGTTAAGCTTCATTGTCGAGCCATTAAACGAAATATTAGTAGTAGCGTTACCAAGAACGAAGTTGCCAGTACTGTAAATATTGGCACCAGACCCCGTCATAGTTGGTCCAGCTACTAATGTAGGGCTAGAGCCTACGGCCATAGAACCAGCAAAACTACCCGTAGCCGCTGACAAAGTACCGCCAAATACCGCATCACCTGCAGTATTTATATAAAAAGTGTTAGCGCCTGCTTTGCGGCCAATTAAGCCAGTGCTGCCAAAATACACGCCATTGCTAGTGTCTGAACCAGCAAACATACCATCAGCTACGGAGAATGTAATTCGCCCAGTAATCGTGTCGCCTGCTTTGGACAACTTACCAGCTACGCTACTAAGTGCAGTAGAAGCGTTTGTGTTAGCCGTATTTGCTGTAGAAAGTGCTGTACTAGCATTTGAGTTTGCTGTGTCAGCCGTGTCTTGGGCTGCCGTTATGCTGGGTACAAGTGCTGAATTTAACCAGCCAGCTGCTGGGTTAATAAACTGAGCCTCAAGGTTTGTACCTGCTGCAAAAATAACTGTGCCAGAACTGTTTTTAATAGACAGCCCACGAGAGTCAATCTGAGCCGCAGTAATTTGCCCACGGATAGAAGCTGAACCAAACTCGGCAGAGCCGTTACCATCAATTTTCCAGCCATTTGTGCCAGAGGAAAAGCCAGTTGACTGGATGTACTGCCCTACGGATACAGAGCCAGCAGTCAGCTTGTTTACTGATAAATCAGAGATTTTTGCATCATCAACGGCAAGGTTGGCAATCTTCGCATTACTGACAGCCAAGTTGGCAATAGCCGCATTACCCACGGCAAGGTTAGCAATCTTAGTTGTCGTAATTGCAGCGTCTTTGATTTTGCCGGACTCAACCGCATCAGCTGCCAGCTTAGTAGCATCAACAATCAAAGGGCCAAGGTCCACACCACCCACAAGGCCAGTGCCGCCAAGTGTACCTATAGAACTGTTATAGGGGCCAGCAATGTCAGCCTGAGATACAAAACGAATCCAGTAATAGAAACTTTTGTTGGTTCCTACGGGGTCAGAATAGACTGCGCCTGGGGCAAAACCTTGCAATACAGCATTAGCTAAAACGTTATCTACTGAACGCCAGACTTCCGTATAAGCATAGTTAAGAAACGTGCCTGAGGTATTAGGGTCGTTCCAACTCAACAGGATGTTAGTAAAACCAGCACTAATGGTTAACCCTGAGGCAGTAGGCGGGACTGTAGTATCTGTAGTCCCGTTATAAGTGTTGGTAATAGTCGTAAGAGAAATGGCAGGATTAAGACCACTGCTAATAGTTGTGCCGTTAGGTAAGGGATTACCCGATATAGCCCCGCTAAGAATCTCTATGCTCTCCTTCATTGGGCGAAGGATCGCTGCTACGGTCGTGTCTTGGACCGGAGAGATTGAGGGTATACCCGGTAGTCTTGGCAGAGCAGACATTAAGCCATCTCCAACTCATCAACAGAAGTAGCCACAGTAATTCGGCGAACTGGAACGTTTCCAACCACCT
>Ga0209442_1000495_pt1 | contig 23143 bp, 21 predicted proteins | sample LauGreSBDMM110DD_2_FD_187565 | JGI IMG/M metagenome (GOLD analysis project Ga0209442, IMG submission 187565) | Freshwater lake microbial communities from Lake Michigan, USA - Sp13.BD.MM110.DD (SPAdes) (version 2) | ecosystem: Environmental > Aquatic > Freshwater > Lake | place: Lake Michigan...
GTCGCCCGTAAATATTGTATGCTACAACACAGTGAACCTGTCCAAGATGAGGAGCCAGAATACGCAACGTTAGTTAGATTTGTTCCTCCCAATAAAGTGTAATAAACTGTATTATATGTAAAAGAAAAACAACAAAAAAGAAAAACGATAAAAACAATTGTTTTTTATTTCACCCCGTTGGAGTTCAATAGATGCCCACCATTCCCTCCAGTGTTTTTTCACATCATCATATTGATAATGTGTTTAGCCTTCATTATATCATTCCCAACATTTTTTATGTGTATTGATTCGTCGGACCAGCACCGAGCACAATAACTTTTACTAAGGTTCCACTGAGGAACTACGTCGGGTAGAAACCCGTTAAATAGACGTTCCGCTCGATTTTGATGGAAATCGGATGTGGTAATCACAAACGTTGGTAGATCGTCTTGCATGAAGGTATCATTCACCCATCGTTTCAAATAGGCAAAGTTCTCGGCGGTATTAGTGGCTTGTTCGTCGAGAACTATTTCCACGTGATCCAGCGATAATTTATCAAACGCCCCAGCTGCCTTGGATGCCTCTGATAATATATTTTCCGTGTTTTGGTCATCGAATAGAGCGTTTTTAACACCACCCGATATGAATAACACGATGGGGCGATTGTTTGATTTTTGAATATATTGTATAGCCGCCGAAACGCGTTCACTTAGAATACGTTCATCGGCAGAACCTAATACAACTAAAACATCGCGGGGTGCAGATAAGCAACCCGTGATGCTAATGAGAATGAGAATTACAACCGTATAGCCGAACATTGTAGAATTAAATAATATGTTTTAAAAATAAGATGCGATATAAAATAATAAAAAAAGGCTGTTCAATTTTATAGAATGTGGGCGAATGAATCAAGTGAAGTGTATCTACGTTTAAAATTTATTCATTTTTTAAGTGAAATGATATAGTATCGTCTATTAAATTTGTAATATTTCTACCCCTACTCTTTTTATTTAAATAAATATAGTGGTTAAATCGAGCAAGTTTTTCATTTACATTATACATTGGTTTACCGGACGTTATCATATGAACCGAAAATGTAATTACATTTTTTGGTAAAACAAAATTCTTTTCGCAACCACGGGTTGTTATGTTATCACAATTATAAATATTCAAAAATTGATTATTCGCCACAGGCAGGTTTTTGGGGTTATAAAAATATTTATTTAATAGCCGAAAACTACCTATTTTATTCACGTCTATATTTTCATTTTTAATCAACTGATTAAAAAAATGCTCTATATTTGATATGCCTTGTATGTTTATATATTCGTCTATATCAAAAAGCCCGATATATTTACTATTTCTAAAAGCGTAAATTGAATGATTTTGCTGTGTCGTTTGACCACTAATTCCACTTATTTTACACATATATGGATATGTCCATTTTATCAGTAAAACTATATTATTTTTAATATATCTCTCTAATACTGTAGATAATGTAACATCATTACTGTTATCGTAAATAATAAATCTCGATACTCCCAGTTTTATATGATAATCAATCCATCCGGGTATAAATTCATCTTCGTTTTTTACGATTGTTGAAAAAATAATTTCATCTTTAAAAGTTGGGTATTTATTAACATTTGTTTCGATGATAACATCATTAATCGATATTTTAATACGTTGGCTATAATCGACGCGTAGACTATATATATATGTATGGTTATGAGGACACTTATATAAATCAAATATTAATATGTTATTTTCATGTGAAATATATTTGATAGTATTTGGGTTTGGCCTATAGGGTGCAATAATAATAAGTTCGTTGTTATCGTTATATAGTATATCATATATGTTATATGTAAGAATGCTAATTGGTTGGATATAACCCATTTTACTAGTATATTCTGAATTTTCGTCAAAAATCATTATAATAATATTAAATGTGTGTATATATTTAATATCATTTTACACAAAATTGATATGCTTTTTTAAATGCATATTAATTCAACAACTTTCAAAATTAATGATTAGTCAAAATGGATAAACCAAAAATGAGCCGAACTCTCGCCAGGTATATATCTCTTCATGGTAACGATGATGTTTGCACAAGTTGCTCAGCGGCGTTGGTTGTAGACGGTTGCAAAAGGTGCGGGGACGGGGTTTGTGGTAATGAAGCATGTTGCTTATCATTTCCCGACCGTAATCAAACTACATTTATTGTGTGTAATACATGCAGCTATAAGATTGATAAAAAGTTAAAACTGGTAATCGATATGGGAAAAATAGAGTTACTTAAGCAAAAAATACAGCAATCGACGACGATTAAACAGCGACGATCTAATTCAAACTCGTTCGACAGCGCGTCGTCCGTTTTAGAAAATAACTGAACGTGCGCAGCGTATAAAAATGTATATAATGTATTTTTTCCGGAAACTCAATCGGCGATAGCCGAGGGAGTTCAATAATATACCGGTGGAAGAGCATCCATAATAGACAACGACGGTGTGGTGTTACGATCTTTGGGGTAGGGTCTTGCTATAACAAGGCTCCAGATAAACGAGAAAAAGTTATATAAAAATAGTTCGACGGTCGTTATTAAAAATGGGAATATCAAAAACAATGTCCAATAAAGCCATTTACGATTGTTAGTATACCCGTATTTTTCATTCTCATATAACAGATAGGATACGATTACAAATACGAGATAATATATAAACCACAATATATAATTGACTGCTAACCAACCGCTGATATCACTGTGTATATATTTTATACGTTGCTCGTCAGTTGAATACTGATCGCGCGTTTTCGCAATCTCATTTTCTAGATGTTCGTTCTGCCATTTTACTGAATTATATAAATCTCTTTTCGATGTGGACATATATAATTCCCTGCGATTAAAATATTTGGATGACCTAAACATTTTTACTATATTCCGCATAACTTGGTTCGTTGAAACCCATGCCGGTATATTTGATATTTCCTGAAATGTTGGTTGTATGTAATTGATTAAACCGCGGAGTTGCGGATTCCGGACCTTTACTATATGCTTGTTCCATTGTCGCAAAATTGCATTTAACTGGTCCATCCATTGGTATATCATCCGTATCGGGTAAATCTTTACTATCAACCACCAAATCCATCGGGTCTGAACTGCCTGTATCTGAAGTTCCTACAATACCCATACCACTTAGTGCACTTGGGTCGGTCATCTTGTTTAAATATTGCTGCGTCGAATCTCCTATAAAACTGAATTGTTTCGCCACATTTTTGTCTACGTGCGCCCGGATTTCACTGTCCGACATAGATGCCGGAATAAATTGTGTGGTTGAATCCGACGGATCATTTTTAATATCATTCGTTCTTGTACCAGCTGTAAATTTTGGGCATTGGGCAAGCGGATCCGTATTAACATACGTAGAGAATCCCTCTTTCTTCACACACGCGCCTTTCGATTCATCCCATGTAGTATTTTCACCACAGCACGATTGACTATAACACATACCAAGATCCTTGAATAAGTTATTGTAATTAGCCGTCGCGGGCGCGCCCCCCTGTCCAATTAGCGGAGGCGGAGGTAACTCAAGTTCGTTAAAATTAATTTGACTTCTTGATTTTATGTTGACGTAAATATAAAAAATAGCGATCGTCCAGATTAGAATATTTACTAAATGTAAAATAATGAACGTCGCATCGAGATTGGGGGTAGACGATTCTCCTACAAAATACTTAAACATCATTCTGATAACGACATGCACCGTCAAGCCGGCAACAACACAAAGTATTATTTTAGTATATTCGGCATTGCGAAGTCGATTCGAATCGGTCAGAAGGACCTTTCGTCGCTCTCCCATTTCCGCCTGTTCGATGAGGTATTTTTTACCGTCCAGTCGCTCTTGCTCTTTTGTAACAATGTCTATCATATTATTTTGTTGCGTCAACACTGCATCCGCCGAGGTATTCGCGTTTCTATAACTCGAATCTACATCCTTTGTTTTATTTTGTAAATCCAATATGTAATTCGCAATTAAAGGTGCATTGTTTATATTTGGATATGAATTAGATAAATCGGTTAAATAATTTTGTTGAACGTGAAATACCCCGGACAAATCGAAATGGCCGTTATTCGACATTATATTCCTACTCTTATATATTAGAAATATAATTTCATCCAAAGGAGTGCGTCCAATTCTATTCGCGCGCCAACAAAACAGCAAACACAATTAATGTAGCAGCTGTTATTGCGCCTAAACTAAGAGTCAATTGACTAGTCACATATTGCTCATTATTATCAAGAATGACCCTTTCGCGAATGTTCGGAATTGGTTTTGTTCTGAAATACAGAAGCGAATCACCTTTATAATCATATTTTGGATTGTTTTCCATGATAGTTCGTGTTTCCTTGAATTTGGGTATTAAGTGTTTCTCAAGGTTTTTATGCTTATCGTCAATCGATTTCATTTTATCTTCGTATATTTGTTCATTTTTAAGATTTGTTCGAATCGCATCTGACGTGTCCGCAACCGCATGGGTATATTTGGGCTTATCTGCATTACTTTTCGAATCAAAACCTTCTGTCCATTTTCCGTCTTTATAATAGTTCGCATCCTTAAATAAAATGTTGTATGCGTCATTTTGTTTTTCGGCATAGGCAGGAGAGCCACACACCCCAACTTGTTGGGCGTCGTCGATTTTATCTCCACTTAATTCGTAATATGCGTATTTATACGTATTCGAATAGTCATTTACCGATGTAATTGGTATAGTATTTGACGGTCTTTCGAGGGTTCCACAATTCGCGCTTCCGCTAATGTCGAGCTGATAATTTCGCAAAAATAGGGATGATGAATTATTGTCTATTGGATTGGCTGTTTGTGGAGGAATGCGACTGAATTCCGGTAAACCACCGATTGAATTTAATATACATTTTGGCTTGCCGTCTTCTGTAAATGTAAAATAATAACTACAGTTCGGGTTATTGTTGCAATCTTCTTTACAATCTAGACCGGATTTATTAAGTGCCTGGTCTGGATTCAAAGACATGGCCGGATAAAATCCGGTTTTTTCCGAGTAATTGTCCGCGTAATTTAAACTACTTTCGACAATATTATCGCCGAATTGTTTCATGGGAAACAGCGAGTTCGTATTCGTTTCCGCAGTAACCTGGTATGTTTTACCAAAACGCTGATCTGTAGTCAATCGATAGATGGAAAATGCGAAGGGCAGAGCGTTCGATGTTTCGGATATAGTATATTGTGTATTAATCGACGGAATCGTTCCGTAAGACACTCGATTCGATGTATTGTAATCGTATTTCAAATTGAGAACATCCATCAAGTTTAATCGAATCTGTTTATAAAATTCGGGTAGACTTGACCGATCAGTTAGTATAAGCTCGCCGTTTGATTCCGAGAGTATCGTATAGCATTTAAATACACCCTTCAAAAAATCTTGTTGATTATTAGACACGAATGCACTGTATAATACGGTGGGTGGTATATTAGTATGAAATAATGTTTTGGATATATCAATTGTTGTGTTTGTCGACGGCAATTGTTTTTTTATAATACGTAGGTCAAATGATCCGGGCGGACTTGTAGATATATACAAACATTGAATACGAATCGGTATATATGATTGACTATTGAGCGACAATAAATACGATGAAACTGAATTATTAATATCAGAGTTTGACGACATAAATTCACATACAGATTTTTCTCCGACCCAAACAAAAAATAGACAGTTTGTAGAAGCGAAGCTCATTTCGTATACGCCCGCATCGTTCAATAATATACCGGTCCAATCCAATGATACAATTTTCGCATCAGATCTTGACGGGGGTAGCACATAAAATGGCGCGGGTGCTGCGGCTGGAGCAGGCGCCGGAGCAGACGCCGGCGCTGAGGCGGGAAATGACGCTAATATATTGGGCAAAAGATCGTTGGGTATAGAAATTGCGACTTGCGTTTGTTCATCTGACTGATATGCGACTCTTGCGAGAAGATCGTATGCGTCAACATTATATTTTGTAATATCAACCAGACCGGTGGGTAAATCAAACGTGTTTTTCGTGCACGTCAAACCTGCCTGTTTTGACGATTTAACGGCAGCAAATTCCTTTTCCTTGAACGATACCATTTTTTTACCTAAATTCATTTTCCATGCATCAATCCCGTTCAATCGAGGCATTGGGTTCCAGCTAGCTATATTTTTGAATATATTTGCGCCAAAACGGCCGATCGGCTTGGATACGATAGCATCTGGCGATACTTCAAAATGGACATATTTGTGCGATTCGGTTGCCGGGTTACTTTCCGATAGGGTTGTATTATCAACGAAACTTTTATATGTATCAACAAATTTGGATAATCTATCGTATGTGTATATATTGCTTGGTTCCATGTAATATTATATTATATTAGATGGATATTTATTACTAAACTACTTCGGCTATCGCCTACGTTTTCTACCAAACTCTTTTGACTTGCGTGTTCGGCTCCAACCTCGTTGCTCACAATTCGATAAAAATATAATATGCGATACATACAATTAGAATTATGAGCAACGTGTTTATAAGATTTCGACTACTTAACATTCGTTCCGGACTATTGTCCTTGGCGGTTAATCGATCTTGAATAAATTTCAACTTTTGGTCTAACGATTTTTGTAATTCACTCACGTCTTTGTATGTAGCATTCAGTTCAGGAGCGTTCGCATCATATGTATCATTCGTTACGCCATCCCGTGTTGACTGGTCTGGATAAACACCTTGTATAGTATCCATCGAATTATACAACGTTTTGTATGCACTGGTTAATTCACTAAAGCTGTCTGTTGTATTTAAATCACACGGGGGGTCGGATACATCTGTTGCGGTTTCTGGGTTCTGACATCGAAGATATCTGGAATATCGAATTTGAAATTTGTTCAGATTATCCGATACATTATTTTGCATTTTAAAAACGTCATTGGGATATACCAAACTTGCAGTTGCCGGCGACGATACTAAGTTATGAAAACCCGCAACTGCCTGTGATGATAATGGATGGTCTTGCATGAATATATTAGATTTATATTGTATACAGTTATTTGTGATAATAAATAAAAACAAGTGATGCGATAATACCTACGGATAAATTCAATGTTTTTAGCACGGCAAAATTGTATTTGCTTACCATATTCATGTAACCTTCGTCGGCGGTTGAATGACTGTTTCGCTTATCATACAGAGTTTTAACTAAATCTCGATTTACGCACAGCATATGTTGATAACATTTATCCAAATTGGCGTCGTTTGTGCAGTCCAAATCCGTATTGGCGGTATCTGCTAAAATAGAGCACCCCCAACCTTTTGGTAAATCATTTTGGTTTGTAGCAGAATAAAAATTGTTAAGGTTATAATCCAGTTCAAAATTATATTGATTGTTTGCGATACCGTTCATTTGATTCTATACAATTACTATTTATAAAAAGTAATTGTCGAAAGTTCGACTGAATTCTGAAGCATATTCGATGGCGTTTATACACATACGCGATAATATTCAGTGGTCATAGCGGTTGTGCTCGGGCGTATAATTTTACATATTTGTCCCGGTCGCATACCGACCACCAATGCTTGTGGATCAAATCGCGAGATTTCCGGTATTTGGGTTTTGCTCTTGATCTGGTATTTTTGCATAAATTCCTTTTCGTCTGGCTCCTTCAATACCTCCATATACGGGACCAATACGTGGTTTAAAATGTTGGATTGTAGACGATGAATATTATGAATAATGACGAAAATACCGTCATGTTCGTATAAATAACGTAGGCGAGTTAAAATGGTTTCGTTTGGTTCGTCGTCGATAATCACAATGAGCGTGTCCTTTTTGGTCAACACCTCTTCAATCACGAAAAGGTCCTCGATGATATTATCTAAAACCTCCTTTTTTATTTGTTTTGCCGTCTGCTTCAGTGTAAAATAATATTTCACGTATACCTTTCGCCCGTCTTCGTGTGAAATAAGCATATCCAGTTGTGAATTCGCCAACATCGCGTCGATTTCATTTACACTAAATCGAAGATAGTCATCGACTGTATATCCATGCACTTGTAATTGCTCCAACAAAATGTTGCGCGATTTGTAAATATTAATAATGCGGGTGCTTGTTGCCGACATTGTGTTTGTTATAATATACTTTCATATTGTATTTCGTTTAAATCAATTTTATACACCTTGTTTTTTTATCACCAAATTTGAAAAATCTATTTCGCCGTCTCCCTTTTTATCAGGCAGCGGCTCCTCCCTAGATACCGTTTTAACAATTATGGGTGATTCGTTTTCCGTATAGGTATTATGAGTCATCGGTTGTTCTGGGTTATTCGCAGGTAAATCGGTCGAATTGTCGCTTCCGTTACCGTTGAAGAATTTTGGCGCGATAATCACGGTAGGCATATTGGACGGATACGGCATTTGCATACGGGCTGGTATATCTGATACGGGCTCGCTATGATTTTGAATTGCCGGAATATACATATGTGCGTGTTCTTCAGGGAATATATCGAACTTGGATACAACCTGGATCTGCTCCATATCATTAAGACCCTCTGTGTTTGCCGCTTTAACGGTTAAAAATTTGGGTCCCATATGGGTTATTACCCACGGTCTCGCAGGATAATTGTCCTTTCGATTACGCAAACAAACTCTGCCTCCGACTCTATATTCATTCGCGCTTCCACCACCGGCTATAGTATCGTCAGGGGCAGTTGGATTATATACAGGACTTACGTAAGGTGAATTTGGGTCGTATACCGGGCTTACGTAATCAGCATTTGGATTATATACAGGGCTTTCGTAATCAGCATTTGGATTATATACAGGGCTTTCGTAAGGAGCCTTCTCATTCGCATACATACCGGGGGATGGTGTATTACCGTGTGGTGCATACGCTGGTGACGCTGCGTCATTTTCCTCGTCTGAAGAATATGGGTTATATACGGGGCTATCAGGATTACCCTTAATAATAGGTTGATTCTCATACATACTCGGGGACGGTGTATTACCCGGTGGTGCATATTGAGGTGATTTTTCAACGGATTCGATCGAATCCTCGATTGGTGCGCGAGATCGGCCTATTTGTTTATCCGAGATTCGCTGCTGAATCGCGCGTATAAGTAGATATGGAGTCATAGACGCATCGTCGGTTAATTTTTGTATATTCTGCGAAAAAGACATACTTTCGATTTGATCGATATTGTCTTCCGTGATTATGCGAATTTGCACGTTTATTGTTTGCAATTCTTGAATGAGCAATTTGAATGAATATGGTATACAAACAATGCTAAAATTTCGTCCAAATTTGGTAACGTGTTCTAATCGCAACCCATCATTTTCTAGCGATCCTGTGAATTTTAATGGGCCGTCCGCCATGGGACTCATAAAGAGTCCCTTTGCTGGATTGTATATGGCTATCATACCAGTATGATTACACACGGCCAAATATGATTTATCACCGCGTTCCATCATAGATTCTCGCAAGAAATCCGTCATACCGTGCGAAATAACTGTGTCGCGTTCCATTTCTCCAATGCGCAGACCTCCGTCGTTAGCACGACCACTTACAGGTTGCCGAGTAAGTGCAGTTCTTGGACCAAGTGCGCGATAATTTATCTTATCCTTGACCATGTGTTTCAATCGCATATAATATGTGGGTCCAATGAATATTTCGGTCTCGATTTGTTCTCCAGTCATACCATTATATAAAAGTTCGTTTCCATTTGAATGATACCCCTCCTTTGTTAACAATTCTCCAAATACACCAATCTTGGATCCCTTGTTATTAAACGCGGTGCAATCACCAAACCCACCATAAAGTGCACACGCCTTTCCCGTTATACATTCAACCAATTGCCCAATAGTCATACGCGTAGGAATTGCATGGGGGTTAATTATCAAATCTGGTCGCACCCCTTCTGCGGTAAACGGCATATCGCGTTCAGGAATTACCATACCAATAGTTCCCTTTTGACCTGCACGAGAGGCCATTTTATCACCGAGCGTTGGAATACGCTGTTCCAAGATGCGCACCTTGGCTATTCGTCGACCCTCTTCGTCGTCTGTTATAAATGCCTTGTCTACTACACCAAGCTGTCCCTTTTTGGGCGTCTTTGAACCATCTACCATTCTTGGACCAGTATTCAAAATAGAGCCTTGAGGTGCCGATCCAACCGATGCTAGACCAATCAAAACCGTCTTATCGTCGACGGCTGTCCCCTCTTTAATGATACCAAATTTGTCCAATTTACTGTAGTCATATCCGGGTTTTGTCCCGACAATCGCCGGCTCGTCCATGATATTCGTAAACTTTTGTTCGTTAATCACATCTCCTTCCTTGGATTTTTCCTCATGCGCCTCGTAACAAGTAAAATATGATGTTCGGAACAAACCTCTCTTAATCGCCCCCTCATTTATCAAGATCGCATCTTCTACATTGTATCCGGTGTAACAAGCTATCGCAACTATCGCATTCTCACCATACGAGTTCTCCTCGTTTGTAATGTAGTCCAAGAATCGTGATTTGACCAAAGGGATTTGACCACTATTCAATAGCACCGCGCTCTTATCCATGCGTGATTGATAATTGGTATGATACAATGAACACGCCTGTTTACTCTGGCCGCAAGAAAACGAATTACGGGTTGCTGGGTTATTTTCTGGAAAAATAATCATATTACACATCATTCCGAATATAAATGCATTGTGAATTTCACAGTGTGTATATTGTGAGTTGGCTTCCGCGACCGATTCATATTGTTCCGTATCTAGTGCGATAAGAGTATGTTCACTCTCACTGTTATCAATATAATCCAAGACTGCCTTGTCCTTGATAAATCGCTCCAATTTCGCAGGGTTTGTTTCACTTTCTACACCCTCATACAACTCGTGTAAATTGTAAATTCGCATATCGGATGCGTTAAATGCGGCTCCTTCGCGTTTTTTATTGAATCCAGTTATTAATTCGGTCCAAGAAAACGACTTATCCTGCAGGCGCTTCAATATAGTTTTTGACTGATACGACATTTTACCCGTGAGATCGTCTCTGTAAAATATTGGTCTGCATAATCTTCCCGCGTCGGTGTATACAAATATTGTGTTTAATCTTATATCAAATGTCGCACTTGAATATATTGGTAGCAGTGCGTTTCTCCGATACAATCGATACGTTTTTATGCAATTTATGGGTTCGTCGACCGCACCCACGAAAAATCCATTCACCATCACCTTGGTTGATTGAGAAAGGGCGAGTGGCGTAAATTCTTCCACTAATTTCATCCCCCACTTTTCGCGCAACCAGGCGATCATTGGCTCTCTCGAAACTCCTCGCGAAATATAGGTGGACATAGCCAAATGTTTGTTTAAACCAATACTTCCACCATCCGGTGTATCAATCGGGTCTATAAAACCCCACTGTGAATTGTGCAATACACGGGGTCCAACTAATTTAACACTACTATCCAAGGGGAGATTCGTTTTTCGCAAATGATTCAGCGCTGAATTAAACGATAGGCGATTCAAATCTTGGACAACACCGATGCGTTTAGTATGGACTTGTGCGCCCCAGTTTCCCTTGAATGCCTTTTTGAATCCAACTTCCAAGGAGCGTTCGCGGAATACATCTTGGTAATTGTTCGTAATCAATCCAAAAAGGTTGTCTTCATACATATTTTGGTTGTAATAGAGCCTTTTTTCGAACTCTAAATGAATTTCATGCAATTGAATCTTCCAATATTCGCGAAATAAATCGTATAATAGTGTCCCCACTAATTCGACGCGTTTAAATTTAAAATTATCGCGGTCAGTTGGCGGTTCCAAACCAGTATACACGGATAATAATCTGAATACCATATCGCCCAATGCGAATGCCTTTGTGATGTAATTTGTTTCACCAACATGTGGGAGAAAATAATCCATTAAGATTTCCAAGGCGTGCGTTACCCCCTTTCCCTTTGTTAACAGGGCGATGTATTTTAATGCGTTTTGTTGAGTCATTATGGTAGATGCATCATGAACTGATGGGATAAACAGATCTATCATCGTCTGATATTTCTCCATGTCCAAGAGACAGTATGAGATAATATCCTTGTCTGAAATGATTCCCAATGCGCGAAAAACTATGAAGAGCGGGACGGGCGCGCGAACATTTGGTATTTTCACAACTAATTGCTTGTTCGTAAATTTACTCGATGGAGCACACATTTTTACGGAAAGAGTTCTTACCGGCTTGGCTACATTCTCTGAAACACATCGCATTTCGGCCGAATACAGATAATTATCGTCGTTGACTGCGCGAACATATAACATGTTGTCTGCGAACTTTTCTTGTGCGACAACCGTTTTTTCTTTACCGTCTACGATGAAATACCCACCAAGATCATTTTTACACTCCCCCATACTATGTCGAATCTCTGCCGGCAAACCTTGTAAAATGCAAAAATCCGACTGCAACATAATTGGAAATTTACCAAGAAAAATACGTTCTAAAGTATGTATATACGTCTGTGTATTTCCAGATACCGTTTTTTCAGACGCCTCGCGTAGATTGGCCGCTGCCTTTGTAGTCATTTCAAGTCGGACATCCTTTTTCGATTGTCTTTTTACAACGGTTTTCTCGGGAGCACCGCCAAATTGAGGAACACTTTCGGGTGTTAATTGTGCAGACCGTTCTACCGCTTCGGAAATAGACCCACCGGCCTTTTCTACATAGGTTTCACCGTCGATATTCAGCGCAATTCCGCCGCCATTGGATTCCTTCAGCAGTTCGGATCCAATAACTCTTGGTAACTGACCGGGTAGTAATGTATCTATAAATTCAACGTCCACATCATACATGATAGTCATACTGTAATTCATATTTCGAAGACGGGCCTCGTTCGGGAACATATAATGAACATTATCCGTGTCGTGTATGACGGGTTTACCAAAATAAATTTTATCGCCATTTTTACCACCCATATACAACTTGCATTGGGACATGTATTCATTGGTGACTGGATCCAATTTCGAATATAGCGTGACCGGTTTCGTTTCTTTAAAAATTCTGAAAATACCATTCTTGAAAAAATCATTATACGAATCGACGTGATGTCTCACTAAAGCCTGTGGGTTATCTTGAAAATATGTATCAATTATATTCCATATGGCTGCGTTATCCATCGGAATGAGACGTCTTATAAATTTACTATATATATATTTATAAGACCTTTGCGCAATATATTATATTTGGACGAAAATGTTACAACAAATATAATGGAGGGAAACTTCACCTTCGACTAGACGTCATTTGGAGCGATCCGTAGCCGAAGGCGAAGGTGAGTGATTGAACTCCGAAGACTTTAGTCGACGGAGTTTGAATTCTTTATTCTGCGGGTTTTCGTGAGTATCTCCATTTTTCGCGAACTGTTATCAAATAACCTCATGGCGTTGAAAATATGCATGTTTAAATGACGGCCAGATTCGGATTTACGTTGTTTGTATTTATCTAATAAATCTTCATATTCTTCTTCGTCTTCGTAATCATCCTCATTCGGCGGCCTTCCTACTTCACTCTCCAATTTTCTACTAAACTCTGACTGCAGCGGCACAAACGCCTTGTTTATCGCATGTCCTATGCTAGCCCCTGCCCGTTCAAATCCATCTACGTATTTTATAAATTCGGCTTCTCCATATAATTGGCGGTCTTTATCCTTCTTTTTCTCCTTTACATAATGAATTCCGTTCTTCACATCCGTTGTTTGGATAAAATTCAGATATTGCGGATTTTCATTCAAACATGTAAACATGATATTGTAAACGTTGGTCGCTAAGCACATTTGATTATTTGCGATGCTTCGATAATTTTCCATGAAAAAATCGGTGCATTGCTTCACATATCTGTCTGTGAAATCATGTATGGATTCGGCGTCTTTACAGGTATTTGTTAGATAAAAATTGAGAGTATTGTTGTTTGTCGTATTGTTGTTATTATTGGTGGTATTTCCCATTTTTGGAATCACATCGATAACTTTATTAACTAACTCTTGATTTCCTTTTACAGTTTCTTTCAACATCTCTCTCGTATTTTCATTCGTTTTTGTTTGCATTTCTTGGAATTTTTCCATCATCATCATAAACATAGATTTCATATCACTCTTTTCCGCACGCTCAGCGGTTAACTCTTCCATTAACTTTTCGATCATGACGTCTTTGTTATCCAGAACGGGTTCTTCTATCTTATCCTGTCTTATTTCTTGCGTTGTAATAAATGAACAGATTTTTTTATGTTTGCATAATGAAGACATATGAAGATATGTTTTACCACATTTACAACCAAGTGATATTGATTCTTTTTCATTAGCCGCATTAGGATTCATTAGTCGTTTATGTTTACCGGTGGACAAATGTTGAGTATAATTACTTTTCTTACTGCATACAAAGTTACATAGTATACATTTATAGTTTTCGGCATTTCCCGGCATTTTCGGCATTAGCAAATAAGTCTTATAATAGACTAATAGAAAAAATGCCTAAACATAATCCGCGCGACTTTTACAAAAACGTTGTGCAGTCATCCGACAATTCAAAATACACAAATGACTGCATTCCTGTAACGATTCATTAAATCCAAAAATCACGAAATGGAAAGATCCTCGTATATTCCCTTTTGGAACTTTTTACAATAATCCAAAAAGTTCCATTTTGAAATTCTATCAACTATTTATATCTTATAGTTTTTATACATTTGTGGGAAAAAGTTCCCATTATATAACAAAATCGAGGATTGTGCTTTTTATTCTACGCGTTTTTTGAGAGTGTTGTTGGTTGTATTGTTATTGGTGGTATTTCCCATTTTTGGAATCATATCGATCACTTTATTTACTAACTCCTGACTCTCCTTTATTGTTTCTTTCAATATTTCTCTTGCATTTTCATTCGTTTTCATTTGTAGTTCTTTGTTTTGCTGTTGAATTTCGTTGTTTTGCTGTTGCATTTCTTGAAATTTTTCCATCATCATCATGAACATGGATTTCATATCACTCTTTTCCGCACGCTCAGCAGTTAACTCCTCTACTAACTTTTCGATCATGACGTCTTTGTTATCAGGAACGGGTTCTTCTGCCTTATCTTGATTCATTGTAATAAATGAACAGGTTTTTTTATGTTTGCATAATGAAGACATATGAAGATATGTTTTACCACATTTACAATTAAGTGATATTGGAGCTTTTTCATTAGCCGCGTTAGGATTTGTTAGGTTAACATGTTTTACAGTGGACAAATGCCGAGTATAATCTTGTTTATTAAAGCATTTGAAGTTGCAGATTTCACAATCGAATGTTTTGGAGTTTTTCGGAGTAAGATTACTATCTTTATGTACGAGTATCATTTTCTGATGTTTAATAGTATTATTATGCCTTTCTTGTGCCTTCCAATGAAGAAAATGTATATTACACGCTTCACAAAACATTATAGTTTTTTCTTTTACTATTTTTGCACTAGTTTTTTTGGGTTTTGGTAAAGGTTCAATGCTATTAAGAGTTGCACCAAGCATTTCAAAATATTCTTGCTCTTTTTTATGTGCTTCATGACTATCATTGCAATTATGAAATGCAATAATTTCCATTTCCCAACTCTCCCACCCGCCGGCGTTGCGAATATAACTATATAATTTACAATTATGATTCGGAGCATTTTCGTTTTTACAACTTTGCTTATGAGTATGCTTCCTTTGAACAAAATTAGTAGTCATACCAACATAAAGGTCTTTTATGGTTGGATCTTTACAGAATATTTTGTAAAATATAGTATTAGAATAATCAATGTCTACTTTGGGCATTATAATAATCTTATACTATAAATATATATTATAAGATTATTATAAAACGCCTAAATCCTTTCCGCGCAAATATTTATAAGCTTATGGAGTTCACTCGGGAAACTTCGGCTAGCACCCCCACTATAATTGTATCTGTTCAGTGAATAAAGGGAATATATCACTGTCGTGTGTGATAATTATAATGCTCTGCTTATGTGCCTTGAAATACTTAATAATCCCCATCAATTCGGTCTTCAATTTTTGATCGAGACCATTTGTCGGTTCATCTAATATCAATATTTTCGACGGGTTAACTAACCCACCAATAATGCCCGTGATTTGACGCTGTCCTCCCGATATTTTCTCACCGGAATATCCGACATTATCGTTATCCAGGTCGATCTCGCGGAACAGTTCGACGATTTTCGGATAAGTTAATATATGATCATAATGTTTTTTGCAAACATCTGCGTCTTTACAGCCATACATAACATTTTCAACAATTGTTTTATCAAATAAATGAGCATTTTGGTTAACATAGGTAACATTATTTTTAATATAATCAGCGTCAATTAGCGTTATATCGCGTCCGTCGATCGAAACCACACCTTTATCAACCGGATATAATTTCAGAAGAATTTTTGCGATAGAACTTTTACCCTGACCCGATTTTCCGGTAATACCAATGATATTGTTACCAGATGTATTTAAAACGAGTGACTTGTTTTCATAAACAAAATCGGAAACGCCTGGATATCGGAACGACACGTCGTCAAACTCTATTTTTTGGAACGGAATATCAATCTCATCGTATTTTTTCGCACTGATGCTTGGGTCGAATAAGTCTTTATACTCCTCAAACCAAGGCAATTGTGATGCTGCGCGACCAGTCAGTTCAAGATAATCAAGCATTTCACTAATCAATGTAGTCACCTTTTCCCGATATAATAAACACAATGTGAATATGGTAAGGAATAAAGTGATGGATATATGTTTTTGCTTAAACAAATAAATTGCGTAGCCGATGCAGCAGAATACGGTGACCAAATTAACAATGGTTATTGTAAACATTGTGTCCGCACAGTCCAAATAAAATTTGTTACCACTTTCAACAGTTGTATTCATCAAATTCTTGAATTCTGCGATTTCTCTCTCACTTTGCCCACGGAGAACAACCTTGTCCATATTATTTAATACTTCAATCAAATATTTTTCTGTATCTGCAGAATTGTTCTCGTATATTATGCTTTCCTTGCGCAAGGTCGACCATTTATATAATAATATACCACCCAATATGAAATTCCCAACCATGAATATGGAACCGAGCCATAAACTATTATAAAACATAAATCCTAATGTTGATAAAAAGAACGTTGTGCTTGGTAAAAGATACGTTAATACGGTGGTTGCTAAATAAAAAATGGTTGTCGATGTTCGCGAGATGGGGGTCGCGATTTTTGTAAAATTAACATTACTTAATTGTTCGGAGTTCGCCTTTATTACACCCTTGGTAATCTCGAATCGCAACCATTGGCGTAATTGAATAATCAGTTTATATTGAAGTGTTTGATAAATATAATACGTTGTTACGTAAATCACCCATATTAACATAAACCATTTGAAAAAGGTGAGTATATTACCAAATTCACCTCCCTGAACGGCCGTTATTAATTTCGCATTAAAATGGGAAATACCGGTGGTTTGGATTATATTTGAGATCAAACTGACTACAACGAGCCCGATCACCAGAAATTTCTCATCCTTATAATATTTAGACAATAAATTATATATTATTTCCATTTTATGTATTATATATCTACATTTACATTTAATAATAATATATACGTCAATTATATAAATGGATTCTTCTACTACCCAAACACTGTTCGGTCCCTTGAGTCGCAAATACTGCGATTGGTTTTACTGGTTGGCTGTGATTTCCTTCATCTTCATGGTTCTTACCTTGGTAAGCGGCCTTTACGGAATGCTCATGCACAAAATGAGGGTTGAATATTTAGTCGCAATCGTTGGATCCGCGGCCACTTATGCGGTTTTCTATTTCCAAAACCGCCTGTTGTATACGATGTGCGTAAAGTAAACTCCTTAGACTAGCGCCTTTGGAATTAAATCCAAAAACTGCGGTTCGCTTCGCATCACCTACATTTTTGTCCAAACTCCTTCGACTTGCGAAATAATTTAGCTAAACCTCGATGCGTTATTGTGCAACTAGACAACTCTAAATATAATACAAAATATGGATACGTTGTATTATAGCAATCACTGCAAGCATTCGCAGCGCGTTTTGCAATTCCTGGTCAAGGGCAATTTAGCGGAAAAGATTAATTTTTTGTGTATAGATAAACGTCGTCGCGACCCAAATAACAATCAAATGTATATTATTTTAGAAAATGGACAAAGAGTCGTCATGCCGCCAAATGTGAACAGCGTCCCTGCACTACTTTTAGTGAAACAGAGCTACCGAGTTATTTTAGGCGATGATATCATCCAACATTTTCAAACGGCGGCCAGTGTCGAAACAAAAAAACGAATTATGCGCGAACCGGTTGATCCAGTTGGTACGAGTATTATGCTTTCAGCGGGCGGGATGAACATTGTATCCGAACCATATACCATGTATAACCTAACGCCTGACGAATTGAGTGCGAAGGGATCCAGTGGCCGTAGACAAATGTATAATTATGTTTCTGCGAATGATGAAATTATTAGCATTAATACACCACCCGACGCATACCAACCTGATAAAATTAGTCAAAATGTGACCATTGATACATTACAACAAAAACGTATCGATGAAATCCAAGCGCAACACAAGAACCCGTTTGTTTCAAAATCGTTATAATGGAGTTAGCATATGGATAATCCACAATATCCAACGGGTCCTACGTCACCAGGTTCTCCCTTTTTCCCTTTAGGACCACGTTTCCCGACATTCCCGTCGGGACCACGTTTTCCCACAGGAACGTCAATATGTATCGTTTGAGCTAATTGTTCACCCGATATAGTTATGTCGAACAGTTCAGAAGTATCAATACCAGTATACGAAGTCGTTCGACTATTGTCTTCAGATCGTTTCACATCTTGCGCCGGCGCCTTTTTCTCAGATGACGTAAGTTTCAATATGTTTTTCGAAGAAGAAACGGAATCACGAATAGCGTTTAACTCTACGATTACAGAATCTAAATGGTTGATACGCATTTCCAAATTTGATGCATCCACAAGATTTGCCTCAGGAAATACAATATTTTCATTGGGATCCATTGGTTCCACAATCGGGACATTGCTATAATTAATAAATGTCGCTATAAACTGAAAAAGGCAAAGAAATGTAATAGACAATATTATTATTATAAACACATTATTTAACATATGTAGTTTTATATATTAGACAAATACAAAACTATTAGTTATTCACTACATAAACTCCATCGACTTGCGTCTTTGGAGTTCAATTCAAAAACTGCGGTTCGCTTCGCATCACCTACGTTTTTGTCCAAAACCTCCCTATTCGTATACCGACGGAAGCGTTGGATCACCCATTTTACCAACTTTACCAAATGGTCCAGATTGACCTGGTTCGCCCGGTAATCCTACCGGACCCACATCTCCCGTTTTTCCCTGTGCACCATTTGGAACCAACATCTCTAAATATTGAACAGGAGCTACGCCCGGTTTAAGTTCGTTTACCTTGTATTTTAATAACATAGACGCGCCCAACGAATTCGGGCCAAACGTCACGTCATTCTCTCTCAATTGTAAAATATGGGGATAAGTCTCAATATACTTATTAATTACTTCAAGTCGTTTCATTAGCGACTCAATATATGAGGATGCCGATTGATTCCAATCTTCGGCCATTTTTAACATTGCTGGATCATATGTGGTTTGTATAGTTCGTTCTGGATTACACGGAGTTGCGATTGCTTCGGCCTCCTTTTCCTCCCATACATTGAACATTTGAACCCATTTATTGCAAGAATCTTGGGCTGTTGTTAATACAGTGCGATTTGCCCGTATTGTATTCCCGGGAATCGAATTGGATACATCTGTCCATAATTTTGTTAACAATTCGGTTCCCTTCTCATATTCATATACCTTTGATTGCGAAATACCCTTACTACATGTAGCATTTGCCTTATCATATTCCGCACCAAGACAGTTCGGTTTACCATCGTCATTAAAACTAATTAAAGTGTTTCCGGTTGGATCTGCACAATTGTTATAAGTATTTTGTATAAACGTTGTAAGACTTGAATAAGTCTGTGTTACTGTATCCTTATTATAAGTTGAATATTGAATACCATTTTCATTAAACGTAGTATTCATATAATCCCAATCATATGTGCTGTTAATACTATCATCTACTGTTTTGGCCGTCTGATATTGCGGATTTGCTGTGGTTAACGAGCTAACTATGTTATTGGATATTAATTTTGTTTGTAATGTATCAGCTTGAAAGTTGGATTTAACAGTACCGATACCGCATTTATCTTGCGAAATCGCTGTATTTGTATTGGTATCACAATTATTTAATACAAATGTGCGAACGTTTGAATAAAGTCCGTTAAGTGTATTGTACCGATCCGCCATCTGACTATCAAAGTTAACATTCTTATTGTATGATGTATACAATTTAAACCCCCAGAAGCTATGTGTTTGAACATCCGTTAGTACAGTCGGTAAATTGTTTATTAATGCGGACGATGCATTTATATAATTATTGAAATCGGACAAGGTCATATAGTTTCTATATCTGCCTAGAAATGTGTAGAATTCAATCAATTTAATTCGTAGATTAAAATATGACGCCGCTTGGGAATTGTATGCATTGGTTACTTCATCGCGAATCCTTAACCAACCCGGATCACTCTGTTTACTTTTATTGCCGCCCATTTATATATTGTAGGTGTATCTTTTATTTTACCGAGTCGCCGCGCATACCATAATAACCAATCGTTCCTTGTGTCCCTGGTATATTAGAATTACCAGTATCACCCTGCGTTCCTTGCAACCCAGGCGCACCCTGTATTCCTGGTAGGGCACTATACATATGTATGCTTAAATTTACATTCGTAATGGAACCACTTAAATCGATAGTCGGATGGTTTACAGATTGTAGGTCAAAAACCGGCGCAGAATCGCATGTAAACGTAATTTTATATCGACTTTCTAAATCTTTGATTAATTGTTCTAATATTTCAATTTGAGACGCCTGTTTTCTAATCGAGTCGTTTAACGCGCGCAATTTAGCATTTGCTTGTGATGGGGCTAACGGAGGAGGGCATTTTAGATCCTTGATTCGTTGTATTTGACTTTCGGGCATTTCCGTAGGTACTGGAAGAGAACCGAATACCATAGTTATAATTCGCTATATATAACTATGATTTTTTTATTGACCTCCTGCCCCAATACCGCCGTTTATACCACGATTACCGGGCCCCCCTTTATCACCGTCGGGTCCGGATATGCCCGGTTCACCCTCTTCGCCCGGATCGCCTGGTTTGGGAGGAAGAAGTTTAAAATTAAGAATTATATTATCCGGATAATTTCCACCAATGCTTATCTTGGGTTTATCCATAGGATTCACACCTGTAGTTACATTTCCGATTTTAAATAATATTTTATCATACACTGATTTAATTCGCTCGAGTTCACTATCTATATATTGAATCTTTGTATTAATCAGACTATAATTAATGTTATTCGCTGTATACATCGTAGTATCCGCAGATGCTATATTTAAAGAATTACCTAAAGCTGTATCTTGTGATACGGGCTCAATATTAAGATTATCCAAACTCTCAACTATCTTATTGCAATAAAGTATATACGAAACGGTTAAAAATATAAATGTGAATATAAAAATAATGGGATATGTAAACATTTCTATACATATCCCGACTATTAAAATTATTTGCACGTATTACATTCTTTGCTATTTCCCCAAGGGCCTTGAGGACCTTGGTCGCCCGGCACTCCGGTATCTCCTGCTGGACCCGATGGTCCCTGGGGTCCCTGATTTCCTTTTTGACCCTGTTTTCCCATGGGTAAAACGGCTGAAATTTTCCAACTAGCCGTCTCTATCTGTGTATTTGTAATCGGACTTAACATGGTTGTGACACCGGGTTTAATCGTAATGCCTATTAATTTTGGATCGTCTGATTGACTAACTTGGTCTATAGTAATATCCTGAATTTTCGCAGGAATTTTTTGGTTAATTTCGTCAATTAGCGACCTGCATAATTGTATTTTGCTATCAATATCCGAGAGCTGGGCATTCCCCGACATTTTAGATATCGCCCCACTAATCGCCTTATTATCGAGTGTAGCCGCTCCTTCGTTAACTTTTGGGGCAGCCGCCGCGCCATCTGCACCTTCGTGTATCGGAAAAAGGACAGAGCTGTTCATATACACCAGCAACCCAAGCAGAATGGCTAAAATGAACAGATAGGTAAATTTATTTGAAGTATATAACATGGTTTAAATATCGACAATATATATTAATATAACATATATAAAAATATGAATCTACCATATATAAATGTCGGACAAGTCATCTATTTTGAAAACATTTAATACCCAGTTTTTCGCATTTTTGGATGATATTATTCGCATATTTCCAGACAATATAGATATTGCGACCGCACGGAAATCATTTGAGACGATTAAGCGTGCGAATCCGACACTTATTATGAAGGTGTGGAAATCGCATATATATTCGACATATAAGGTTTCTATCGATAATGGCGATATCGATTTCTTTATTAACAAAGATTACGCCGCCGATCTCAATTCAATGGCGAATAGTCAAGAGGTTATGTCTGTAATAGACGCATTGCGTGCACCAATACGCGATATGGATTCTGTAAATAAATCGCACACCATAAAGTATATTCAGGTTTTGAGTAAGTTGTCTGAAATTTATTCCAATATGTAAACTTCGGCTAGCGTCTACGTTTTCATCCAAATATATCATACATTAATTTTTTACAAACTTATATAAGTTTGTAAAAACATTTTGGAGAGAGACTGGAACACAGATGTGATCGAAGTGTTCCGAATATCTCTGCTAAACATTAGCCCAGTCTCAAAAAACTACGCCCAATCTTACTAGTTGCGAACATACCAAATCCAGAGGCAATCTGAGCATAAAATATAGGAGTTCTTTTTGTGCAACATAATAAATATATGGATAACCCCATAAAAAGTAAGAAACTAAGCCAGAATAACTGTGTAAACAGATCCATTCTATAGTAAATATGTATATATTGTTCCTGTATTTCTCAATTTTACAAAATCCAACG
>Ga0209442_1000496_pt1 | contig 23129 bp, 20 predicted proteins | sample LauGreSBDMM110DD_2_FD_187565 | JGI IMG/M metagenome (GOLD analysis project Ga0209442, IMG submission 187565) | Freshwater lake microbial communities from Lake Michigan, USA - Sp13.BD.MM110.DD (SPAdes) (version 2) | ecosystem: Environmental > Aquatic > Freshwater > Lake | place: Lake Michigan...
GATCGCCTGTATCGCTTACAAAATAGCCAATCAATTTGTTGTCAAAACCACCAGCACTCAGGGCGGTCCAGCCTTCTGTTGAGTACAGTTGTTTGATCTGTTGCATCTCACCAACTTTGACATCGTAGGTGCGTTTTTCGTAAATAACTGTCATTCAATGGACTCCTAATCCGGGTACTTAGCGGGTTGAACCAAGCAGCATCAACAAAGACAAACGTTATTTCTATCGCAGTCCAAATGGTTCTTTTGTCACTCAAATTTGAATCATCATAAACCTCTGTGTCAAATAGGGTAAACCTACTCACTCACTTCGCAAAGTTGTGCTATTTTGAGGCGTGATTAGTTTTTTTCCAATTTAATTCAGGAGGTAGTTTGATGAAAGTCATATTCAAATTCATAGCGTTGCTGTTTATGTTTTTTGTGGGCCACGTAGCCGCTCAGAGCTATCCGAATCGACCTATCAAGATCATTGTGGGATTTCCTCCTGGACAGTCAGTTGACGTAGTCGCTCGATTGGTAGGCCCGCCGATGTCCCAATCCTTAGGCCAAGGCGTAGTTGTAGACAACCGACCGGGGGCTGGCGGTGCAATTGGAGTCAGTGCTCTGCTCAACGCGCCTGCCGATGGCTACACAGCCATGATCGCGTCTAGCGGTCCGATGTCCATCAACCCGCATTTATCAAAGGTGGCCTTCGATCCCAGAACCTCGTTTTCGCCAATCACCATGCTCGCCTCGTTGCAGTATGTGCTTGTGACACAACCCTCTTTCCCCGCTAACAGCCTCCGGGAAATGATTGCCTTAGTCAAAGCCAATCCAGACAAACACAACTTTGCCGGATCGGGTAATGGCACGACCCAACATTTGGCCGGTGAACTATTAAAGATGCAGGCAGGCCTAGACATAAAGTTCATTCCCTATGCTGGAAGTACAGCAGCTCTCACCGACCTGATGGCCGGTCGCATAAGTTACGCGTTCGAAACCATAGCCACTGTGTTGCCATTGATCCAAGCTGGCAAGCTCAAGGCTATTGCGGTCTCTAGCCTGAAACGCTCTAGCCAATTACCCGACATACCAACAGTAGCTGAAGCCGCAGACTTGCCCGACTTTAATGTGGTGGCTTGGATTGGTCTGGTTGCACGGGCAGGTACGCCACCCGACATCACCAGCCGCCTGGCTGCCGAAGCCAGAAAGGCGTTGCAGAGTCCCGAGTTGCGGGATCGCTATCAGACCTTGGGCATGGAACCAGTCTCCAGCTCGCCTGCCGAACTTCAGCGGATTATGAACGAGGCCTATGACCGCTACGGCGACGTCATCAAGCGCGCTAACATCAAGATTGATTGATCGTTGTAACAAACGAAGGAGCGAGCGAACCAACTAAGGAGCGGGCTGACGCTGAGGGCTTATTCTCTAAACCCCTCAAAGTTAGCAAACTCTTTTAGCGGCGCTCGCTGCGTTTGTAACTGATTGATCGGATCGGAATGATCTGCATGACCCAGCGCCATGCCGCAGATGATAATTTGATTTTCCGGAATGCCCAAGATGGGCCTGATCAAGGTGTGAAAGTCGGCAAAAGCAGCCTGCGCACAGGTGTCCAGTCCGTGGCCGCGCGCCGCGATGGCGACGTTACCAATGAAGATACCCAGGTCCAACCAACTTCCAATCTCTAGGTCTTCTTCGAGCGTAAACAACATGCCCACTGGCGCGCCAAAGAATTCGTAGTTACGCCGGCGTTGCTGCTCGGTGCGCTCGAAGTCACCCTTGGGAATACCCAACAGTCCATACATGTCCCAGCCGATCTTTCGACGCCGGCCGATATAGGGTTCACGCCACTGCACCGGGTAGTAGTTCCATTCCCGCTTGTAGCTTTCGGCCTGTCCGGTGTCTAGAGCCTGAAGGATGGCATCGGTTATTCGCTGTCGCATCATGCCCGTAAATACATGGACCTTCCATGGCTGGATGTTGCTACCGCTGGGGCTTCGTGCCGCCAGAGATAGCAGGTGTTCAACCTCTGCGCGAGAGATGGGGGTGGGTAGGAACGCTCGCACGGAGCGGCGCGTTTGCAGCGCATCATCGGAGGATAGGCGCACCATCGCGTGCGAGTTATCGGCTTGAAACTTAGGGTCCAAGAGTTTCTCTCCTTAAAAAAAGCTAGCGTCCGACTTATGAAGCTGCGGTGCAGCTGGCAGTGCCGCTCGAAGCAGATTGCCGATCACGACCATTTCAGGAATACGGGTGCTAAATTGTTCGAGAGCCTTTATCAACTGAGCCGACTGCTCGCCAAAAGGCGCCGCCTGGCCAGCTGCTGACACAAGTTGTGAAGTAAGCGAGGTGCATGCCAAGTCAACTTGCTGGCGCATTTTTGCAGAGGCAGCGTCGATTGCTTCGAACTCGGGCGGAACCAACACCGATGCATATCCCAAGAAGGCAGGCCAGTGCGCTAGGTGTCGGTAAAGGCTTGGCATAAGCGAGGAAGGTGGTGCGTCTGATCTACGGTTTGTCAATAACGAGGCTAGCGCATGAACAGTTGGTGACATCGCCTCGGGATTGATCATGGGGAGTAACGCAGACGGCGGAGGCGGTGGCTGCCAATGAGACCAGGCCTGCGGCTGAGGTGCCCCAGTTGCTCCCGCTAGGTGCAACGACAAGCAGCGTACCATGACGAAGTTGACTGGGTTAGCTCTGTTATAGCCGTCGAGTGTATCGATGATGCCAAGCTGGTCTCCCTCGCTGATGCCAACCGCCCGCAACGCGGCGAAATCAATCGCAGGCTGCCGCGGGATGCGTGTTTTCTCGGCTAGTTGCCATGCTATCTGTTGAAGTGCGCCGCCACGCATAGCTGGCGCAAGGAAATCCCATGCCCATTCGAGCGTTCCCGGTATGGTGGCTAAATGACGCCAGATCAGGGCCACCATCGGCACGGCCGACAGCCGACGGATTTCTTGATAGATTTGCAGGATGTCTCCACGGGCTTGGTCCTCCGACAGCTCGGGGAGCAGGGGCAGTTTCTCCAGTTTTGAAACTGTATTCATAAGGGCTTGATTGGACAGAGGGTGTCTATCGCCGATCAGGCGTCCCGTGCAGCGGTCTGCGGATTGCGAGGATTGTGTTTGCCTTGGTTCAGCATTTCGTCTCGAGTTCCGATTTGCGAGGCGTGGCTGCCGGCGGTAATCCCAAGAAGGGCGGCAATCTCGCGCGAGGCCGCCACAGCCTCCTGGGGCGAGACGCCTGTGCGAACGCCCATGCTCTCGAACATGCACACCAGATCCTCGGTTGGCAGGTTGCCTACCGACGCCACGCTGGTAGGCATAGCAATCCCACCGCCGATGCCACAGATCGAGCCTTCGATGAAGCTAGCACCCGCGTCTACTGCAGCGAGTACATTGGCCGTTCCTTGACCAGATAGGTTGTGCACGTGGTATCCAAACTCGCAGCCAGGAAATTCTTTGGCCGCCCTGCGAAAGAGGGACGCCACCATCATCGGATCCTCCATGCCCATGGAGCCTGCAAGGTAAAAGCGGCGGATGCCTCCGTCGTGAAGACGGCGTAGCACTGCGATCGTCTTGTCCTGCGGAATAGGCCCTTCGTAGGCGCACCACATTGCAACGCCCAGCGCCATGACAAAACCCATGCCAGCGGCGTCGGCGATACGAAAGCACTTAACCCCTTGGTCTATCGCCTCGTCCATCGTCATGTTTTGGTTCTTGCGCAGGTAGCTTTCGCTGACCGTGAGCAATCCGAGCAATTCATCCAGTTTGGAGTCGACGGCGCGTTCGGCACCGCGCGCGTTGGGCACCAGCGCTCGGTATTTGATGCCCTGCCTGCGTTGGATCCGGGCGCAAACTTCCTCTGCGTCCCGCAGGTTGGGGATCACCGAGTTGCGAACGAAGCCTGTGATCTCGATCACGGGAAAACCTGCGCGCGAGAGTCGATCAATCATGGCAATCTTCGTATCGGTCTCAATCCATCGGTCAAGACTCTGAAGCCCGTCGCGCGGGCCTACTTCGCTAAGGGTTATGTAATCTGGCAGGTTCAACATGTTAGTTCTCGGTTATGTAGTTAGTCAGACAACGCCTTTGGCTTTGAGACGTTCGATTTCCTCGACGCTCATAGCCAATTCAGTCTTGAAAATTTCGTCATTGTGCTGGCCCAAGCGCGGGCCAAGCCATTTAACGCTGCCTGGTGTGTCCGACAGGCGCGGCACTAGATTGGGTATTGATAATTCGCCCACTCTGTCATCATGAACTTTCAATATGTTGCCACGAGCTGCGTATTGAGGGTCCTCGAAAATCTCGTCAATTGCGTAGATAGGACCGCACGGAACCTGTGCCAACTCGCATATGGTCAGCACCGCTGCGCGATCATGGCGCAAGGTCCAAGCCGCTACATGCTCGTCAACTTTTGTGCGATCAATTTCGCGGTTTTTTAGCAATGCCCAATTTGCAGGCGCTGGCATTCCCTCTTTGGCCATGACATCAGCTAAGCGCTCGTAAATTTTGTCATTGGTACAAGCGATTGCGATCCAACGGTTGTCCTTGGTGGGGTAGTGACTGTGTGGCACAACGTTCACCGTAGCGGGTCCCATACGCTCTCGCACGTAGCCGTTGAGGGAGTAAGCTGGAGCGAGTTCGTCGAGAATGCGAAAAATCGGCTCGTACAAGCCGATATCCACCATTTGGCCCTTGCCTGTGCGCTCGCGTGCTCGCAGTGCAAACATCACGCCCAAGGCGCCGTAGAGACCGGCCAAGTAGTCAGGGATGGTGGCTGAGCCAGGTGTGACTGGTGGCCGGTCGGGGTAACCAGCCAGGTAGGAAAGACCGCCAAATGCATTGGCGATACGGCCAAAACCTGGGCGATCTCGGTAGGGGCCGGTCTGGCCGTAGCCAGAAATGCGCACCAGGATCAGCCTGGGATTGATCTCCTTGAGAACGTCCCAGCCCAGACCCCATTTTTCTAAAGTACCGGGCTGAAAATTTTCCACCATCACATCTGCCTTTTCAACCAGGCGCTTCAAAATGGCAGCACCTTCTGGAAGCCGCATGTCCAAGGTGATTGATTTTTTATTTCTGTATTCAGACAACCAAGGCAGTGAATCACCGTTTTCGGTAATGGTTCCAAACCTTCGAAGAGCGTCTCCAATGGTAGGTAACTCAACTTTCAAAACATCTGCACCGAATTCTGCTAATTGAGTGGTGCAAAAGGGGCCTGCTAAAAAACTAGAAACATCCAGAACTCGAATATTGTCCATTGGTTGGATGTTGGAGGCTGCTTGCATGAAATAGTCCTAAATCAATTGTTCAGTTTTTGGTGAGAGAATTTTTTTGAATGGCATTGGCACGCTCAATCAATTTTTTTGCTAAATACACAATTGGGTAATCAACAAACTTACCGTCAACTTGAATGGCAGCAAGACCTTGTTTTTCTGCAACTTCAAAGGCTTCAACAACTCGCTTGGCATGCGTAATTTGTTTTTCAGATGGACTGAAACATGCGTTGACATGTTGAAGTTGATCGGGATGGATGCACATCTTTCCTTGAAATCCGAGTTTTTGAACGGCTTCTACGGATTTATTAAACCCAGCTTTGTCATCTAGAGCCACCCAAACGGTATCTAAAGGAGGCTCAATTCCTGCCGCCCGGGACTCTACAACAAAGCTGTTCCTATAAGACAGGAGCTCTGTTTCATCAGCAGTCCAGGTGATCCCAAGATCTAAAGTGAAGTCGCCAGCGCCAAATGCAATTCTGCGAACCCTTGTGCCAGAACGGGCGATGCTTGCTAAATTGGAAAAACCTAGGGCAGTTTCAACGATAGGAATTAGGTCGATGCTTCCTCTGGGCAAGTTACGCTCATTTTCAAGTGAAGATATCAGCCATTCCACAGTATGGAGGTCTGAAGCACTTTCAACTTTTGGAAGCAATACGCCATCGACTCCCGGATTGATAACTGCGACCAAATCACCGTAAGACCAAGGCGTGCCAAGTGCGTTGACTCTGACATAGGCTTTGCAATTTCGTGGGCCTTGCAAGGCTTCAAGGACAAGTGCTCTACTTTTTATTTTTTCAGAATTTGCCACGGCATCTTCAAGGTCCAATATGACGGCATCGGCTGAAAGTGAAAGTGCCTTTTCAACTCTTCTGGCGTGGTTGCCGGGAGCAAATAAAAAGCTACGATAAATTGACATAAATTAAACTTTCAATTTAAGTTATTGATTTTTTGAATTTGAAAAGTCAACGCCCAAAGCAGCTAAATCTGATTCTTTGTAGCCCAATTTGTCTATTAATATTTCGCGGTTGTGCTCGCCAATACGAGGACCCGTGTGGTGAATGTGACCGGGCGTCCGTGACAATTTTCCGGGAACATTTTGCATCCGCAGGCCAGAGCCTAATTCATCGTCATACAGTTCAATGATATTTTCTCTAGATGCCATGTGAGCATCAGCAAAAATATCTTCAATATTGTTGACGGGAGAAATTGCGGCTTCAAGTTGAATGAAGCGTTTCATCAATTCTGCTCTATCAAAACGCACAATTGCGTTTTGCAACGCCTCGTCCAAGGCGTCAACGTTTGCGAGCCTTCCCCGGTTATCTGCAAATCTAGGGTCCTGTGCTAATTCGGGTATTTCGAGTGCGAGACAAATTCTTTCGAAAATAGATTGCGCACTTCCACCAACAGAAATGTATTTCTGATCTTTGGTTAAATAGATATTTCGAGGCGCGGTGAAAGGAAGTCGTGATGCCGCACGTTCCTGAACAATGTTTAATTGATCATGGTTAACGACTTGTGGGCCAAGTAATGTCAGGAGCGTCTCGTAAAGCGCAAGATCAATAATTTGACCTTTTCCAGTTTTTCTTTGGTCATGAAGCGCAACTGATGCAAGGTAAGCTGCCATTAAGCCAGTGGTTGAGTCAGCAAGACCAAACCCTGGTAGCAATGGCGGTCGATCTGGGTAGCCAGAAATATAGGCATATCCCGCGTAAGCTTCAGCGATAGTTCCGAATCCTGGGCGATCTTTATAAGGGCCTGTTTGGCCAAATCCAGTGACCCTGACAATAATTAGGCGAGGATTGATGGCCATCAACACATCAGGCCCTAAGCCCCATTTTTCGATGGTGCCAGGCCGGTAGTTTTCGACCAAGATATCGGCATTGACGATTAATTTTTTGACAATTTCCACTCCCAAAGGCGTCCGCAAATCTGCAGTGATGCTCTTTTTTCCGCGATTGACAGCTTTGTAATAAAGACCCACACCATTTTTGGTTTCGCCCCATCTGCGAATTTCATCACCAACTACAGGGCGCTCAACTTTAATCACGCTTGCGCCAAAGTCCGCCAAGAACATAGAGCACATTGGCGCTGCTAAAAAATTGGATATATCTACAACTTGAGTCCCCTCAAGAGCCATGCCTGAAGGCAAACTCTTTGACTCTGGGTTGGAACTAGGATTAGTTGATTGTTGAGAAGACATGCGTACTTACTTTCTGCATCGGTTGGAAATTTAGTTGTATGATTTTGTAATGTACGTACAATAAAAGCTGGCGCTTGAAAATATAACTGGTAGATACCCTTGGGCCAACTTAGGTACTTTCAAATATTCACTTATGGATTCCAATAGATTGCCCCTTTACTTGGCTCTGGCTCAAACATTGCGCCAAGAAATTGATGCGAAACAATACAAAATTGGGGCGCATTTGCCCCCTGAAGATCAACTTGTTGTGAAATATGGTGTCAGCCGGCACACTGTCAGGCAAGCACTTCGTGAATTGAAGGACGAGGGCCTCATAACGTCAAAGGCAGGTATCGGAACAATAGTTTCATCCCGATCTGATGCGGCTCAATTTTTTAGTGGCATTAAAACAATTTCTGATTTGCTGCAATTTGTTGATGCAACACAAATGCATGTAATTTCTCAAGAAGAGATCATTGCGAATGCAGAATTGTCATCGCAACTGCATTGTCACATTGGACAGCCTTGGTCTTCTATCAAAATATTACGAAAAGTACCTAAAACAAAATTGCCATTGTGTTTTCTACAAGTTTTTATTTGGCCTGAGTATGCTGATATTTTTGCGAATAGAAAGGTGTTAAATCGCCCCATTTATTCCTTGTTAGAACAGAAAAAAGGATTGCGTATCGTCGAGGTTCAGCAAGAAATCACAGCGGCCAATTTATCGATTGAAATGGCTCTGGCATTGGAGGCACAAGAAGGGCAAGCAGCAATGCGAATCACTCGTTACTACTATGACAGCAGGGGCAGCATTGTCGAAATTGGCATCGGGCATTACCCCAGTGGTCGTTACGCGCAACGGACCAAATTCAAAGCACAAATTAAAAAGTAAAAATCATGACAAAAAGACTTCAACGCTGCGCTTTAGCAGTGCCAGCAACCAGCACCCGTTTTTTTGAAAAAGCAGCACTTGGGGCTGCTGATTCAATTTTTTTAGATTTGGAGGATGCAATTGCACCCGCACGAAAAGCTCATGCAAGAGCAGAAACCATTCGTGCCTTAAAGGAGATGGATTGGGGCTATAAGCTTTTATCAGTCCGAGTCAATGGCCTAGATACTGCATGGGCACTTGAAGACATAGTGGACGTGGCCAGAAACTGTCCTCGGCTAGATATGATCTTGTTGCCCAAAACATCGACTGCTATGGATGTCAAATTTGTTGATCAAATTTTGACTTTGATTGAACGAGAAACCAATCGGAATAAAAAAATTGGCATTGAAGTACTCATAGAAACAGCGCAAGGAGTTGCCAACGTAGAGGCTATTGCGTGTTCCTCACCTCGCCTTGAGGCAATGGTCTTTGGCGTAGGTGATTACACAGTTGAAATGCAAACGCAAGACATTGTTTTTGGCAGGCCGAATTCAGATTATTCTGTACTTTCTGAAAAAGACCAGCAAGGTCAAAGGCATCCTCATTTGAATGATCAATGGCATTTTGCAATGGCAAGAATAGCCAACGCATGCAGGGCATATGGGCTCAGACCCATTGACGGGCCATTTACCGATTTCTCGGACGTAGAGGGATTCGTTTCCTCTGCGTGGCGAGCCAAGTCTTTGGGCTTTGAAGGCAAGTGGGCAATTCACCCTACACAGATTGATTCTGCGAATGCTGTATTTTCACCTTCGCAAACCGAGCTTGATTGGGCTGTGCGAATTGTTAATTTGTTGCAGGAAGTTAATTCTCAGGGGCGGGGAGCAGTCGCTGAAAATGGTGTTTTGATTGACATGGCGCATTTAAAAAAAGCAAATTTAATATTGAATCGCCAAAAGTTAATTGACAGAATAATTTCAAATTCAAGGCTTTGACCTGCTGGTTATTTTGTTTCTTGTAACGCTAGCTTGAACTTGGCTGTCTTTACAATTGCCTCGGCATTGACGGCAAAAAATTCTCTCAAGGCTGCCCTGGTGTCGCTTCGCCCGAAACCATCGGTGCCCAATGTCATAAAACTGCGACCTTCTGGAATGAAGGCTCTCACGCTCTCTGGCACAGACCGGACATAATCTGTTGCAGCAATTATGGGGCCACTGGAGTCCTTCAATATCTTGGTGAAATAAGGTACAAGGTCTGCGGTATTTTCGAGGGCAGCAGTTTCGCAAGCCTGGCCATCCCGGGCCAGTTCGCTCCAACTGGTAATGCTGTACACCGTGCAAGAAATGCCTTGATTCGCCAGCTGGTTTGCTGCTTTTACAACCTCGGTCAGGATAGCACCCGATCCTAATAAGGTCACTGATGACTTGCTTTGGGCTGCAGGGAAGTGATTCAGCAAATAGCCCCCCTTGATCACGCCTTCGGTTGCCCCAACTTGCAAGTCAGGTTGGGCATAGCTTTCATTCATCAGCGTGATGTAGTAAAAAACATCTTCCTGCTCGATAAGCATAGTTCTCATGCCGTGGTCCACGATCACTGCCATTTCGCCCGCATATGCAGGGTCATAGGCCTTGCAGTTGGGAATGGTGGCTGCAACCAAGTGACTGCTCCCGTCCTGGTGCTGTAAGCCTTCTCCACCCAATGTGGTGCGGCCAGAAGTGGCGCCGAGCAGAAATCCTCTGGCACGCTGGTCCGCGGCGGCCCAGATGGCATCTCCAACGCGTTGAAATCCAAACATCGAGTAGTAGATGTAGAAGGGCAGCATGGGTAAGCCGTGGACGCTATAGCTGGTGGCCGCGGCTGTCCAACTGGCGATGGCTCCGGCTTCACTGATACCTTCTTCAAGGATCTGACCGTCTAGTGCTTCGCGATAGGATAGAACCGAACCGATATCTTCGGGTTCATACTGTTGGCCAACACTTGAATAAATCCCAACCTGCTTGAAAAGATTGGCCATTCCAAAGGTACGTGCTTCGTCGGCTACGATGGGAACAATGCGTGGCCCCAATAGGGGGTCTTTGAGCAGGTTACCCAGCATTCTTACAAATGCCATGGTGGTGGACATTTCCTTGCCAGCTGCTTCTGTGGCAAATGCGGCAAACGTTTTTAGCTCTGGTACAGGCAACTTTTCTGATGCTGAGTAGCGTTTTGGAAGGTAACCGCCGAGCTCCGATCGACGTGCATGCAAGTACTGCATTTCTATGCTGTCCTCGCTCGGTTTGAAAAAAGTCAAACTTGTTGCCTGCTCATCCGAAATCGGTAGGTTAAAGCGATTGCGAAATTCGATCAACGCATTTTCATCAAGTTTTTTCTGACTGTGCGTCGTCATCTTTCCTTGGCCAGAGACTCCCATGCCATAGCCCTTTTTGGTGTGAGCCAATATCACCGTGGGTTGTCCGGTGTGCACTGCCGCTGCTTGATAGGCGGCATGAATTTTGACCAGATCATGTCCACCACGTTTAAGACGGTCAATCTGTTCGTCGGTCATGCCTTGCACTAGCTTGGCGAGTTCTTCATTCTGACCAAAGAACGCGTCTCGGTTGAAGCGACCGTCTTTGGCTGCAAAGGTCTGCATTTGGCCATCTACAGTGCTTGCAAATGCGCGGGTGAGGGCGCCTGTGGTGTCGCGAGCGAACAGGCCATCCCAGTCGCTGCCCCAGATAAGTTTGATGACCTTCCAACCCGCCCCACAAAATAGTTTTTCGAGTTCGTCGATGATCCTGCCGTTTCCACGCACCGGCCCATCTAGGCGCTGTAGGTTGCAATTCACCACCCACACCAAGTTGTCCAGTTTCTCCCTTGATGCAAGTGTGAGTGCGCTCATGCTTTCGGGTTCGTCCATCTCACCATCACCGAATACGCCCCATACCTTTCGCGCCGAGCAGTCGATTAATTGACGGTGAGTGAGGTAGCGCATAAAGCGAGCGTGATAAATCGAGCTGATTGGACCAATGCCCATTGAGCCTGTTGGAAACTGCCAGAAATCTGGCATTAGCCAGGGGTGCGGATAACTGGAGAGACCGCGCGAACCTTGGGCCGGCGCAGTGATTTCTTGGCGGTAATGTGCGAGGTCGGCTTTGGACAGCCTCCCTTCAAGGAAGGCTCGTGCATAAACGCCTGGCGCACTGTGAGGTTGGAAGAACACCAGGTCGCCTCCATCTACTTCGTTGCGCGCATGAAAAAAATGGTTAAAGCCAACCTCAAATAGATCGGCAGCACTTGCGTAACTTGCGATATGACCACCGAGCTCTCCATAGGCAGCATTTGCCCTCGCTACCATGGCAAGCGAGTTCCATCGCATCAATGAACCAAGCCGCTCTTCAATCGCCAAATTACCTGGAAATTTCGGTTGATTTTGAACGGGGATTGAATTGACATAAGGCGTTACCAACTCTGGAGACCAGCCCACTTCAGGATTGCGCGCCATCACTGCCAGTTCGTCCAAAATGAATCTTGCGCGTGCTGCGCCCTGGGATTCAATAAGCGATTGCATTGCCGCGCGCCATTCGGCGGTTTCCTCAGTGTCTGTATCTGCGCTCGCATGGGACAAAAAGCGAGAAAAGTTGTGATCAATCATGCCAAACCTCCTGCGCCTTACTTTAATAAAGTGAGGTCGGCATTTGATTTTGAATTTGCTTGTAATATTTAAAATAGCAGCATTAAATGCTGCATAATTTTAGTTTTGAGAAATTAAATGCATCTTGACGCTGTTGATCTAAGAATATTGACTGAACTGCAGCAGGACAGTTCTTTGTCCAATGTTGAGCTTGCGCGACGTGTTCACTTATCACCTTCTCCCTGCTTGATGCGAGTCAAGCACTTAGAGTCTGAGGGTGTGATCCAGCGCTACGTGGCTTTGTGCGACACGAAGTCTTTAGGCTTGGGTTTAAATGTTTTTATTTCAATCACGTTGAAGGAGCAAAGCCGAAAAGCTCTGGCCGAGTTCGAACAACGCATCGCTGAACATGACGAGGTCATGGAGTGCTATTTAATGACGGGTGATAGCGATTACTTGATCCGCGTAGCACTGGCTGATATTGCTGCGTTAGAGCGTTTTATCTTGAACCAGCTTACGCCGATTGCAGGGGTAGAGAAAATACGTTCGAGTTTTGCACTGAAGCAGGTGCGCTACAAGACAGCGCTCCCTCTGCCGCTGGCCGCACATTGACGCGCGCATATTGAATAGCAGCTGCTTCATTCGCAGTCATTTCTCACGTCTTGGTTGAAACTTGCGAGCAACTCAGATAGCCGAAGCACGAATTTTGTGTACAGGCGGCAATTTCATGGACTTCGTTAGTTTTGTCCTATAAGAGACTCCAAAGTACGAATGTTCGGAGACATTTGACTTAAAAAATCTGCTGCGCGCATCACAATTTGCCCGCATTCAATTAGTTTCTTATCTTGAAGCTGACTGGCATTCCCAGTTGCGACAATTGCGCCTATGACTAAACCGCCATGTGCGCGCAGAGGGGCTGCAACTGATGACATGCCAGAAAAAGCCTCCTCCTTGGCTGTAAAAAACCCCTGCTCTAGTGATGCTTGAATATTTGTCTCAAGGTCATCAAAGCTCGTTAGAGTTGCAGCTGTGAATCGCTCAAGGGAACCACTGCCTAATAATTTACGACGCTCATTTAATGAAAGTGTAGAAAGGTAAAGTTTTCCAGAAGCAGATGAGTGCAACGGACTTGTGATTGTTGTGTTCCAAAATGGCGTGAGTCGGCTTGAGTTATGTCTTTGATCAATAACGACTCTTTGCCCGCCTAAAAAGATTTGAAGCGCGGAAGTTACATCACAAGTTTGTTGAATTTCAATGAGTAGTTGAGCGGCATCCCGCCGTAATTCTTGAATAGGGTGATAAAGACCGATTGGGAAAAGTGCCTTAACACTTGGCAAATAAGATTTTGTTGATTCGATGCGAATAACGTATCCAAGTTCAATAAGCGTTTTAAGTAACCTCAGGGTGCCGCTCGCGTCTAGTCTTGTAACCTCTGCGAGGGTTTTTAATTTCATCGGTTGTGTGGCATTGATGAGTGCATTGATGACGTCAAAGGCGCGTGCAAGCTGACTTTGTTGTGCGGCACCTGGCTTATCAATTACTTTGGCTTTTGTCATAAATTATTTTCTGATTTTTTCTATTACCAAGCAGACTCCAAAATTGACATGACATCGGCTTCGGTCGATATTTTTTTAGGATTGGTATGAATCCATTTGTCTTTCATTGAATTTTTAGCAACCAGCTTTAAATCAGCTTGTTTGATGCCCACATCTCTTAATCTAGTAGGCAGCCCCAGACTTTTGACTAGATCACTGACGACATCAGCGGCATCTTTATTGGGGTCGTTCATCAGACGTGAAATCGTTTTCTGTTTGTGCATATTGGTTGAATAGTTGTAACGCAAAACATGGGCAAGCATAACGCAAGAAGTGTAACCATGAGGCACGCCAAGCCCCCCCAATGCATGGCCAATACCGTGGCTTGCGCCCATTGTTGCGCCAGCTTGTAGTGCGCCTATTGCGGACCAACTTCCAAGTTGACAATTTAGCCGCGCCGTGGTGTTCTCATTTTGTTGATTGACATCACGCAAGCCTTTTGAAAGTAGTTGCAATCCATTTGCGGCCAAGCCTTCTGCATAAGGATTGCAGTCGGGTGAGCACAAACTCTCTACGGCATGATCAATGGCGCGAATACCTGATGAAAACCAGAGGTCTAAGGGCGTCTTCAAGGTCATTGTCGGATCAAGAACTACGACTTGTGGCGCAAAATTTTTGTGGACATAAATTTGCTTATGGCTGGTTAATGGATCAACAGAGCCTGCACGGCCTGTAAATTCCGCGCCAGAAAGTGTCGTGGGTACGCAGATTGTTCTAATTGTCTGTGCATCGATAGATGGCTGAAATGAAACGCCATTCATATCAACTGATGAGGCATATCGATCAAATTCAATTGTGTTTTGAATCCTCTGGCTGATGCAGAGTTGGATCATTTTTGCCGAGTCTACGATAGACCCACCTCCAATACAAAGCAATTGATCGGCATGTAATGAGCGCACAGTTTCCGCAACTTTCAGTATTGCAGGTCGAGGCATGTGCTGAGGCATGCCTATTTGCCATCCTGCAATTTTATTTCCAAAGAGTTTCTCAATATCGGCTTTGACTGTTGAGTTTTTTGCAAGTGATTGACTAAGGATGACATAAACACGCAGTGCGCCCAACTCGTTTGAAAGTTCGGCAATTTTGTGAAAAGTGCCCGCGCCAAACACAACACGCTCAGTACCCCAAGAATTAAAAATACCATCGCTCACAGAAAATCTCCAAGTTTGGCTTATTAAACCAATATTGTGGTTTACAGAGCAAGTTCTTTTGACTAATATCAAGATTCAATTCGTCAACCTTTAATTTGAGGATGCCTTTATGACCAAGATTCGCCGATTTTTATGTCTGAATATGGCAGTGTTGTTTGTCTTTTCGATGGGGATGACCAACGCAGCAGCACAAGAGTCCTTTCCATCTAAGCCAATTCGAATCATTGTTGGATTTACGCCAGGCACAGGAAGCGATGTCGTTGCTCGTATCGTTTCTCAGTCTTACTCAAGCATTCTTGGTCAAACGGTCATTATCGAAAATAAGCCTGGCGCTGGAGGAATGTTGGGCCCAGAGTTTGGCTCGAAGGCCGCCCCAGATGGTTATACATTGACCTTGGCCTCTGCAGGTGGTTTGATCATTGCACCTGCAATGTCCAAAAGCCCACCCAAGTACAAAGCAGAAAAAGACTTTGTTCCTATTGGCGGCCTTGCAAAGAGTGCATTTGTTGTGGTAACTGCAAATACTGCCGAGGCACCTCAAACATTTCAAGAGCTAGTCAAGCGTTTGAAAGATAAAGGCGGATATTTTGGATCCCCTGGTACTGGCACGACAACCCATTTGGTCGGTGAGGTGCTATTGAAGCAGGCAGGCGTCAAAGCAACTCACGTTCCTTATAAAGGAAGTGCACAAGCGATGATAGATACAGCAACCGGGCAGGTTGGTTTCGCATTTGACACAGTGGCTGGTGCGTTACCTCTTATTCGGGCTGGTAAGTTGCGCGCATTGGCAGTGACTAGTCCTGATCGAATTTCATCCTTATCAAATGTACCAACTGTGTCTGAATCAGGAGTTTCGGGATTTAGTGTTGTTGGTTGGTGGGGACTTCTTGCGCCAGCGGGTACACCGCCAGAGATTGTCACCAAACTTTCTGATGCGCTTATCAAGTCATTGAATAACCCGCAAACAAAATCAAGTCTTGCAGCGCAGGAAGTTGAGTCGTATCCGCTTTCATCTTCTGCATTTGGGGCGTTGCTTCTTAAAGAAGCGCCCATGTGGACAGAGCTGGTGAAAGAAAATAAATTGGTTTCAGATTGAAATATTTTTATGTCTAGTCAAACGCTTTCTGGTATTACTGTTCTGGATTTAACGTCGTACATTGCTGGGCCCTTTGGGGCTTCCTTACTGGGAGACATAGGTGCAAATGTGATCAAGGTTGAAGGTCCTAGTGGCGACATGATGAGAAACTATCCGTCAACCTTGGTTGGCGAAAGTCGTGCTTATGTCGGCGTCAACCGGAATAAAAGAGGCATAGTCATAGATCTTAAAAGTAAAGATGGACTTGAGGTAATTCGCAGGCTTATCAAAAAGTCTGATGTCATCATTCACAACTTCCGTCCTGGCGTTTCTAGGCGACTGGGCCTTGAATATGAGCAACTGATAGACATTAATCCCAAAATTATTTATTGCGGCTTAACTGGATTTGGTGAAACAGGTCCTATGGCTAGCAATCCAGGGTTTGATCAAGTGCTTCAATCTTTAACTGGGATATCTAAAGCTCAAGGCGCATTGGAAAATAAGCCTCATGTGGTTTGGGGCTCCGTGGTTGATTACTACAGTTCATCTTTATTGGCCATGGCTGTTTGTGCCGCACTTTACGAAAGAGAAAAAACGGGTAAGGGTCAAAAAATAAATGCTTCATTGTTGCGTTCTGCCTTGGCCATGCAATCGGGTCGCTTGGTATGGGGGAAAAACGAAGATAGAAATATTGAGCGCGATCTGAAAGGTGGAAAAATAAACAGCATTCATCCTGCAAAGGAAGGCTTTATCTATCTTCAAGCGCCAACTGAAGATTTTTGGAAATCACTTTGCGAACTGATCGGACTTTCTAGCCTTGCTCAAGATCCACGTTATGACAGCATGAAAAAGCGCAAAGAAAATGAAGAAGTTTTGCTGCCAATGCTTCATGCGGCTTTGCAGAAAAAAACCGCCCTCGAGTGGGAGCAACATTTTGGAGACAGGGTCCCTTGTTCTGCTGTTAGATCCATAGAGGATATGTTTGATCATCCTCAGGTTTTATCTCAGGGCCTCATAGCAACACATTCGCATCCCACCCTAGGTTCCTATCAAACCATGACGGGGCCAGTGCAAATGGCAAACGGAGAGTCTGATTTGGCAGACAGAAGAGCTCCTATGTTGGGGGAGCATACAAATGAAATTTTGAAGGAATTTGAATTTAGCGATCTTGAAATTAGCGCATTTAAGAAAGCGCAAGCGATTCATTGATTTTTAGAATTAAAACAAGTAATACTAAATTTCTAAAATCTAATACTTAAATCGCCGACGCTAACAATTTTGTTTTTAAAACAATTTATATATTTTTTAAAACAATAAAAATTGTTGACAAGGATCAATTTTATTTAAATAATGAATGAATATTTTCGATGAAGGGTTAAAAATGAACATCACAACTAGAAATTTGACTCCTACCGATTTCGCTGTAGAAGTCATTGGCGTCACATTGGACGATGTCCACAAAGAGGGTGTTCAACGTCGATTGCAGTATTTATGGTTAAAGCATCAAGTTTTACTTTTTAGAAGCTTAGACACTGAAAACGAGCAAAGATTGGCTGGACTTTCAAAAGTATTTGGAAGGTTGGAAGTTCACAGTCGAATCGAATATCTTTCAAATCAGGTGCCTGAATTGCTCTACATATCGAATGTGAAAGAGGGGGGTAGAAAAATTGGCGCTTTAGGTGATGGAGAAGCTGGTTGGCACACAGATCAAACCTACCGACCAACGCCTGCATTAGGCTCATTGCTTGCAGCTCATGTAATTCCTCCCGAAGGTGGAAACACATCTTTTGCAGATATGTATCGGGCTTATGACGCACTGCCAGAAGAATTAAAGCATCGCATCTCAGGCCTTAAAGCTGTACATTCTTATGAACACTTTAATGAACAGTACAGTGAGCCTTCTAATTCAAAACAAAAAGCTGATGGCACAGTTCAGACTCACCCAGTTGTAAGAACACATCCAATCACAGGCAGAAAGGCAATTTACTGTCCTAAGAGTGTTGTCCCCTATATTGTTGGCTTATCGCCGCAAGAAAGCCAAGCGCTGATAGAAGAAATTCATGAGAGATCTTTTAGACCTGAATTTGTTTATGAACACAAATGGAGTCTTGGGGATGGCGTGCTTTGGGACAACGCTGCGGCTATGCACCGCCGTGATACATGGGATCCAGCTTTCCCAAGATTAATGAAACGTACAACGATTCGCCCACCTGAAGATCTTGCTGTACCTTTTTAACTTGCCAAATGGACAGTCAATTTTGAAATAAATTGTTATTGCAAAGAATCAATATTTGGATGTTGGTACTTTTGACAAAGTCTGTTCAAAATCAAACTGGTAAAAGCACCTTCTTTGAAGAGTTTCGCTGCAAGAAAGATAGCTCAAATGCGAACTTTTCTGATTTAAATATGAAGCACGCTAGGGTGTGCGTTAAAGCTTAGGCGCCTAAGCCAACTCGTAGTTCAAAATCGAATATTGAATAATTATTAGCCAATCTGAGCCTAGAAAAATTCTATTCCATTACATCACCAAATACAACTTTAAAACCAGTGCTACCTAAGTAGCTTATTTATTTAGATCGATCAAAATGATTCGACTTTTTGAGAAAAAATTAAAGAGATTCAACAAAGTTTGTTTGGCTTGCAAAGGTGGAAATCAGTTTCTTGTTGGAATGAGTGCCCCAAGGCGAAAAGTGTGCTTTCTTTCCACCAAGGCCCAATTAATTGCAAACCCATAGGAAGTCCTTCGCTGGTAAAACCACATGGAATAGACATGGCTGGCACTTCTGCAAAAGACCAAACAAAGGTCAGGCGAGTCAGGTCCTTAGTCGTTGAAATCATGCCCGAGCTTTTTTCAGCGGAAGGTGCAGCAAAGGAAACAGTAGGCGTAATGATCGCATCTACTTCATTGAATATATTGCTGACGTCGCGAGTCCAATTTTCTTTAGCTCTATTGGAGCTTGCATATTGCAGTCCAGTGGTGTTGTAACCAATCATCATGCGTTCTCTAATATCCAAACCGATACCAGAGTTAGGATTTTCCAGCTTGGTTTTGTGGAAAAATGCTGCGTCTGCAAGAAGCATGGGTGTCATTAACCCTTGAGTATCTTTTGCGCGGCTCAAATTGATCTTTTTGATTTTTACTCCTAGCTGAGCGAAAATTTTGATTGCAGATTCCATTGCATGACCGATTTCAGCATCAATGTCCTCGTAAAAAAAGCTTTCTGGAATTCCAATGCATAAGCCATCAACGCCATTTCCAATAGCAGCTGCAAAACTATCGACAGGACATTTGACACTTATATTGTCATTGGCATCATAGCCAGCAATTGCTTCATAGACTGCTGCAACTGTAGCAACATCACGTCCCAAAGGTCCAATCGTATCGAATCGTGGGCTGACAGGAGTCGAGCCGCGATTAGACACTCTTCCAACTGTAGGGCGTAAGCCGGTGACACCATTAAGAGCTGCAGGTATGCGTATGGACCCGCCTGTGTCAGATCCAAGTGATGCATCGCACATTCTTGCCGCTACACTGACGCCTGAGCCGCCACTTGAACCTCCTGGAATGCGAGTTTTATCCCAAGGGTTCTTACATAGACCGTGGTGCGGATTTTGAGTTGTCCCTCCAAAAGCAAATTCGTGAAGGTTCACCTTGCCAATCAGAATTGCACCCGCATTGCGTAATCGTGCAGATACTTCTGCATCATATTTAGGTAAGGTATGGAACTCTGCAGAAGAGCCGCAAGTTGTAGGGATCCCAGCTACATCAATATTGTCTTTGATCGATATCACTAAGCCGCCAGCAGGAGAGAGTTGATGTCCATCCTGCAGTTTTTTGTCGAATAGGTCTGCATCTCTCCGTGCTTCCGTATCCATTACAGTGATAAACGCCCTCAAAGTTGAGTCTTGACTGTGAATTGACTCCAGATAATCTTCAACTTTTTGCCTTTTTGTTAATGTCATATTTGAATTTCCTGGGCATAAGCTTTAATTTTAAAAAAATGCCAGTTTAAAGATCTTAAATTTATCAACGCCCCAACATGATTGATGGGAGCCAAAGCGTAACGGATGGCACCGCAATAACGATTGCAAGCACTATCAATAACGGAATTAAAAAAGGAACAATAGCGCTGATGACTTTGTGTAAAGGAACTCCGGCAATTTCTGCAGTTACATACAGACTGAATCCGACAGGCGGAGTTACAAGTCCAATCATCAAATTCACAACAACCATAATTCCAAATTGAACAGGAGGAATGCCAAGCGAGGTTGCCAATGGGGCTAGAAGTGGTACAAAAACCAACATAGCTGCAGTTGAGTCCATAAACATGCCGACAATTAAGAGAACTATATTTATGAGTAGGATTATGACAATGGGATGCAAGCCGTTGGTTAGTTGTATGAATTCACGCCCAACGCCTTCAAACGTCACCATCCATCCCAAAACCGCCGCGAATCCTAACAAAATCATGACAGCTGCAGTACCCTTCATTGATTGAATGCAACAAAGCATGATCTTGTGCGCATCAAGTGTTTTGTAAACAAACAAGCCAATTAAAGCAGCATAGAGTGCCGCAATAGCACCTGCTTCAGTTGGCGTCATGATTCCAGTAAAAATACCACTCAGGATAATGACCGGCGTGAGCAACGGCAGGGTAGCTGAGCGAGTTGCTTTAAGCAGATTGACAAAGGAGAATCGCTCTAAGGTTTCAACTAAGTTCATGCGGCGCACGGCAAACGCCGAATAGACCATGAGAGCAATCGCTACTAGCACCCCAGGAATCATTCCACCAAGAAAAAGTGCTCCTACGGATACACCGGTGATGGCACCGTAAACGATCATGGGAATTGATGGCGGAAAAATAGGGCCAATCGTTGATGCTGAGGCTGTTAGTGCTGCAGCAAAAGATGGGCTGTAACCTTCTTTCTTCATAGCTGGAATCATGACTTTGCCAACCGCAGCCGCATCTGCAAGAGCAGAGCCGGACATGCCAGCAAATATAAGCGATGTGGCAACAGTTGTATGAGCTAGACGGCCGCGAATGTTCGAAAGAAGTGCGTTTGCGAAATCAACAAGGCGCTGAGTTGCACCACTGATATTCATCAAATCACCTGCCAGAAGATAAAGTGGGATAGCCAGAAGAATGCTGGAGTCAATCGCATTTGTGAGCAATGGGGCAATTGTTCCAGCTGGAAGATCGGCTTGATAAATGTAAACTGTACCAACTGAAGCAATAGCAATGACCAAAGGAAAACGCAGTAATACCATTGCAATTAACAATAACGAAGCCCACGTAATCGTAAAGAGTCCTGCAGTCATTTCATTATTACCTCGTGCATTTTTAGTGGGGTGTATTTAATTGTGATTTGTTCGATTAAAAAAATTATTTCTGTGACTAGCATTCCTCCTACGCAAGTTATGACGGCAGTGCGCATCAAACTGTAGGAGAACGGCAGCGAAGCAAATTGCTGCATGGCAGCCCCAGCAATAGTTGGGTAGCCTCCAATCAAAACATATGCTAAAACTGAAATTGCGACTATCGTTCTAAAAAGAGAGAAATAGGTAGCGGAATTAATATCTTCCCGACCAAAAAGTTCAACCTGAAAGTGTTCTCGTAAGCAAGAGACACTAATTGTTCCCATTGCGACACCCCAAATGAATACGATGCGAGTTGCTTCTGGAATGAAGACGATGTTAAGACCCAACATCCGACCAAATACAAGACTTATCAATAGCAATGTGACAATTAAAGAAGCTATTCCAGCTAAAAGCCCAAACAATTTTCCGCCTTGCGCGCGAATCGTTCGCAAAGCGGAAACCAACTGATGCTCAGCGCTCACTTCTGACCAGCTCTTACAATGGCTGAATAAGTGTCGGCTCCCAGATACTGTGGACCAATTCGATCAAGTATTGGTTTAGCCTTTGCTCGAAATGCGGCTACATCAACTTCATTGATAGAAGCGCCGGCTTTTTTAATGGTATCGATGTTAGATTGTTGCTGGCTGCTAATGGCCTGAGCAGCAACTATCTTCCCTTCAGCAAAAAGAGTGGTTAATAGGTCTCTGACTCTAGAGTCCAAAGCTTTCCACCAGCGCGCATTGACATAAATAAATTCGGGTGCGCGAACGTGTTCGGTGAGACTAATGAATTTTTGAACTTCTTGCAAAGAAAAACCAACAATTGTGGGCAAGGGGTTTTCTTGTCCTTCGATAGTTCCAGATTGAAGTGCGGTATAGACTTCTCCAAAATTCATCGCTACCGTTTCTGCTCCTAATTCTTTGAATGCATTGAACAAGATGGGAATTTCGGGAACACGTAGTTTGAGTCCTTTAAGGTCATCTGGCACGCGTATTGGGCGCTTGGAATTGGTCATTTGGCGCGCTGCGCGAGGATAGGCCATAAGGACTCTGACTCCTCGCGTCTTTTCAAGATCTGCGTTCCAATTTTGTGCCAGAGAACTCTCGAGAACCCGTTCTACGTGCGCAAAGTCATTGAAAAGCCAAGGCGCAAAAAATGAATTGTAATTAGCATTAATTCCAAAGCCAGAAGCATGTATGTTAATTGTTCCAGCAGACAATTGTTCGAAGGCGGGCAAATCTTGGCCCAATTGTCCTGATGGAAAGAAGTCTATTTTTACCGCACCACCACTGCGTTTTTCTGCTTCACGCACGATGTACTCCATGCCAACACCCAATGGCTCCTTAGGCGACACGATCATCGTCATTCGAATACGTGTTGTTGGCATAGCTCCCTGAGCTAAAGAATAACCAGTTGTAGATGCAGTGAGAATTCCAGCGCTGCCAGTTTGTAAAAAATTTCTTCGATTGATCATTTCTATCTCCAGTTGCAAACAGTAGGGTTAGTTTTAACCAGTGTGCATGTAGAACTATTTATTTTTCAGAGGAAAAACCCTTAAGTTAAAAGCCCTGAACTTGATGATTGCCATTCAACAATTTTGCAGATTATCTGCATCATGCAGAGTTATCAAAGATCACAAAAAGTAATCAAAATGAAACCCAACAAAATTAAGGAACTTTAGGCGCAAGGCAAGCCTGTTACCTTGAGATGGATCCCCATCATTAGTTGATGACCGTCAGGCCCTGTTCGTACTTTTCAAATTCACGGTTCATATGTTTTTTGCAAAATACAAAACATCCCGTCTATGGCCTTTCCGTGATCGTGACGTAACACATCTCTACTTGACCAGAGAATTCGCAAGCCCTGTTCAGATGCCAAACGCCCGATATATGCCAGCGAGTGCGCGTATCGCAGGCTAGGGCGCAACACATACTCCTCTGGACCTTCCGCCCATTCCTCTAAGCTGAAAGCCAAGCCGCCGCCAGCACGCAGCACCCGAGTGGCTAGTTGGAACGCACGCTCT
>Ga0209442_1000497_pt1 | contig 23099 bp, 18 predicted proteins | sample LauGreSBDMM110DD_2_FD_187565 | JGI IMG/M metagenome (GOLD analysis project Ga0209442, IMG submission 187565) | Freshwater lake microbial communities from Lake Michigan, USA - Sp13.BD.MM110.DD (SPAdes) (version 2) | ecosystem: Environmental > Aquatic > Freshwater > Lake | place: Lake Michigan...
ATTCAAGATCGTTTTGGATCTGAAGAAGCCAGAATCTCAATGCGTGGCTCTGCTTTAAGTAGAGCTTTTCATAGCTTTGGTATCAAGGTCTTACAAGACGGCATACCTATTAACTATGCTGATGGATTCTTTGATATGCAAACCATCGATCCTTCTGCAGCACGTTATGTAGAAGTGATACGTGGTGCGAATGCCTTAGGTTATGGAGCAAGTACATTGGGTGGTGCGATTAATTATGTGTCACCAACGGGTTACGATAGTCCAAAATTTTTAGGTAGAGCGGAAGCAGGCAGTTTTGGATATGCACGCTTACAAGCCATCACTGGTGGCGTAGTTAAGCCGACTGATGGCAATGGGAATGTTTGGGATTACAACATCTCAGCCAACGCCATGACACAAGACGGCTATCGAAATCATTCTGCGCAAAACAGTGAAAAAGTAGTGGCGAATACGGGTGTGAAAATTAATTCTGTTTTAGAGTCTAGATTTTTTGTGGGTGTAGTGAGAAGTCGATCCCAATTACCAGGAACAATTTCAAGAGCACAGCTTTTAGCAGATCCTAGGGCAGCACAAGATGCTACGTGGCCAAGTAATTTTCAGCGTAGGGATGTAGATGCACAAAGAATCGCTAATAAAACCGTGTACAAAAATGGCGATACTGAATATGAATTAGCAACCTATGTTATGCACCATGATTTATGGCATCCAATTACATTCGGATTCATCGAGCAAAATACGATGACATATGGTGGTCATATCAAGGTCGCTAATAAGAACAAGCTATTTGGATCGGATAATCTTTTAACTTTTGGGTATCTTCCAGATTTTGGTACAACACAAGCAAAGAGGAGTGCTGTAAGTGGAGGATTCACGCAAGGCGCTTTAACTTCAGATGCCTCACAAAAATCAGAAAACCACAGATTTTTAGTAGAAAATAAATTTCAAATTAATGCTGCAACAACTCTTATCACTTCCTTACAGTACGAAGAAGCGAATAGAAAGAAAAACGATCTACTAGCATCATCTGCAAATTACAATACTAAATATACACAATGGATACCACGCCTAGGCGTGATTCATAATCTGAGTGCAAGCTCACAAGTATTTGCAAACATCAGTAAAAATTTTGAACCACCTATCTTTGATGTTGCAACTACGATGCTAGCTGCAAAGGTGCAAACAGGTACTACAATAGAAATTGGATCGCGAGGTGAGCTCAATTTTAATCAAGGGCGAGATCAAGGTTTCTGGGACGTGACACTTTATCGTTCACAGCTTAAGAATGAGTTTCAAACAGCATGTATCAATGGCTCAACAACTTGCTCATCTTTTGGAACGAATGCAACTATCAATATTCCAAGGACAGTTCATCAGGGTATAGAGTTAGGAGCTGGTGCTTTGATAGATCGTCATTGGGAAACGCGAACTGCACTTTTATATAGTGATTTCCGTTTTGATGGTGATGCTCAATATGGGAATAATCGCATGCCAGGTTTTCCACCTTTGATTATTCGTAGTGAGTTGCTATATCGCTGGAGTGATGTCAGTAATAGCCGAGGCATGCCAGCTTATTACGCAGGTCCCAAGCTAGAGTGGGTGCCAACCAAAGCACCTATGGATAACACCAATTCAGTTAGCAATGATCCATATGCCATCTTAGGATTTAAAGCCGGTGGTCCATTAGATCAAAAATCAACATGGTTTATCGATGCGCGAAATTTAGCTGATAAGCGATATGCTGCTACAACCAACATTGGTGCAGGTTTTGGTGGAAGTCCTGGAAATGCGTATTACCCAGGCATGGGTCGTTCAATCAACATAGGCTTAGAAACGAAATGGTAAACACAACGCACATGATGCAATTGAATTTATTTAAGTTAACTTGTTTACTCGGTTTATATATAGGCTTACAAACTGGGGCTTATGCACATGCTACTTTGCAGCCTAAGCAAGCACCACAAGGTAGTTATCAACGCCTTGCGATTGCTGCTACCCATGGATGTGAAGGATCAGCGACGACACAAGTCATCGTGACGATACCTGAATCATTAATGGGGGCTAAGCCCATGCCTAAAGCAGGTTGGGTAGTCGAGACTGAAGTGCGTGATTTAGCTCAGCCTTATCTTTCTCACGGCAAGGAAATTAAACGTGATGTGAGAACCATCATTTGGAAGGGCGGTAAATTATTAGATGCCCACTTTGATGAATTTGTTATTCAAGTCAAAGTTTGGGGTAAGACAGGTAAAATTTATTTACCTGTTACGCAGCTTTGCGAACAAGGTCGTTTGGATTGGAATCAAATCCCTGCTTCAGCAACGGACAAGCTTCCCTACCCAGCGCCTTATCTTGAAGTCGTGCCTGGTGAGCATATGCATCATTGAGTTGAATCATTGTCATACAATGTCATGCTTGCTGTGATGATGTTCAAGGCTGCGAGCATAAAAATTAAATAATTTGCATCTATCTGTGTTGTCCAATTTTTACCCGAAAGATCACTATGAGTTCAACTGCATTTCATTGGGAAGATCCTTTATTACTCGGCCGTCAGTTAAATGAAGATGAACGCATGGTGCGTGATGCAGCTGCAGCGTATTGCCAAGAAAAACTCATGCCACGTGTATTGGAAGCGTTTAGGCATGAAAAAACCGATGTGGCTATTTTTAAAGAGATGGGTTCGCTTGGTATGTTGGGTCCGACTATACCCACACAATATGGCGGCGCAGGTCTGAGTTATGTGAGCTATGGCTTGATTGCACGTGAAGTCGAGCGTGTCGATTCTGGTTATCGATCCATGATGAGTGTGCAGAGTTCTTTAGTCATGCTGCCGATTTATGAATTTGGAACGGAAGTACAAAGACAAAAATACTTACCTAAGCTCGCAAGTGGTGAATGGATAGGTTGTTTTGGTTTGACTGAGCCGGATCATGGTTCAGATCCAGGCAGTATGGTCACACGTGCTAAGAAGGTCGATGGTGGTTATAGCCTAACTGGTTCAAAAATGTGGATTACGAATAGTCCACTCGCGGATGTATTTGTAGTGTGGGCAAAAGATGATGCTGGTGCGATTCGTGGCTTCATCTTAGAAAAAGGATGGAAGGGTTTAACAGCACCTGCTATCCATGGCAAGGTAGGCTTACGTGCTTCTACCACGGGTGAGATTGTGATGGATGCCGTGTTTGTCCCCGAAGAAAATGCCTTTCCCGAAGTGCGTGGATTAAAAGGGCCGTTCACTTGTTTGAATTCTGCTCGCTATGGTATTGCTTGGGGTGCGATGGGTGCAGCAGAATTTTGTTGGCACACTGCGCGTCAATACACGCTCGATAGAAAACAATTTGGTAGACCACTGGCAGCGACACAGTTAGTACAGAAAAAACTCGCGGATATGCAAACCGAAATTACATTAGCTTTGCAAGGTTGTTTGCGTTTAGGTCGTATGAAAGATGAAGGGTCGGATTCCGTTGAAATCACTTCTATCATGAAGCGCAATTCTAGTGGCAAGGCGTTAGATATTGCTCGTGTTGCGCGTGATATGTTGGGCGGAAATGGAATTAGTGATGAATATGGTGTGATACGGCATGTAGTGAATTTAGAGGTCGTGAATACCTATGAAGGCACACATGATATTCATGCTCTGATTTTAGGACGTGCGCAAACAGGTCTGCAGGCTTTTTTCTAGTTACTTAATTGAATTGCTTGCAAAAGATAGGCATAACAACATCATCATGCCTATGCTTTTTAGGTATGACTCAGAAACGCCTGATGCGTGCTCAAGAAAATTCTGTCATGCATGCGTTGACCTAAATCGGTATTCAGTAAGCGATCTAAGACAGGACCTTTAATCTCTGCAAACTGCAAGCTAATGTTTTTAGCTTGCAGATTTTTTTCAAGCTCATCCAACATCGCGAGTGCAGTGCTATCAAGTTGATTCACTGCGGACATAATCAACAACACTGCGCGTGTATCACTTGACGCTGCGACCAAGCTCTCAATTTTGTCTTCCAGTACTTGAGCATTAGCGAAATACATACTTTCATCAATACGTAATGCAATCAAACCATGTACTAATTCAACATCATGGCGATCAATATTACGGAAATGCTCAGTGCCTGGAACGCGGCCCACCACGGCCATATGTGGACGACTACTACGCCAGACCACCACTGCAAGTGACAGTACAACGCCTATCACTATGCCTTCTTCTACACCAAGAAAAATCACGCCAAAAAATGTGAGTATCAGTGAAATTGCATCAGCACGATCATAGCGCCAAGATTGTTGCAAAGTTTTGAAATCAATTAAACCCAGCACAGCCACAATAATGGTTGCGGCAAGTACGGCATGCGGTAGGTAGTAAAACCAACTTGTTGCTACAGCGACGACCACTGCCATCAAGATAGCGGAGACCACACCGGCAGCAGGTGTGTTTGCACCTGCAGAAAAATTCACAACCGAGCGTGCAAAACCACCTGTGACGGGATAACCACCTGACAAAGCGCTAGCGATATTCGCTGCACCTATGCCGAGTAATTCTTTGTTAGGTGTGATGCGTTGATTTCGTTTGAGTGCTAACGATTGCGCAACAGAGACGCTTTCTACAAAACCGACTAATGAAATTAGTAAAGCAGGTAACCATAGAGATTGTATGTCATTCCATTGAATTGACGGTATGGCGAGTGCGGGTAATCCAGCAGGCACGCTACCAACTATAGACACTTGCGCTTGTTGATCCAGTTGACCTAGGTTGACGATGAGTGTAGCGACGATCACCACCATCATAGGTGCAAGTTTTGCAGAGAGGTCGGCGCTTTTATCTGACAGGCCAATTCGTTTTAAAACAGTGGCAAGATAGCTGCGTGCAAAAAATAAAAATAGTAGAGCACCGCATCCCAATAAAGTAGTGCTGACATTTAAAGTAGGTAAACCTACGATCAGACCATGTAGCGTAGTGATGATGCCACCACGTGGTGTGTTAATGCCAAATATATATTTGAGTTGACCGATGGCGATCACTACTGCTGAGCCAGAGATAAAACCACTAATCACTGGATGACTTAAAAAATAAGCTAGAAAACCTAATCGCATTATACCAAAGACAAACAACATCACTCCAGAGAGTAAGGCGAGTATCACAGCTAATGCTGCGTAATCAACACTGCCTACAATCGCTAAAGGGGCGAGTGCAGTGGCTGTCATGAGAGAAGCAACCGCAACAGGACCGACAGCTAACGTCATGCTGCTACCAAATAAGGCATAAGCAAAAATAGGTAACAGGCTGGCATATAGGCCAGCTTGTGGTGGTAGTCCTGCCAACATGGCATAGGCTAAGCTTTGCGGTATCAGCATCACAGTCACGATCGCGCCTGCAATTACATCACCAGCCAACCATGTGGACTGGTATTGTTTTAACCAGTCCGGTAGCAGTTTTTTAAACATCATCAAACCATTTAACTTTTAGAAGGACGAGCTAACCATTCACGGCCTTTGAGCATGGCATTCCAATACAACCAAGGTAGGAAATATTTTTTTAATATCCATGCTGCGATACGTGGCACGGTAGGATCGAGTGGAAAGCTAGGCAGTAATTTTCCGCCAAAACCAAATTCCGCTAATACGATGCGTCCTTTTTCTACAGTCAGAGGGCAAGAGCCATAACCGTCGTAACGTGTGGGTAAAGATTTCCCTGCTCGTAGTGCGAGTAAATTTTCTGCAACGACGACAATTTGTTTACGTGCTGCGGCAGCTGTTTTTGCATTTGGTGAAGAGCAAGCATCCCCTAAGCTAAAAATATTTGGATAGCGCATATGTTGTAAGGTGGTCTGATCTACCTCTACCCAACCATCTGCATTCGCAAGTGGACTTTGTTTAATAAAATCTGGTGCGCTTTGCGGTGGGACCACATGCAACATATCAAATTGTTTTTCTACACGTTGTACATTACCTTCAGCATCTTTTACGTTAAACCACGCTTTTTTAGCAGGACCATCGACAGCAACTAATTGTGAGTTGAATTGCAAATCAACTTTATAACGCTTCACATATTCCATCAGTGGTGGCACAAAATCAGCCACGCCAAATAACACAGCACCTGCATTATCAAATTCAACTTGTATATTTTTTAGTCGCCCTTGTTGTTCCCACTCTGAGCAAGATAAGTACATGGCTTTTTGTGGTGCGCCTGCGCATTTAATTGGCATAGGAGGTTGCGTGAAGATGGCTTTGCCTGATTGTAGTGATTGCACCAACGACCATGTGTAAGGAGCGAGATCATAACGATAGTTAGAAGTGACACCATTTTTACCCAGTGTTTGCTCTAGGCCTTCAATCGCTTTCCAATTTAATTGCAAGCCAGGTGCAACGATTAAATATTGATAGCTAATAGGATTACCAGAATCTAAATGTACTTGTTTGTTTTCTGGATCAAATGCTGTAGCCCCAGCTCGTATCCACGTCACGCCTTGTGGCATGACATCGGCCATATCGCGTTCTGTATCACGGGCATTAAATTCACCCGCACCGACTAAAGTCCAAGCAGGCTGGTAATAGTGTTTATCTTTAGGTTCAACAATACTGATTTGTAAATTAGGTTGGCGCTTGAGTAAACTCGCTGCTAGTCCAATGCCTGCACTACCACCACCAATGATGACGATATCTTGCTGTGCATTCCAGTTACAAGAAGGCGCAGCTTTCGAACTGGTTGAAATTGATTGTGAGCTTAAGGCACTTGCCATTTGAAATAAATTTGTTGAGCGAGCACCACTGCGACAAAAAGCCAGAATGGGACTAGGTTGACTCTGCAGTAAGGCAGCAAATTCTGCCGTTTGTGCTGGTGTGATTTGACCGCTAACAACAGGCAAATAGCTATATTGCATACCCGCTGCGTGTGCGGCTTTTTCCATTTGCGAACTGGTAGGTTGTGATGCGCCGCCTTCACCATCAGGTCGATTGTTAATGACAGATTTAAAACCTTGCTCTTCAATTTCCTGCATGTCCTCAGGTGAAAATTGCGGTGCCGTGCCGAAATTGGGGTTATGGCGTGTGATGGAAACTGGCATAGCTACTCCTGATTCTGGACTTTAAAAAAGCTTGGGTTAACTATTGATCACCCTACTTTAGTGCACTTCGCCTATTAGTTGGGTGAGATTATTTAATTAAGATGAAAACATTATATTTACAAATAAACTGTAAATCAATATAATGTTTACAGATTAATTAAACGGAGTCTTGCTATGTCGATATCCAACACCCCTCAGGTACACGGTATTTTTGATCCTGCGACCTGGACTGTCACCTACGTGGTGTTCGCCAAAGAAGGCGGCGCCTGCGCAATTATTGACTCTGTACTCGACTACGACCCTAAGTCAGGTCGCACTCACACGACCTCTGCGGACAAAGTGATTGCCTTTGTTAAGGAAAAAAATCTCAAGGTGGAATGGATTTTAGAAACCCATGCCCATGCTGACCACGTCACTGCTGCACCGTATTTAAAGGAAAAGCTAGGTGGTGTAACAGCGATTGGTGATCACATCCAGCAAGTACAAAAAGTTTTTCAGGGTGTGTTTAATTTGGAATCTAGTTTTAAAACAGATGGTTCACAATTTGGTCATCTCCTAAAAGCAGACGAAGAATTTAAAATCGGTGAGCTAACTGCTAAAACATTGTTTGTGCCAGGTCACACTCCCGCCTGCGTGGCCTATCAAATTGGTGATGCAGTATTTGTGGGTGACACTATGTTTATGCCAGATGTAGGTACTGCGCGTTGTGATTTTCCTGGTGGTGATGCGAAAGTCTTATATCAATCAGTGCGCAAACTCTTAAGTCTGCCTAATGAAACACGTTTATTCATGTGTCATGACTATCCGCCTACTGACAGAGCGATTTGTTTTGAAACTACGGTTGCTGAACAACGTGAAAAAAATATTCATGTACATGATGGTGTGAGTGAAGCAGAGTTTGTTGCTATGCGTAGCAAGCGTGACGCTACCTTAGAAATGCCGGTGTTAATTTTACCGTCAGTGCAAGTAAATATACGTGCTGGTGAGATGCCGCCTGCAGAGGCGAATGGTGTAGTGTATTTAAAGATACCAATGAATTTACTGTAATTGTATATGTCATAAAAAAAGCCTGTGTAGCTCGCGCTACACAGGCTTTTTTATTGCTGCTATTAGATTACAAACCGCCGTTTTGTTGTGCCACCATCATGTACAACATAGGGATGGAGAGCATAGTGTTAACACGTGAAGTTAACATAGCTAAACGAGCAGCAGCTGCCTTTGCTTCTGGTTCAACAGTCACCATACCTAATGCTTTTTTCTGATTAGGCCAAATGATGAACCAGACATTAAATGCCATCACGAGTGCAATCCACATACCAATTCCGATTGCATGGAAAGGCGGAGTGAATGTCAGTGCTTGTGCAAGATAACCATTTGCAGCAGCAACCAAGATACCTGTGACTACAGTCGCTAATGCAGCCCAACGGAACCAGAACAAAGCGGTTGGTGCAATGACTTTACCAATTGCCGGTTTTTGTTCATCCGGAATTTTTGGCATAGAAGGAATTTGTACGAAATTAAAGTACCACAGCAAACCTATCCACATAGTGCCGCACACTACATGCAACCAACGCAATATGAATGCGCCCCATGCGTGTCCCATCTCAGGGCTAGCACCTGTGATACCACCAACGATGAGCACCAATAAAATCAGCAATACAACGCCAGCAATAATGGTACGTCCAAGAGATTGCAAAATCGCAGCCATAAATTCTCCCGAAAAATTCTTATAAAGGTTGTTATTTATAAAAAGGACACTTGTCTGTGAAATAAAATCACGGTGCCTTAACGATGCGAAAACCGCGCGAAGTATAGCTTAAATTGTAATCAAGAGTCATGTGGCAGATTGCGGACTGAACTGATATCAATTTCAGTACTACCTTCTGCCAGCCTTAAAGTAAAGCTTTGGGGAGGTGTGATGTGTTGTGGATGGCGCAGAATATTTCCTGCGTGATCTTGCAAAATCGCATAGCCGCGCTCTAGCGTGCGTTGCGGTGCAAGCAAATTCAACTGACTTGCTAGCCCCATTAGTTGCTGTCGTAGTTGGGCGGTGTGTGTGTTGTGCGCTGAAGATAAGCGACGACTTAGTTGACTTAAATCTGCTTTTTGTAAACGCGTATCCGGTAATTGGCTTTTCAATCGTTCTTGCAACTGCAGTAACGCATGACGGGATTCATTCAGCGGTGTGTGCAATGCATGATGTAAGCGCGATTGGATTGCGCTTAAGCGTAATTGTTGGTGCTTAATCGCTTGCGCAGGGCTTTGCAGTCTATGTGCGTACCAGTCTAGCGTTTGTGTCAGTTTATCGAGTTGTCGTCTGAGTGCAGTAGACAGTGAGTCAGCATGATCAAACAAGGCAGCAAGCCAATCAGCACGTGGTGTGGCTGCGAGTTCTGCCGCTGCGGTGGGAGTGGGAGCACGACAATCAGCAACGAAATCAGCAATGGTGAAATCCGTTTCGTGACCTATGCCAGCAATCACAGGCATGCTACAACTCGCAATAGCACGAGCGACTGACTCATCATTAAACGACCATAAGTCTTCCATGCTGCCACCACCACGACACACTAACAGCACATCACATTCAGCACGTCGTGAAGCAGTGTGAATTGTAGTGGCGATTTTTTCTGCTGAACCTTCTCCTTGTACAGCAGTGGGATAAAGAATCACATCAATATGCGGAGCACGTCTGTGTAAAGCTATCAATACATCACGCAAAGCTGCAGCTTGCGGACTCGTCACTATGCCTATGGTTTTTGGAAATTCAGGTAGTGCACGTTTACGCTCCTCATCAAATAAACCTTCTGCTGCCAGTTTAGTTTTGAGTTTGACGAAGGCTTCATACAGATTACCGACACCGGCTCTGCGTATGGATTCCACATTGAGTTGAAAGTCACCGCGCGGTGTATACAAACTCACTAACGCACGTACTTCAACTTTGTCGCCTTCTTTAGGATTGAAATCGGCATATTGCGCACGTCCGCGAAACATCACAGCACGCACCTGTGCCGCACTATCTTTTAACGTGAAATACCAATGACCGGATGCCGCACGGGTGAAATTTGAGATTTCACCCGAGACCCAAGCAAGTGGAAAGTTACGTTCAAGCAAGTTGCTAACTGCTTGATTTAGCTGAGAAACGCTGAGTATTTCTGGAGTGCTGGCCATGAGAATGAGGGAATAATCTTATTTATTTGATAGCTTATTTTGAAGCTGTCCACATAAATGCCTTTATATAATAAATACTCCCTAAGCATGATGAATAATGCTAAGAAATTCTCTAACCAATTGATTTAATTGAAGAAATTATTTTGCACTGAGTTAATGCAAATAGGAAAAAACCTTTTGAATCAAGCACTTTGGGTGAAACTCTTCAAGTTACTCACAAAGTTATCCACATAACCTGTGTAAAAACTCGGCTGAACGGCTGACCTGAGACTTATAGAAGACTGACGTCTTCGTATTCTGACTTGCCCGCCATAGGCTTAGCGGTTACAGTCTGCATCCAGTATTGTTCGCTCTTCTGGGGGTAAATTTGTTTGCGATTCTTCAGGCTGCAGGTTGGCCAATTTGGTTTTTATTATTGGCCTCAGTGATTGCTGTGACCATTATCGTTGAGCGTCTCTTGTATTTACGCAGAGATAAGATTTTGCCGCCTACCTTATTACCTGAGGTGATTAAGGTGACACACGGTGGTCGGATTGATGATGACGTGGTGACACAGCTTGCTCAAAACTCACCTTTAGGCGAAGTCTTAGCAGCTGGTTTACGAAATCTGCATGCGCCACGTGAAGTCATGAAAGAAGCCATAGAAGAAGCAGGTCGAGCAACCGCCCATCAATTAGAACGCTATCTGAGTGCACTGGGTACGGTGGCGACGCTATCACCACTACTAGGTTTGTTTGGCACTGTAGTGGGTATGATTGAATTATTTGGATCACAAAATGCAACCGGTGCTGATCCCACTCAACTAGCACATGGTATCTCTGTAGCGTTGTACAACACAGGTTTTGGTTTAGCAGTTGCTATGCCTTCGCTCGTGTTCTATCGATACTTTCGTGCCATAGTCGATGACTTCATGATAGAGATGGAACAGCAAGCAATTCGATTTGTTGATGTGGCCTTAGGTTCACGTTCTTGATGGTGCATCATGAATTTTCGTAAAGGTCATAAGCGCGAAGAACCAGAGATTAATCTGATTGCTTTTATTGATGTGTTGTTGGTGATTTTAATTTTTTTGATGATCTCCACCACGTACAGTAAATACGCAGCGCTTCAAATAACATTACCAAATTCTGAGTCTGAGCAAGCCGCTGCCGAGTCTCGTAGTATCAGTGTGGCTGTGGATGCGCAAGGACGATATGCAATCAATTATCGTGTCTTAGAAGGGCGTGATCCCGTTTCTTTAGCAGAGGAATTACGTCATGCTGCAAATGGGAATGCTGAGATGGTGGTTGAAATTTATGCAGATGCATTAACCAGTCATCAGTCAGTCATCAATGTGTTGGAAGCTGCACGTCTCGCTGGTTTGCCCAGAATTAGTTTTTCCGCACAAACCAATAAAAAACAAAAATAAGTCTAAGAGATGTTGGTCTTCTTATGTCATCACCACGTTCTGTAATTGAATCTGTATTGTTAACTGCTTGGCAGCGCCGCGGTGTGATTGCTTGTTTATTGTGGCCGCTATCTTTTATTTTCAACCTACTGATCGTCACACGCTTAGCGCTGTATGCGTTGGGGATTTTTCGCATCACTATCTTGCCGGTACCGGTTATCGTAGTGGGAAATATTTTCGTAGGTGGTACGGGTAAAACGCCGTTAGTGATTTGGATCATTCAACTACTGCAAGAGCAGGGTTGGAAACCTGCTGTTATTTCACGTGGTTATGGCTCCTCAGCTCAGCAAGTACGTGCTGTAGAAAAAAATAGCCACGCTAATGAAGTTGGTGATGAGCCCTTATTGATTGCGAAAAGAACGGGAGTTCCTGTTTTTATTGGTCGTGATCGCGCTGCTGCAGGTTTAGCTTTGTTGCAAGCACATCCTAATGTGAACATCATTATTTCTGACGACGGTTTACAGCATTATGCGTTAGGCAGAAATATAGAAATTCAACTCTCTGATTCACGCGGCAATGGCAATGGATGGTTGCTACCTGCTGGTCCATTGCGTGAACCTGCAACCAGACAAAGTGACTTTTATGTAGTCAATACATCGGAAGAAAGTGTAGGCGATGCGTATGCCATGCAACTCGTGCCAGTTGATGCAGAACGTTTATTAGATCGTACACAACGCAAATCATTACGTGATTTTTCTTTTGTGCAGTCAGTAGCAGCTGTTGCTGGTATAGGTCATCCGGAGCGCTTCTTTACTACGCTACGATCACATGGCATTAGCCTCACAACAACGCAAGCATTGCCAGATCATTTTGATTATGCAACTAATCCTTTTGCAGATATAGAAGCGAGTGCCATTCTTATTACAGAAAAGGATGCAGTAAAATGCATGCAACATAATGCAATCGCTAATGATGCACGACTATGGGTAGTGCCCGTACAAGCGCATGTCGATGCATCACTTGCAAAACACATACTGGAGAAATTGCATGGATAACCGCTTGATTGATATTTTAGTTTGCCCGCTTTGCAAAGGTCCGCTTCAACTCGATAAAGCAGCGCAAGAACTCATTTGTGCACCAGATCGACTAGCTTATCCCATACGTGATGGCATTCCCATTATGTGGGCTGAAGATGCACGTGATATGAATGCAGCGACTGATGCAGCTAGTGTACGAACCTAAGCTAATCGCTAAAGTTAATAGCGTCACGCAACTTCATTCACTTACATCCTACATGACATTTACCGTCATTATTCCAGCGCGTATGTCTTCTACGCGTTTACCTGGAAAACCATTAGTCGACATTGGCGGTAAACCTATGGTAGTGCGTGTTGCTGAGCGAGCTTTGTTATCAGGTGCACAGCATGTGGTGGTAGCAACCGATCATGCTGAGATCATGGCAGTTTGTCAGCAACATAACATTCAAGCAAGCATGACACGTGCAGACCATCCTTCGGGGACGGATCGTATTGCTGAGGTAGCAGCTGCAATGGGCTTGCCGGATGATGCAGTGATAGTCAATGTACAAGGCGATGAACCCTTAATTGAACCTAGCTTAATTCAAGCTTGTGCCGCATTAATCAATGCGGACGTGATGATGGCCACTGCTGCGCATCCTATTACGGAAATTGCTGAGGTATTTAATCCGAATGTGGTGAAAGTTGTATTGGATAAAAACGGTCGTGCCATGCTGTTTTCACGTGCGCCACTACCATGGCATAGAGATGGCTTTGCGGATTCAAAAGCAGCGCTGCCTAGTGGGTATGAAGCTTTGCGTCATATTGGACTGTATGCTTATCGTCAGCAGTTTTTACAAACGTATCCACGACTCACGCCCGCACCTTTAGAAAATAGCGAAGCACTCGAACAATTGCGTGTGCTTTGGCATGGTTATCCTATTGCTGTGCATGTGACGCATGAAGCTCCGCACGCAGGGGTGGATACACCCGAAGATTTAATTAGAGTGCAGAGTTTTTTTCAACCATAACTTTTTCTTGCGATTCGACTCGCGAACACTTCTCAATTTGCATGAAATAAATTGAGTAAGTTCAAACAGCCCACCTTCATCCAAAAATTGTATTTATTAGTTAATAAATAATCAATTTAGCAATTAAGTTATTCAACCTGATTATTTCATCAAAGTTACAAGCGTCATAAAAAGTCTGATATTTACGTTTTTAAAAATAACGGAACCGTAATAAACACAACTTTTTAATCTTTAGCTCCTTTAATTCGGTTTAAAAGCTTTTGCTTACAGTGTATTATTTACCCCAGTTAATTGTTTCTTTGAATATTCACTTTAGGGAGTAAGACCATGCTGAGGTCGTTTCTAATAATTGTTGGTTTATTTTCCAGCTTGGCTTTGAGTTCTGCATCAGCCGCGCCTTTTAATGAAGGTTTTCGTAAGTGCGGTGAATGTCATGAGGCTGAGGTAGAAGTTTGGAAACAAACCAAGCATGCAAAGTCTTATAACGACATCCATAAAAAAGAAGAAGTTGCAAAAATTTTGGCTGCAGTTGGTGGTCCTAACAACATGCGTCAAAACCCAACCTGCATAACTTGCCATTACACAGAAACAAAAACATCGGAAACTTCAAAAGGGCAAGTTTCAACTGGTCCTTCTTGTGAGAGCTGCCACGGTGCTTCATCCGAATGGCGTGAAATGCATAACAACTATGGCGATGGTATTAAAGATGCCAGTAAAGAAGCGCCTGCCCATAAGGCCAAGCGTATTGCTGATGCCACCAAGGCGGGCATGATTTGGTCATTCATGACTTACGATATCGCAGCAAATTGCATGGGTTGCCATGGTTTAGCACAATCAAAAATCAGTGGTGACACCTTAGACAAAATGTTGGATGCAGGCCATCCAGGTGGGCCAGAGTTTGAATTAGTTAGTAATTCACAAGGCACTGTGCGTCATCGCTTCTATCCACCAAATGTCAACGTAAATGCTGAAATGACACCGGCTGAACTTTCACGCTTGTTCATCGTTGGTCAAGCTGCTGCTCTTGTTTCAGCTACCGGTGCTTCTGCAAAGGCGACACATCCTAAATATATCGCTCTGCAAAAGAAGCGTGAACAAGATGCACGTGCGGCATTGCAAGGTGTAGCGGATGTGCCAGAAGTTAAGGCATTACTCGCAGCTCCTACTCATGAAGCGGGTCGCAAACTTGCTGATGCTCTAAAAGGCAAAGACCTATCAGCAAAAGTGAAATTGCCAGCTAAGTCGGCCTATAAATAATCATCATCAATAAACGGCGCATAGTGCGCCGTTTATTTTTTTAGAATTCGGGATTGTGAAATGAATACACAACAATCGTTGCGTATGGAGCGACCGCGTCGTTGGGATGCTCCGTTTGATCCAGCGATGACGGACAAAGATGTGGATGCCTTAATGGAGCGTCCTGAATTTGCAGCAATCGATGCTTCGCGCTTTCCTGCTGCCGCGCCCTTGCGTGGCATTCTTCAAAATGATTGCCGTATTGTTGAATACAAACCCGGTGACATCATCGTACGTGAAGGTGATTACGGTAATTCCGCATTCTTAATTTTGTCAGGTGCAGTACGTGTGGTCATTTCACCGAGTTTGCCGCAACAAGTATTAGGTCGCGCGCCTGAAAAAAAACGCAAAGCGTGGAGTGTGTTGCGAGACATGCTGACCTATCCACGCATACCCGAAGTGCGTGACACCAGTCTATATGGCACATCAGCTACCGATATTGCACACCTTCATCGTGCATCCTTGTTAGATGCAACAGATAAAGCAGCCTTGTTTGGCGCTGGTGTGAATCTCACTGCAGATATGGAGAGCTTGCCGCCATTGGTCGAGCCTTATAAAACTGCATTACTACCTTCAGGTACCTTGTTTGGTGAAATTGCAGCGCTTGGTCGTGTCAAGCGTTCTGCCACAGTGTATGCAGAGACCACTTGCAAAGTATTAGAGTTACGTTGGCAAGCACTACGCGATATTAAAAATCGTGATGATGCATGGCGTGACAAAATCGAGCAGGTCTATCGTGCTAATTTACTCAAGACACAATTACCTGAACATCCTTTGCTCAAAGGCTTGGATGCTGAAACACTGAAAAAAATCGCAGACCAAACTTTATTTGAAACCTACGGTAGTTTTGAATGGAATGTCGATTTCAAAGCAGGCAATAAGCAAAACCGACGCGCTTCCGAAATGGAGCAACAAGTTTTGCGTGAAGGTGATTATCCCGATGGTTTGTTATTAGTCATTGGTGGATTTGGTCGTGTCACTGTCGGTTTGGGTAATGGCGATCGCACGCTGACTTATTTGCGTGAAGGTGATCATTTTGGTTTAGATGAATTATTTGATGCGTGGAAGTCAGGCGAAAATAAAGTCTATGAAACTAGTTTGTCGGTATTAGGTTATCTACAGTTATTGCGTATTCCTTATCCAGTCTTAGCTGACTTGGTATTCCCCAAGTTAATAGAACCAGCAGGACGTTTAATTGATGCGGCCGCACGGCCAATTGAAGATGATGCATTTATGGAGTGGGCTGTAGATCAGCGCTTCATCAATGGCACCAAGACCATGTTGATCGACATGGAAAAATGTGTGCGTTGTGATGATTGCGTCGTCGCTTGTGCTGAAACACATAATGGCAATCCCAAATTTATACGCAATGGCCCTACCTTAGATAACTGGATGGTGGCGAACTCTTGTATGCACTGTGTTGATCCAGTGTGTTTAATCGGTTGTCCAACGGGTGCAATTCATCGAACCTTAAGTGGCGGCACCGTCATCATCAATGATCTCACTTGCATAGGTTGTGGTACCTGTGTCAATGCCTGTCCTTATGAAAATATTCGTTTAGTTCCTATCCGCGAAAAATCTGGACAGCAAGTGATTGATCCGGTTTCACATCAACCAATTATGAAAGCAACAAAGTGTGATTTATGTTCCTCGTTGCCTTCCGGTCCTTCCTGTGAAAATGCTTGTGCACACGGCGCATTGCAGCGAATTGATTTGCAGACCTTGATTAAAACTGCACGCATTGGAGCTTAAGGCATGACAGTTCAAGATCAAACATCTAGTAAGCAAGAGTTCTCAGCGCCATTAGCAGGTACACCGATGGCAAGAGAACAGGCAGTGAAATTTTTAGGGCTAATAATTTTTGCTGTATTAGCTTGGATCGCTATTACTATTTTTGTCTGGTTAGGGCGACGTAATCTGTGGGCTGTATCGCACATCACTGGCTATGTACTGTTTGTAGTTGTACTCGGTTTAGTATTTTTAAAAGCACGTAAACGTTTGTTGGTACTGCCACTAGGACCAGTGCGTGATTGGTTGTTATTACATTTTGTTTTAGGTGCATTGAGTTTGCCTTTGTACTTTCAGCACACAGGCACTTTTTGGCCACAAGGACGTTACGAACAATTCATTGCTTTATTTTTCTATACAGCGTCAGTTTCAGCCATCGTAGGAATTATTTTTCAACGTATCTATCCACGTCGTTTAATTGATTTGGGTAGTCAAGTGATTTACGAACGTATACCGACTGAATTAGCAAACTTACGTGAAGAAGCCGAAGCGCTAGTGTTGCAAGCAGTACGTGAAACAAATTCGGACACCGTAGGTCGTTATTATGCTGAATCATTTCAATGGTTTTTTAAAAAGCCGCGTTTTGTTTTAAGCCACTTACTGGGTACGGGTCGTTCACTAGGCTGGATACAAATGCGCGTTAAAGTGTTAGATCGCTTCTTAAATCAAACTGAGCGCGAATATATGCATAAGCTAGAAGCGATTGCGATGCGTAAGAATGGTCTTGATGCGCACTATGCAATGCAAGGTGCATTGAAGTTATGGTTGTTCGTGCATGTTCCCTCGGCCATCTTGTTAGTGTTACTAGCATGTTGGCATTTAATCGTCGTTAATATTTATTCGTGATGAGCGACCAACAACGCCCCGGTTATCAGGTCGACACCTATGTTCGACCCAATTTGTCTTATTGCTGCGGAAGAGGTGGCAAGTGGGGCAAATCCTGTTGGCAAGGACCAAATGGCGAAGGCCAATGTGGTGGTGCTAGTGAATGTAGTCCTGTAAAAGAAGGCGATCGCTGGGAATGTCGTCGTCCTAAACAAGCAGGTGGTGCATGTGCAGAAGGTCCTCGTCCAGATGGTACCTGCTGCAATGTGCAGCCGCCATGCACACCGCGTCGCACTTTACGCAGCATGCGTGGCATGGTCTCTAAGATAGCTGCTTTATTGTTATTGCTAGCACTGATTATCGGTATTCATCCTGGTACGAAATCATTTGTGAATCCGACAGCGATTGATGCAGGCAATTTATCAAGTGTACATGCTGGCTTTACGCGTCAAAATGGTTGTGCATCTTGTCATGGCAATCACATTAATGAAGCAGGTGGATGGTTATTAGCTGCATTTAGTTCAAACGACACCAGTGAACAATGCGTGGATTGTCATCGCTTTGCTGGCCCTGCTATGAAGGCGCATAACCAAGACCATGCTAAAAATGAAAAATATGCAGGTCAGGCGATGGCAGATGTGTCGTGTGCGGTCTGTCATAACGAACACAAAGGCGCTGACAATAAATTAAGCAAAGTCTCTGATCAAGCCTGCGCTTCTTGCCATAAGCCTGAATTTGGAAATTTCCAACGTGGTCATCCTGAGTTCTCTGCGAAGTTTGCAGCTGCTAAACCTGGCAATATCTACTTTGATCACACCTCACACATACAGGATTATTTCGTTAATCCTAAGCATATGAAAATGGGGCGTGATCCACAATTTGCAGCGATAGCTAAATCGGATTGCAGTTCTTGCCATGCTATTGATAAAGCTACGCGCGAGATCAAACTCAAATCCTATGAACAGGTTTGCGCAAATTGCCATAAGACTCAAATCAAGGAACGTGAGTTAATTTTATTTGAGCCGGAACGTATGACAGCGGCTGGTTCAGTATTAACCGGCTTATCGCGCGATGGTGATGAAGAGATTAATACCAAAGCCTTGAAAAATTTATGGCAATCGATGGCAGCCAGTGGTCGTAGTGCCTTGTCACGCTTTGGTGCTGAAGATTTATTTACTGGCTTAAGTGATAGCGTAGCGCGTACTGCAGGTTCTGCTTGGTCACGCAGTAAAGATTTGCCACAAGCTGATCCACCGGAGAGTGGTTGGTTTGCTGGTGAAAACTCAGAGGGTAATCCTGCTCTGTTTTATCGCGCAGTTAAACATGATGATCCAGTATTGCAAGCATGGTTTAAAAAATTACGTGCAGGCTTGGCAGATAAAGATGATGAAAAGCGTGCACTGGCACGTGAAGCCATGAATGATTTTTTGGATAAGCAAACAGGTCCAGGTGCATGTGGCAAATGTCATGCTGCAGGATTGCGTACTGCATCAAAAACATCAACGGGTCAGGAATGGAAATATGCTGCTCATGATGCGACTGCAAAAGATCAACTCAAACCTTATTCCCATCCTAAGCATTTAAATGTGAGAGATGCAGGCCTTGGTTGCGGTGCTTGTCATCAAATGAGTGCAGATTCTAAATATGGAAAATACTTTACCCCTAAGCAGGTGCCAGTTGAAAGTTACGAAAGTAATTTTGCTGCGATACGCAAAGAGACTTGCGTAGACTGCCATCGCGAAGGTCAAGTCGTATCAAGCTGTCAGACCTGTCATGCATATCACACTAAACATGAACTCAATGTTGGTTCTAGTAATAAGGAGCTTGCTAAAAAATGAAAACACATACAAAAACTAAAGCAACCACAATAACCGCATTGAATAATAAAGCGCGCGTATTGTGGATGACCGCGTTGTCTTTTTTGTTGATGGTCACAATCATCATCTTTGCCATGAGCTCAGCGCAAGCTGCAAGCAAGGCTGCAGAAGCTGGAGCAGATGCGCATGCAAAAATATACGGTGAAGATAGTTATCCTAGTGCGAGTAAATGTAAAGCATGTCATACGCAGATTTATGAAGAGTGGCGTAGTTCTAGTCATGCCTATGCAGGTATTTCACCTATGTTTCATAAGTTTGAACAAAAAATCACAGAACTCGCTCCAACCATAGGTAACTTTTGTGTGCGTTGTCATATGAGTGTGGGCACGTCATTAGGTGAAGATAGAGCCACACCATTATGGAAGCGCACCCAAGTTTCACGTGAAGGTGTGACCTGTATTAGCTGCCATCGTGTGAATACGGAATATTCAAAATCAAATGGTGACCGTCGTATCGAGCCAGGCAATATTCATGCACCGGTTTACGGCCCCTTTGATGGCAAAGCATTAGAAGGTGTGATTAATAATGCAGCGACGTATAAAGTAGCGCCAACGCCAGAAGCCCGTGGCACTAAGATTCATGCGAGTGCTGTGCAATTCGAACAAATTTCTAAATCAGAATTTTGCGTATCGTGCCATCAGGTTGCAGTTAATCTCGGCATTAAGTTAGAGGTAGTGTGGGATCAATATCGTTCTTCTCCTGCTAAAGAAAAAGGTATTAGCTGCCAAGACTGTCATATGGGTAAGGTACCGGGTAAAGCAGAGGGTTATGAAACAGGACCTGCTGCAAAACTAGGTAAAGAGGTCATTAACCCAAATCGTCGTCATTCAAATCATGCGTTCTATGGCCCTGGTTATCCAATTGCTCATCCTGGTGTGTTCCCGCATAACGAGAACGCTGAAAGATGGTCTATGGAAGATTGGCTGAAATTTGATTACCGCGCTAAGTGGGGTAGTGAAGAATTTGAAGCCGCAGTCTCAGCAGGTAAAGTGAAAGTGAAATTCCCAGAGGTGTGGTCTGATGCCTTGGACCGTGCGAGTGCTTGGGAAGTCGTGAATGAAAATCTCGAAGCGATTAATAAGAAAAAAGAACTCCGTGCCAAGGTAATGGAAAACGGTGCCAAGATTGATGGACCATTTTTCAAATCGTCTTTGAAAGCAGGGCAGGCTTTAGAGTTCAGCTATAAAGTCACCAATACCAATTCAGGTCATAACTTGCCTTCAGGTTCATTAGGTGCACAACCTGAGTTGTGGATGAATGTGGCCTTGATAGGTCCAGATGGCAAGCGTATCTGGGAGAGTGGTCATGTAGATTCTGCAGGTGACTTTGCTGATATTCATTCTTTAGATGTACGCGCAGGAAAAATTCCTTTCGATGATCAGTTGTGGAGTTTGCAAACTAAATTCTTAACGACGAATGTTAAAGGTACTGAGCGTGAGATGTATTTGCCTGTAAATTTAGATGTCGATCAAATACCGCATTTACGTCCACCTACTCAACCAGTAACGGTTATGAATCATCCGCCGTTTGTGCGTATGGAGCAGCGTTCTATTCCACCATTAGGTACTCGTGATGCGACCTTTAAAATTCCTGCCAAGTTAATGACTGCACCAGGTAAATATAAGCTTGCTGTGCGTATGCGCAGTCGTGCAGAACCGATTTACTTTATGCGCTTTGTCGGTGCTACTACGGATATGGAACGCTCTATGAATGAATGGATGTTAAACATCCATGCTTCCAGCGCAGAATTTGAGGTAAAAAAATGAAATTGCTTCAATTCAAACTAAAACAGTTACCTAAATTATTGCCCATTGCTTGTGCTGTAGCGTTTGCATTACAAGCACCAGTAGCACTATCGGCAGAAGAATTGCCAAAGACTTCGCCTGAAGCCAAGTTAGTGCCGCACTCCGATGCAGTCTTTAGTCCTGATCCTTCTTATGAAGACAGGCCGTATAGCGATGAAGCGCAATTAAAAATCTATGGTGGTAAGTTTTCGGTACCTACACCACGTCCTTTGTTAGAGCTAGGTCGTCCGCAATATCAAAATGGACCATTAAAGCGTTCAGGTACTGCGCTAGGTTTGAAAAATCCTATCGATCAATCTTTTTCTATTTATGGTGATATGCGTGTAGGTGCTGCGCGTAACATCAATGGCGCCACACAAAATAATGTTCTTGCTGCGCGTTTAAATGTAGATATGGATTATCGTTTTACTGGCACTGAGCGTATCCATGCTTTTTTCCGTCCTTTAGATAACGGTACTGAATTTACGCGTTGTGAATTTAATGGTTCTACAAATTGCACTGGTAAATTCGATGCAATTCCTGATGCTCTGTTCTTTGAAGGCGATCTGAATGCCATCACAACGGGATTGACCGATAAATATCAAAGCTTCGATATGGCATTTGCTGTTGGTAAGATGCCATTGCTGTTTCAAAATGGCTTGTGGTTTGAAGATGCCATCATAGGTGGTGCTGCTACCCTACCAGCTAAAAACAGTAAGACTTTAGGCATCTCGAATATGGATATCACCTTCTTCGGTGGTACCAGTGCGACTTCAGGTGCACAGCGTAATGGCAACTTGCCTTTAAATGCTGTGATTAAGAAGCAAGCAAATATTTATGGTATCGCGACTTTTATTGAAGCCAATGAAGGTTATTGGGAAATTGATTACGCCTATACCGATACTTCAAATGCAGTTGTGCAAACCGATCGTAGTTATCACAACTTAGGCTTAGCGTTCACCCGTCGTTATGGTAATTGGCTGTCTAACTCAATTCGTGTCATCAATAACTTTGGACAAGACCCGAACGCAGGTGGCGCAAAAACAGCGAACGGTACCTTGATTGTTTTAGAAAATTCATTAGTCACACGTCTGCCTTCAACGCTGGTGCCTTACATGAATGTGTTCTATGGAACTGGTACACCACAATCAGCATCTAGAGCTGCAGATGCTGGCGGTATTTTGAAAAACATTGGTATTAACTTTGAGACCGATGGTTTAACCGGTTTTCCTAAGCTGACTGATGCTGTACACAACATGTGGGGCGGTGCAGTGGGTGTGGAATATTTATTTGGTTTAAATCGTCAACTCGTGGTCGAAGCTGCAACCACACAGCGTATTAACAACACCAGCACTTTGTTGGGTCGTGAATATGGTTGGGGCATGCGTTATCAATTCCCATTAGATCAATCATGGATATTCCGTACTGATGCAATTCTTGCGGATAGAGAAAATAATCGTAATTTAGCTGGTCTGCGTTTTGAGCTTAGACGCAAATTCTAAGTGGAGAAAATTTTATGATGGCGACACTATTACATTCCATAGCGCTCTTGGGTACGTTGACCATACTCGCGTATCTCGTTTTGCTAACTAAAGGTTTGCTACAACGTCAGGCGCATGTGGATCAAATCTTTGAACATGAAAATGCATTGTTCAAAGCACGCATCGATATGATGGCTAATCCAGTTAGCAAAGCAGCGAATGATAAAGGCGCAGCTGCTTGGTCAGGATTTCGTAAATTTCGTGTCGCGAAAAAAATCATGGAGAAGGGCGACTGCTGCTCTTTTTATTTAGAACCGCATGATGGTCGCGAACTACCTGCTTTCTTACCAGGTCAGTATTTAACGTTTAAATTAAAAGTACCGGGTCAACCGAA
>Ga0209442_1000498_pt1 | contig 23064 bp, 22 predicted proteins | sample LauGreSBDMM110DD_2_FD_187565 | JGI IMG/M metagenome (GOLD analysis project Ga0209442, IMG submission 187565) | Freshwater lake microbial communities from Lake Michigan, USA - Sp13.BD.MM110.DD (SPAdes) (version 2) | ecosystem: Environmental > Aquatic > Freshwater > Lake | place: Lake Michigan...
GGTCTGATCGGCATGATCCAGGGCGGCGGCTCAGACGTCGGCGTGCGCCTGGTGCAGCACCCGGCCATCGCTGCAGGCGCTTTCACCGGCTCTACCCGTGGCGGCGCTGCATTGCAAGCCGTGGCTAACGCACGGCCGCGGCCCATACCTTTTTACGGCGAGCTCGGCTCTGTCAACCCCGTGGTGGCGCTGCCTGGCATCCTGGCCGCACGCGGCGCTGAATTGGCGGCAACACTGGCCGGTTCTATTTCCCTTGGCTGCGGCCAGTTCTGCACCAGCCCCGGCGTGATTGTGCTGCTCAAGGACGCGGCCAGCGACGCTTTTGTGGCGCAATTGCTCAGCGCCCTGGCTGCGCAAAAGCCGCACGCCATGTTGACCCCTGCCATGCGCAGCGCTTTTGATGCGGGCGTGGCCCACATGGTCAAGGCTGGCGTCACGACGCTGCTGCATGAAGACGGCAGCGCTGAAGCGCCGCGCCCCTTTCTGGCTGAAGTTTCGGCCCTGGAGTTCATTGCCAAGACGGCCTTGCACGATGAAGTCTTCGGCCCGGCCAGCCTGATCGTGCGCGCCGGCAACGTGGCTGATGTTCTGGACGTTTTACGCGCTGTGGGCGGCAGCCTCACAGTCACGTTGTGGGGCGTAGAAACAGAAAGCGCCGAAGCGCGTCAATTGGTTCGTCATGCCACTCAGATCGCCGGTCGGGTTTTGTTTGCCGGTGTGCCAACCGGCGTGGCTGTGACGGCCGCTCAGCAACACGGCGGCCCCTGGCCGTCGTCCACACAGCCTATGACCACCTCGGTTGGGGATGCCGCCATGGACCGCTTTTTGCGCCCGGTGGCCCTGCAAGATGCGCCGGCCTGGCTGCTGCATCGCCAAGGCCAGGCCTGCTGAGAATCTGAAACCATCAGATAACAGGCTGCACTCTTGCCCCGTGCCTTGAAACAGGGGGCAAGCACTGAGCGGCTTATTGCGACTTGATACCGGCCGTCTTGATGACCTTGGTCCAGAGTAACTCTTCACTCTTGACGAATTCTGTGTAGTGCTTGGAGCCTTGGGTGGGCACCACAAAACCGTTGGACTCCATGCGCTGCTTGATGGCCGGCGAGAGCATGGCTTGTGACATCGCAGCTTCGAGTTTGTCCGTCACGGCTTGCGGCACGCCCTTGGGCACAGACAAGCCCGACCATGACAGCGCTTCAAAACCTTTGTAGCCTGACTCCGCCACGGTGGGCACATCGGGGTACAGCGGGTTGCGCTGGGCACTGCTGACGGCCAGTGCCCTTAATTTTCCGCCCTTGACATGTTGCAAGGCAACGTCCTGGTTGATGAACATCAGCTTGATGGTGCCGCCCAGCATGTCCGTCATCATCGGGCCGCCGCCCCGGTAAGGAATACCCAGCATGAAGATACCGGCGGTCTGCTTGAACTGCTCCATCGCCATATGACCTGAGGCCGCGGGCGTGTAACCGTAGTCTAATTTGCCGGGGTTTTTCTTGGCGAAATCGACCAGGTCCTTCAGTGTCTTGAAGGGCGTTTCCGGATGCACCACCAGCACATTCGGGCCGGAGTGAATTTGCGAGATATGGACAAAGTCCGTGTTGGAGTTGTACTTGGGCTTGGGATCCAATCCATGGGCCACGGCGTTTTGACCTACGCCGGTCATCACGATCGTGTAACCATCTGGTGTTGCTTTGAGGGCGCGCTCGGTACCGATCACGCCGCCGGCACCACCGATGTTTTCGACCAAAAAGGGCTGTTTGAGTATCTTGCCAAGTTCTTCGGCAGCCATGCGACCCATGATGTCGCTGGTACCACCCGGCGGAAATGGCACGATGAACTTGACCGGCTTGGTCGGGTAGTCGGACTGGGCCAGCACGGACAGCGGCAGAGCAGCACCAAGGCTTGCAATCACTGAGAGACTGATGAGGGTTCTGCAAATCATGGTGTGTCTCCTTGTAAATTAAATTAACCCATGTCAGCCACGATGAACAATCAGCTGGCGAGCTGATGCATCACGCTGATCAGGTCTGACTTGCCCTCGAAACCAATGCCTGGCAACGGCGGCAGGTTGACATAGCCATTTTGCACTTTGACACCATCGGGAAAACCCCCAAAGGGCTGGAACAGGTCCGGGTAGCTTTCGTTGCCGCCCAGGCCCAGGCCGGCGGCAATCGCCAGGGACATCTGGTGGCCGCCATGCGGAATACAGCGCGAGGGTGACCAACCGTTGTCCTTGAGCATGTCCAGCGTGCGTAAATACTCCACCAGGCCGTAGCTCAGTGCGCAGTCAAATTGCAGCCAGTCGCGGTCGGCCCGCATGCCGCCGTGGCGGATCAGGTTACGGGCGTCCTGCATGGAGAACAGGTTTTCGCCGGTGGCTATAGAGCCCTGGTAGACCTCGCCGAGTTTGGCTTGCAGTTCGTAGTCGAGCGGGTCGCCGGCTTCTTCGTACCAGAACAGCGGGTATTGCGACATCGCGCGGCCGTATGCAATGGCCGTGGGCAGGTCAAAGCGGCCATTGGCGTCCACCGCCAGGTGCTGGCCGGGGCCGAGGATCTTGAGCACCGACTCGATGCGTTCGCAGTCATCGGCCAGCGAGGCGCCGCCGATTTTCATTTTGACTACCGAGTAGCCGCGTTCGAGGTAACTCGTCATCTCGCGTTGCAACTGCTCGATGCCTTTGCCGGGGTAGTAATAACCACCGGCCGCGTAAACAAAAACGCGCGGGTTGGGCGTGCCCTTGCCGTAGCGTTCGGCCAGCAATTGAAAGAGGGGTTTGCCTTCGATCTTGGCCACAGCGTCCCACACAGCCATGTCAATGGTGCCCACCGCGACCGAGCGCTCACCGTGGCCGCCCGGTTTTTCGTTGCTCATCATGCGGGCCCAGATCTTGTCAGGGTCCAGGTTGTCGCCGGTGTCGCTCAATAAGGTCTCTGGCGGCGCCTCAAGCAGGCGCGGTAGAAACCGTTCGCGGATCAGGCCGCCCTGGCCGTAGCGGCCGTTGGAGTTGAAGCCGTAGCCCACCACCGGTTTGCCGCCCCGCATCACGTCCGTCACCACCGCCACCAGGCTGAGGGTCATCTTCGAGAAGTCGATATAAGCGTTGCGTATGTCCGACTTGATCGGGAGCGTGGATTCGAGGATGTTGACGATTTTCATGGGGCAGGGTGGAGGGAGAAAAAAGAAAGCGTTCAGCGCGGCAGGGAGGCGCCGCCGCAAATGGCGATGTCCTGACCTGTGATGGCCGCAGCGCCTGGGGAAAGTAAAAAAGCGACGAGGGATGCTATCTCATCTGGCTGGATCAGCCGACCTATGTGCGGCATGCGCGGCGCGCTGGTGGCGCGGGCCGGATCGGCCAACATCGATGTTTGCGTGGCGGCAGGTGAGACCATGTTGACGGTTACGCCGCTGGGGGCGACTTCCGATGCCCAGCTGCGCGCCAGTGCGCCCAGCGCGGCTTTGGTGGCGGCGTATTGCCCGCGTCCGGCCATGCCTTGTGATACGCGGCTGCCGATCAGTACGACGCGGCCGTTGCCGCGTTCGGCCATACCGGGCACGATGGCTTCCGCCAGGGCCGAGGCCGCTGCCACATGCAGGCGCCACATCAGATCAGCATCTTCCGGCGAGTACTGCGCCAGCGTGCCGACGCGCAAGACGCCTGCCGCATGCACCAGTGCCTGCGCCGGCGGCAGATGGCTGGCGATGCGGCTGATGTCACTTAGATCGCTCAAGTCGAGCGTGCTGGACTCGAAGTTTGCATGCTCCAGCGTGGGGGGAGCCAGGTCAAGCCCGTGTACCCGCCAGCCGATGCCGAGCAAATGCCCGGCGATGGCCCGGCCAATCCCGCTACTGCTGCCGGTGACGACAGCGCAAGGTGTAGCAGGATGGACCGGCAAACCGGCTTCACTCAACACGTATATTGCCTTCGTTGATGAGCTTTTGCGTGCGGGCCATGTCATCGCGCTGGAACTTGATGAAGTCGTCCACGCTGCCCGGTGTCACCAGCAGCCCTTGCGGTGTGAGCTTGTCGCGCATCTCGCCGCTCAGTGCCTTGTTGACTTCGGCGTTGAGCTTGGCTGTGATGTCGGCTGGCAGCTTGGCCGGGCCCCACAGGCCGTACCAGCTGAGAAACTCGTAGCCGGGGATGGTTTCTGCCACCGTCGGCACATCCGGCAGGTTGGGCGTACGCGTGGAAGAGGTCACCGCCACCACGCGCAGCATGCCGGTCTTGTGGTACTGCAGGGATCCCAGGATGGGGTCGATGAAGCCGGCTATCTGGCCGCCGATCAGGTCCTGAAAGGCGGGCGCTGTGCCCTTGTAGGGAACGATCATGAAGTTCAGGTTGTCCGAGCGCTTGAGCAGTTCGGTGGACAGGTGGCCGGCAGAGCCGATGGAGCCCACGGCAAAACTCATGCCGCCGGGGTTGGCCTTGGCGTAAGCGATCAGCGACTTGATATCGGTGATTGGCAGATTTTTGTTGATGGCCACTGACAAGGGGGCCTTGGCTACCAGTGCCACCGGTGAGAAGTCTTTGACCACGCCGTAAGGTGTGGACTTCATGGTCATGGGCGCGGTGGTGAAAGTGGATGCGTTGAACAGCAGCGTGTAACCGTCTGCCGGCGCCTTGGCCACGATGTCGGCGCCGATGATGCCGTTGCCGCCCGGCTTGTTTTCAATGACAAAGGCCTGACCGGTTTGTTCGCTGAGCTTTTGCGCGAGCATGCGGCCGACGGTATCAAGGGTGCCGCCCGGTGGGAATGGAATGACCACCCGCACCGGCCGGACCGGGTAAGACTGGGCGAATGCGGCTGGCAGCACGGCGCAACCAAGCGCCAGGACGAGGGCTTTGATCAGGGTTTGACGTTTCAGTTTCATGGTGAGTCTCCTTGGGTTTTTATCAGAAAAAATCAACGCTTCAGCGTTTGAGCAAGCCCGCCTGCTGGACGGCGGCGCGCAAGGCGGCCACCTCTTTGGCGTTCGGTGCTTCGGTGGGCGGGCGCACGGTCGGGTCGGCCAGCACGCCGGCCAAGTACATGCCGTACTTCATGCGGGCATGGGCTTCGCCAGTGGGTTCGCCGCCGCCATACACAGCATCCTTGAGCGGTGTGATGACGGCCTGGATGGCCATTGCTCGGGTCAGGTCACCGGCTTTGACGGCGTTCCACAAATCAATGATCAGCTGCGGAATGAAGGTGGCAAAGCCGACCAGCGCGCCGTCCACACCCTGCACCATGGAAGCCAGCAGGTATTCGTCGTGGCACGTCAGAATGGCCTTGGAGGCATCTGCCTCGCGGATGGCCTGGATGTCGCGTGCGTACTTGTTCATGTCGCGCTGCCCGACCTTGAAGGCCTGCAGATAAGGCAGCCGCGCCAGATCGGCCAGCAGTTTCGAAGAGTAAGACGCACGGGTCCAGGCCGGATAGACGTGGCAAACCAGGTCGCAAGACGGCGCGGCCTGGTGAATGGCGTCGAAATACTTCAGTGCATGGTCTGAGGTGAAACCAAAGCGCAGCCAGTGGTGCGGCGGCATCACGTCCAGCGCCACCGCGCCGGCGGCAGCGGCGGCCCGGGCGTGCTCGGCGGCGTCGGCCAGGCCTTCGCAGACGATGGACGAGATCACCGGCATGCGGCCCTTGAGCTCGTCGGCGACGATGCGCGTGACCTCGGTTCGCTCGACGGCTTTCAGCGAGAACACTTCGCCGGTGTGGCCGTTGGTCATGACGGCCACCACGCCTTCGTGGCCGGCCAGCCAGGAGGCCAACTTGCGCAAGGCCGGCTCGTCAATGCGGTGGTCTGCGGTGAATGGGCAGGAAATGGCTGGAACGATTCCCCGGTACTTTGAGATGGCAGGCATGAAAGAGGCTCCGGCAAAAATGAGGTGAACGGGGCAGTGTGATAGAAAGCTTGCATCTTCGGGGCGGCTGGCGCTGCCGTCTAATACTTGAAATGCATAGAACTATCTGGTGGTGAATATGGGCCCCGGCAACCGTCCCCTTGACATGGAGTGGCTGGAAGACTTTCTGGCCCTGGCTGAAAGCGGCAATTTTTCCCGCGCTGCGCAGGCGCGCGCCATTGCGCAGCCGGCCTTTAGCCGGCATATCCGCTCCCTCGAAGAGTGGGTGGGCGTCGACCTGTTTGACCGCAGCGCCCATCCGGCCGGACTGACTGCTGCCGGCCAGCGCTTTTTGCCGCTTCTGGAACAGGTGCTGGCCAACCTGGAGGCCGCGCGCATCAAGGCCCGGGTCGCGCACGACCAGGCCGCCGCCAGCCTGCGCTTTGCCGCTACGCACGTGCTGTCAATTTACTTTTTTCCCAAGTGGCTGGCCGGTCTGGAGCAGCAACTGCGACTGGGGCCGGTACAAACCATGTCTGACAGCTCGCAGGCCTGCGAAGACCTGATGCTGCAGCGCCGCGTGCAGTTCATGCTTTGCTACGCCCACGCTGACGTGCCCGGCCGCCTGGACGAAGGCCAGTTCCCCATGACTGGCCTGGGCCACGACGTGCTGGTGCCGGTGTCTGCCCCTGACAAGTCCGGCCAGCCGCTGCACATGCTGGGGCGCGGCGACATCTTGCCCGTGCTTGGTTACAGCGAGGCCTCGGGCCTGGGCCGAATCATGCGCAGTCGGCTGCGCGGCCTGTTTGGCGACAACGCCGGCGCTGCCGTCGTGCCGGGTGTGTCGGTCGTCTTCACCGCGCACAACGCAGTGTTGCTCAAGACCATGGCACTCGAAGGTCGCGGCATCACCTGGCTGCCCCGGCAACTGATGACGGACGAGCTCAGCCAAGGCCAGTTGCTGGAGTCAGGCGGGACCGAATGGCAGATTCCGCTTGAGATCCGGTTGTACCGCCAGCCGGCAGTCATGGCGGCGGTGGCTGAGTCGGTCTGGGCTTTGTCTGCCGGGGCCGCTGCTTAGCTATGGGCGAAAAAAAGCCCGCTCGATAGCAGGCTTTTTTATAAACCGGCGTTAGGCCGGTTAGGGGTGCTTAACCGCCGTGGAACTTCATCATCAATGGCACGATGAGCAGGGCCACGATGTTGATGATCTTGATCAGCGGATTCACAGCCGGGCCGGCGGTGTCTTTGTAGGGGTCGCCCACGGTGTCGCCGGTGACGGCGGCTTTGTGTGCTTCTGAGCCTTTGCCGCCGTGGTTGCCGTCTTCAATGTACTTTTTGGCGTTGTCCCAGGCACCGCCGCCGGTGCACATGGAGATGGCGACAAACAGGCCGGTGACGATGGTGCCCATCAGCATGCCGCCTAGCGCTTTGGGGCCAAGCAGCAGGCCAACCAGAATCGGCACCACCACGGGCAGCAGCGACGGAATGATCATTTCCTTGATGGCGGAGGTGGTCAGCATGTCTACCGCAGCGCTGTAGTCAGGCTTGCGTTTGCCGGCCATGATTTCACCGTCAGCAAACTGGCGGCGCACTTCCACCACGACTGAGCCCGCAGCGCGGCCCACGGCTTCCATGGCCATGGCGCCAAACAGGTAGGGAATCAAACCGCCTATAAACAAGCCGACGATAACCATCGGGTCGCTCAGGTCAAAGCTGATGGCTTTGCCGTAGGCTTCCAGCTTGTGGGTGTAGTCTGCAAACAGCACCAGCGCGGCCAAGCCGGCAGAGCCAATCGCGTAGCCTTTGGTCACGGCCTTGGTCGTGTTGCCCACGGCGTCAAGTGGGTCGGTCACAGCGCGTACCTCGGGCGGTAGCTCAGCCATTTCGGCAATGCCGCCGGCGTTGTCGGTGATAGGGCCGTAGGCGTCCAGCGCCACCACAATGCCGGCCATGCTCAGCATCGACGTAGCGGCAATCGCAATGCCGTAGAGGCCTGCCAGTTTGTACGACACCAAAATAGCAATACAGACAAAAATCACGGGCCAGGCGGTCGAACGCATCGACACGCCCAGGCCGGCAATGATGTTGGTGCCGTGGCCAGTGGTAGACGCTTGCGCAATATGCTTGACCGGTGCGTACTGCGTGCCGGTGTAGTACTCGGTCACCCAGACCAGCGCTGCTGTCAAGACCAGGCCGACGGCGCAGGCGCCGAAGAGCTTCATCTGGCTGCCGCTGGCGGCAATCGCGTTGTCGGGCATCAGCCAGGTGGTGACAAAGTAAAACGCCACCAGTGACAAACCGCCGGCAATCGCCAGGCCTTTGTAGAGTGCCGGCATGACGTTCTTCATACCGGGCGAAGCTTTGACGAAGAAGCAGCCGATGATGGACGCGATGATGGACACCGCACCGAGTGCCAGCGGGTAGACCACGGCGCTGGTCGGTGCTGAGGACACCAGCAGGGCGCCCAGAACCATGGTGGCAATCAGCGTGACCGCATAGGTTTCAAACAAGTCAGCGGCCATGCCGGCGCAGTCACCAACGTTGTCGCCGACGTTGTCGGCAATCACGGCCGGGTTACGCGGGTCGTCTTCCGGAATGCCGGCTTCGACTTTACCCACCAGGTCAGCGCCTACGTCAGCGCCCTTGGTGAAGATGCCGCCGCCCAGACGGGCGAAGATCGAGATCAGCGAGGAGCCGAAGGCAAAACCGATCAGCGGGTTGAGCAAGTTGGCCAGGTTTTTATCGGGTGTCAGATTGCCGTTGCCGACCAAAAACCAGTAAAAACCGGTCACGCCCAACAGACCCAGGCCCACCACCAGCATGCCGGTGATGGCGCCGCCGCGAAAGGCGACGTCCAGGGCGGGGCCGATGCCGCGGGTGGCTGCCTGGGCTGTACGCACGTTGGCACGCACCGACACATTCATGCCGATGAAGCCGCAGGCGCCGGACAGGACCGCGCCGACCACAAAGCCGGTGGCGGTCAGGCCGTCCAGGAAAACACCGATCAGCACCGCCAGTACAACGCCGACGATGGAGATGGTTTTGTATTGTCGCGCCAGGTAGGCGGCCGCACCGGTCTGAATGGCGGCAGCTATTTCCTGCATGCGCGCATTGCCTGCGTCTTGAGAGAGGATCCAGCTGCGGGCCCAGACGCCGTACACCACGGCGATAAGTCCACAGGCGAGCGCCAAAATAAGCGCTGAGTTGCCAACCATAGCTATTCTCCAGTTGTTTTGTCTTAAGGATTCGGTTGCAAGGCTTGGGCGAACACCACCTTGCGTTGCTTCCTCAACCCCAGAACGCACTGGTGTCAATTGGCCAACACAGGGAATTTAACGCGAAAAGATGAGCGTTCCCGCTTCGCGTAAGGCCAGCATCAGTAAAATGAGGGTAAATACTAGTTAATCAGCGGCCAGTCTGCCTGGCCGTGCCCTATTCATCACTTCAACCAGCTTGTTTACCAAGATCACCGAGAGCCCATGTCCTTATCTAAAGTCACCCCCGGAAAAAATGCACCCGACACCTTCAATGTGATCATTGAAATTCCGATGAACGCGGATCCGGTGAAGTACGAAGTCGACAAAGAGTCCGGCGCGATTTTTGTGGATCGCTTCATGAGCACGTCTATGCACTACCCGACCAACTACGGTTATGTGCCGAACACCATCAGCGGTGACGGTGACCCGGTGGATGTGCTGGTGATCACGCCGGTCCCCTTGATCCCCGGTGTGGTGGTGACTTGCCGCCCCATCGGCATTTTGAAGATGACCGACGAAGCCGGTGAAGACGGCAAGGTGCTGGCGGTGCCAACCGATAAAATCTTGTCGATCTACACCCAGTGGCAAAAGCCCGAAGACCTGAACCCGCTGCGCCTGAAAACCATTGCCCACTTCTTTGAGCATTACAAAGACTTGGAAGAAGGTAAATGGGTCAAGATCAATGGCTGGGAAGGCCCAGAGTCGGCTAAAAAAGAAATCCTAGAGGGCATCGCCAACTTCCAGAATTCGCTCAAGGGCTGATGTTGGCGGCCTGACAAGCGGTTTTTTTAGACAAAGGTTTTGTATGCCTATACCTTGGCTGACAGTGCTTCAAAGCGTGCCCTGGTCTGATGTGGTGCGTAACGCGCCCAAGGTGGCTGCCGGCGCCAAAAAACTGTGGGACAACGTCGCCCACAAGGGAGCTGCGCCGCTTGATGCCTCTGACACCGCATCGACGCTTGAAACTGAGCCTACCTTGCTCAGTTTGAAGGCCGAGGTGACGGCCTTGCGGGCCGGCAGCATGCTGCTGCAGCAGCAGTTGGCCGAGTCTTCGGCCCTGGTGTCTGAGTTGGCAGAGCAAAATACGCAATTGATTGCGAGCATGGATGCTTTGCGCCGCAAGCAAAAGCTCATGCTACGGGCGTTGTTGGTTGTGGCTGCGGTGGCGCTGGCTGCCGCGGCGCTCGCTGCGTTGCGACTGCCATTGGCCTGAAGGCGCCTCAGGGTGTCGCCGGTTTGAAAGGGTTGCGCCGCTCCAGCGCTTGCATATAGCCGGCGATACCTTCTTCTTCGCGCGCCAGAAAGCGCTCGATGGCATCGGCAAAAGAGGGGTGCGCCAGCCAGTGGGCACTGGTGGTCTTGACGGGTAACAAGGCCCGGGCCATTTTGTGTTCACCCTGCGCACCGCCTTCAAAGCTGTCGAATCCATGCGCGATACACCATTGCAAGGGCTGGTAATAGCATGCCTCAAAGTGCAGGCAATCGACCCGCTCTAATGCACCCCAGTAACGCCCGTACGCGGTTTTCTGACCGTCTTGCGCCCCTGTGCTCAGCGCAATGAGGCTGCAGGCCATGGGCAGACCTTCGCGCTCCGCCACAAACATCAGCCAGTTTTCCGGCATCTGGCTGGCCATATGTACAAAGAAGTTGCGGCTGAGGTAGGGGGCATTGCCATGCTCGAGGTAAGTGCGCTCGTAGCAGCGGTAAAAAAAATCCCAATCCGCGGAGCTCATGTCTGCACCACGTATTGCACGGAAAACGACGCCCGCCTCACTCACCTTGCGCCGTTCCTGGCGGATTTTTTTCCGCTTTTCCTGATTCAGCGAGCCCAGAAAATCCTCAAAATCTTTGAATTGAGTTTGCGTGGGGGGCAGCGCAGTACGTGCAGCGACAGGCGTGGGGGCCGCCGTCTGCAGCGACGGGCCGCCCCTAGCCAAGACAGCCCCCTCGGGGGGCAGCGCAGTACGCGCAGCGACAAGCGTGGGGGCCACATTCTTCCAGTGGAATTGCACGGTGTGGCGCAGCATCAAGCCGGCTTCAGCGCAGGCTGCAATATCGGCGTCACTGCCAAACAGCACATGCAGCGATGACAGCTTCTCGCTGTCGCACCATGCCATCAGTGCCTTGACCAGTTGCACCCGCGTGGCAGCGTCTTTGGCCAGCAGCCGCGGGCCAGGCGCAGGTGTGAACGGAGAAGCCACCAGGGCCTTGGGGTAGTAGGCCAAGCCATGCTGCTGGTAGGCATTGGCCCAGGCCCAGTCAAAAACATACTCGCCATAGGAGTGCGATTTAAGGTAAAGGGCACAAACGCCAACCAGCTCGGTGCCGTTGTAAAGTGCGATGAAATGCGGCGTCCAGCCGGTGTTCGGGACCGCGCTGCCACTGGCCTGCATGGCCGCCAGGTACTCATGGCGCATGAAAGGATTGAGTTCGCCGGCAGGCTCTTGAAGTGCCAGCAATTTGTTCCACTGAACGGCATCAATCGCTTGCGGGCTGTTCAGTACCCGAATGACATAATCGTCTGACTTATTTTTCAATGTCGATTTCCCGTTTTTAGCTTAATGATTGATTGTCTTTTGTCTGAGCCCCGCTCACCGAACAGGTGCCCATGCTACTGAAAATTTGTGTTGCCCAGTTGAACTACTGTGTCGGTGATATGGCTGGCAATGCCCGCAAGATCATTGCCGCCGCCCGTCAGGCTTATGCCGAGGGCGCCCGGCTTGTACTCACGCCCGAGCTGGCGATTTGCGGCTATGCCGCTGAGGATCTTTATTTGAGGCCGGCTTTTGTCCAGGCTTGTGAGGATGCCGTTGACCTTATCGCCAGCGAGTTGGCCGGCTTGAGTGACTTGTGTGTGGTGATTGGCAGCCCGGTCCCCGTGGATGGGGGCCCTAGCCTGCGCACGCACAGCGTCTCCGTGCCGCAGCTTTATAACGCGGCCTGTGTGCTGCAAAGCGGCCGGCGCGTGCAGACCTACGCCAAGCAGGAATTGCCCAATTACCAGGTCTTTGATGAGCGGCGTTATTTCAAACCAGGGCAGGGTGCTTGCGTTTTTCATATGGGCGAGGGTGACGACCGTGTGGCCCTTGGTTTGTTGATTTGCGAGGACGCCTGGTTTGAAGCGCCGGCCCGGCAGGCTAAAGCCGCGGGCGCCGAGTTGTTGGTGGTGATCAATGCCTCGCCTTTTCACCAGGGCAAGGGTGATGAACGCGAGGCCATGATGCAAAGCCGTTCTAAGTCCTGCGGTTTACCGCTGGTCTTTGCGCATCTGGTCGGCGGACAGGATGAAGTAGTTTTTGAGGGGCGCTCGTTTGCTGTTCAGGCTGATGGCGCACTGGCTGGACGCGCGCTCAGTTTTGAAGAGTCACTGTTTGCAGTGGACGTTTTGCGGAATCCAGGCGCTGGTCTGTATCTGGCTGCTGCGTGCGCACCAAGCCGAAGTTTGGAGGCCGATCTGTGGGACGCGCTGGTGTTGGGCGTGCGCGATTACTTGGGGAAAAACAGTTTCCCGGGGGCAATTTTGGGCTTGTCTGGCGGTATTGATTCGGCCTTGGTACTGGCTGTTGCGGTCGATGCGCTGGGTGCAGACAAGGTTCGCTCAGTAATGATGCCTTCTACCTATACGGCCGATATGTCATGGCTTGACGCCCGCGAGATGGCTGCGCGCATGAATGTACGCTACGACGAGCTATCGATAGAGCCGCAGGTCGAAGCGTTCAAGGCGTCGCTGGCCGGTGAGTTCAGCGGGCTGGCAGAAAACACGGCCGAAGAAAACATTCAGGCCCGCATCCGTGGGGTGTTTCTGATGGCACTGTCCAACAAGTTTGGCTCCATCGTGCTGACCACCGGCAACAAAAGCGAGATGGCCACGGGCTATTGCACGCTTTACGGTGACATGGCTGGTGGCTTTGCCGTCATCAAGGATTTGCTCAAGACTACGGTGTTCAAGTTGGCACGCTGGCGCAATGAAAATGACCCCTATGGCACGTGTTCTAACCCGATACCAGAGCGCATCATCACGCGCGCGCCCAGCGCCGAGTTGCGCGCCGATCAAACCGACCAGGACAGTTTGCCCCCCTACGAGGTGCTGGACGCTATTTTGCAGCGCTACATGGAAAACGATGAGAGCATTGAATCCTTGGTGGCAGCCGGCTTTGACGCGGCAGTGGTCGAGCGCATCACGCGGCTGATCAAACTCAATGAATACAAACGCCGGCAATCGCCCATTGGCATCCGGGTTAGTCACCGCAGTTTCGGCAAAGATTGGCGCTATCCTGTGACCAGTCAATTTCGGGCGTAAGCTGCGCATTTGAATGCCTTTGCCAGCCCTGATATTTTTTATTAAATCAACCTACGGAGCAGAGCTGTGAAACAAATTACCGCCGTGATAAAGCCATTCAAACTTGAAGAAGTCCGCGAAGCACTTGGAGAGTGTGGCGTGACCGGTCTGACCGTGACAGAAGTCAAGGGCTTTGGTCGCCAGAAGGGACATACCGAGTTGTACCGGGGTGCGGAGTACGTGGTTGACTTTTTGCCGAAGGTCAAAGTCGAAGTGGTGGTAAAGACTGAGGATGTAGACCGCTGCGTCGATGCCATCGTGCGCGCAGCGCGTACCGGCAAGATCGGTGACGGTAAAATTTTTATCACCGCCGTTGAGCGCGTGGTGCGCATACGTACCGGGGAAGAGGACGAGTCGGCTGTTTAAGGCAATCGCAGAGCATTGAGCCCCGGCTGATCTTTAAATCTGATCAAAGGCGAGCTTGCCGGAGGCCAGTTTCGCTTCGCTCACCAGCGACTTCAACAGCGGCTCTGCGTGTGTGCCACTGTTGATCAGTTGCATTTGTCCTGCGTTCATAAAGCCCTGTTGCACCGCGGTCGATAAAAAAGCCAGCAGCTTGTCGTAGTAGCCGTTGAGGTTGAGCAGGCCAACCGGTTTGTCGTGATAGCCGAGTTGCCGCCAGGTCCAGGCTTCAAAAAATTCTTCAAATGTGCCTATGCCTCCGGGCAATGCCAAAAAAGCATCGGCACGCTCGGCCATCAAGCGTTTGCGCTCGTGCATGTTCTCCACCACATGGAGTTCGCTGCAACCCGAGTGTGCCCATTCTTTTTCGACCAGTGCCTTGGGTATCACCCCAATCACACGGCCGCCGGCTTGCAAGCAGGCATCTGCCATCATGCCCATCAGCCCGTTGTGCCCACCGCCGTAAACCAGTTGACCCTTGTTTTGCGCAATCCACAGACCCACTTGGCGGGCTGCATCGGCAAAGGCAGGCTCGGCGCCAGGCCTTGAGCCGCAATACACGCAAATCGAAAATGCAGGACTCATGCAAATCTATAAAAAGCGGCGGCGGACCAAATTCCGATGCTCAGGGTCAGGCTGAGTAAGACGGCGGCACTGCCAATGTCCTTGGCACGCTTGGACAGATCGTGCCACTCCGGGCCGATGCGGTCGATGGCGCTTTCGACGGCGGTGTTAAGCAACTCGACGACCATGACCGCCACAACACTGGCGATAAGTATGGCGATTTCAACCCAACCTTGACCCAGCCAAAAGGCGGCGGGCACCAAAATAATGGCCGCCATAGCCTCTTGCCTGAAGGCAATTTCACCCCATCCGGCCCGCAGACCGGCGAGCGAGAATATGGCGGCATGCCACATGCGCGACAGCCCTCTGCGCTGCTTTTGCGGGTTTACGGGTTTGGTGCTCATTGGTGCTCAGACAGGTTTGACGGGTATTTGATGGAAGCTGACCAGGCGTGTGCCAGCCAAGACGTCGTGCCAGAACTGCCGTTGGGGGTGAAGGCGTGAAAGTAGGGCCCAAAAAACGATCCAGCCCGAGGCTATGAACAGCGAACTGCGAACTTCTATATTAAAAATCCAACTGGCAGCCAGTGGCGGCAGAAACCACAACCAGCTCAGGATGTAGCGCCATAAAGCGCGCTGCTGGCTAAGCGCGCAGCCTTTCAAGTCGGTGACGCGTATATGCCAGGTTTTCATGGCCAGGGTTTGACCATGTGACCAGAACCAAACGAAGTAAATACCGAAGACGACAAACAAAAAGAATTGTTGCGCATGGCGGTTGTCCATTGCGTGACGCGTCTGCGTCAGCGTGCTGAACAGGTAGTCAGCAATGAACATCACACCAAATATCAGCATGCCCTCGTAAAGCCAGCAGGCCATACGCCTGCGCAAGGAAGGGGTTCGAGGCTCGTCAATCATGGCTTGTCGTCACTGGCACCGGTTTATGGCCCGGCGCTAAGCCAAAGCTGGAAACCGCTTATTCGGCCTGCGAAACAGGCTGACCGAGGGAGGCGGGCTGAGAACTTATTTTAAGCTTATTGGCGGCTGTTTCAGTGGGGGCTAATGTGGTGAGCTTTTTTTCTGGGACGGGTCGTGCCGGCAGGGCCGCTCCTACGGGCGGTCGTACGCCGCTTTCTGCAAGTTTGCGCTTTTCTTCAATGCTAAGCGATTGGTAGGCCTCCCATTTGGCTTGCTTTTCTTGGGGGCTGAGTTGTTTGGACAGCTCGTTGGTGCTGGCAAAGTTCAGTCTGGCCTCGGCCCTTGCGCGAGGGCTGAGCGCCGCCCACTCGGACATCCGGCTGTGCATTTTGACTTTATCGTCAGCGCTCAGAGACGGGTAATTGCGGGAGATTTCGAGCCATTTGCGTTTTTGACCATTGCTCAATGACGCCCAGCTTTTAGCCAGTGGCTGCAGGGCTTGCTGTTGGGCGGGGGTCAGCAAAGACCAGTCTGGTTTGACTGCTGTTGCAGTTTGCGGTTTGCTTGGGATGGGCTTTGTGGATACAGGGGGTGTGCTGCTGGTCTGTGCCAGGGCCGGCAAAGCGGATGCGCCCAATGCACTGAAAAGTGAGAACAGAGTGATGCGCAATACCCGTGTGAGCGTGAGCAAACGGCCCGGATTCATGGACATTGGTGCGAGTCGGGTTAAAGGTCAGTTTTAAGGAACTGCAGAAAGCCAGGGTCTGCAAAAGCAGCTGGGGGCAGGTCGTCGGTGAGCAAGGCGACATCGACTTCAGCCAATTCACGGGCGCGGTCTTCGTTTTGCATTGAATTGATGAGTAGCAAGCCCGCAACCAAGGCAACCAGCGGCAGAACAGAACCGATTCGACCCAGCCAGCCAAGGCCATCGTCGCCGCCCCAAGTTAGTGCGTTACCGCTGACTCCCGATACGTGGGCAAAACCTGGCTTGGCAAGCTTGCGTTTGGACAAGGCCTGAAAACGCGAGACCCGCAAGCGCTCCGAAACATGATGCGGCAGCTCATTGGCGCTCAGTGTGAGGTACGAGGCAAGCTTGTGACCCTGGCGGTCTTGCAAAATGTCTGCACGATGGTGTAATGAATTGGTCATAGTTTGATTCCTTTGGCGCCCAGGGCTTTACTCAGAGCGTGAACCGCTCTGAAACAGTGTGTTTTAACACTTCCTTCTGAACAGCCCATGGCAGCAGCCGTTTCCGCGACGTCCATCTCCTCCCAGTAACGCATGAGAAAGGCTTCCCGTTGACGTCCGGGCAGGGCCTCAATCTGTAATTCGATCTCACGCATGATCTGTGCCCGTTCGGTGGCATCTTGCGCGCTTTCTGTACCTTCGGAGTTAACCAGGCTTTCTAAAGTGCCTAAAAAGTCAAAATCACCATCTTCGCCAGACGTATCAAAATCATTGATGTTCGTGAAAAGAGCGGTGCGTGTCTTGCGGCGGCGAAACCAGTCGAGCGTGGCGTTGGACAAAATCCGCTGAAACAACATCGGCAGTTCGCTAACTGGCTTATCGCCGTAATGTTGGGCCAGTTTCATCATGCTGTCTTGTACGACGTCAAGGGCCGCGTCTTCGTCCCTGACGTGGTACATGCTGCGTTTGAAAGCACGTCTTTCAACACTTTTCAGGAAGTCGGAGAGTTCTTGTTCAGTGGCCAAAGGTGATGAATTCCGGTTGTCCCAATGTTGGTCTTGTCTTTGGCAGATGAACGGCTGAATCGCGTCATTTGGTGTTGAGAAATTATGGCACTTGCTCTCCATTTGACTCAGAGATGCCTAAACTTTAGTCAACAAGTGTCCTAACAATGTCATAATAGCCCCTGCAATTTAAAAGGCAAACGGGTCATGACTCGGCGGAATATGAATCTGCTTATGGTTTTGGCCTCAAGTCTCAACGCTGTTTCATAAGAACGGGCGAAGAGGCACCCAAGTTATTTCGTTAGAGAAATTCACAAAGGTTCATCATGGAAATCACCAAAGCGGAACTCGCATCCGCTGCTGCCGTCTCGCAGCCATCCGAAGACAAAAATCCCGATTTGATGGGCGCCGAAATTCTGGTGCGTTGCCTTCAACTCGAAAACGTACAGCACGTCTGGGGCTACCCCGGCGGCGCAGTCTTGTACATCTACGACGCACTTTACAAGCAAGACACTATTCAGCATGTGCTGGTGCGCCATGAGCAGGCCGCAGTTCACGCCGCTGACGGCTACGCGCGAGCCACCGGCGAAGTTGGCGTGGCACTGGTGACCTCTGGCCCGGGCGTGACCAATGCCGTGACCGGCATCGCCACAGCCTATATGGACAGCATCCCGATGGTGATCATCACCGGGCAGGTGCCCACGCATGCGATCGGCTTGGACGCTTTCCAGGAATGCGACACCGTGGGCATCACCCGGCCCATCGTTAAGCACAACTTTCTGGTCAAAGATGTTCGCGATCTGGCTTCTACGATGAAGAAAGCCTTTCATATCGCCCGCACCGGACGGCCCGGTCCGGTGGTGGTGGATATTCCAAAAGACGTTTCTTTCAAAAAATGCGCTTTTCATTACCCCGAAACCGTGGAAATGCGCAGTTACAACCCGGTGCGCAAAGGCCACAGCGGTCAAATCCGTAAGGCCTTGCAGTTGCTGCTGGCAGCCAAACGGCCGTATATCTACACCGGCGGCGGCGTGTTGCTGAGCAATGCCTCGGCGGAGCTGCGCACTCTGGTGGACATGCTGGGCTATCCCTGCACCAACACCTTGATGGGTCTGGGCGCTTACCCGGCCAGTGATCCAAAGTTTCTGGGCATGCTGGGCATGCACGGTACGGTCGAGGCCAACAATGCCATGCAAAACTGCGATGTGTTGCTGGCTGTGGGTGCGCGTTTTGACGATCGCGTGATCGGCAATCCTAAGCACTTTGCACAAAATGAACGAAAGATTATTCACATCGACATTGATCCGTCGAGCATCTCCAAGCGCGTCAAGGTTGACATCCCCATCGTGGGCGACGTCAGGGACGTGCTGACAGAGTTGATCGCGATGATCAAAGAAACTGCCGTCAAGCCCGACCGCAACGCGCTAGGGGCTTGGTGGGATACGATCGATGGCTGGCGCAAGCGTGACTGCATGAAGTACAGCATGGGTGACGGCAGCACCATCAAGCCGCAGCACGTGATTGAAACGCTCTCTAACCTGACACGAGACGCGGACGCCTACATCACCTCTGACGTGGGGCAGCATCAGATGTGGGCTGCGCAGTACTACAAGTTCAATGAGCCACGCCGCTGGATCAACTCCGGTGGCCTGGGAACGATGGGTGTGGGCATTCCCTATGCCATGGGCATCAAACTGGCCAAGCCCGACAGCGAAGTTTTTTGCGTTACGGGTGAAGGCTCGGTGCAGATGTGCATCCAGGAGCTTTCCACCTGCTTGCAATACAACACGCCCATCAAAATTGTGGCGCTGAACAACCGCTACCTCGGCATGGTGCGTCAGTGGCAAGAGGTCGAGTACGCCGGTCGCTACAGCAGCAGCTACATGGATGCACTTCCCGACTTTGTGAAACTCGCTGAAGCCTACGGCCATGTTGGCATGCTGATCGAGCGTCCCGAAGATGTCGAGCCCGCCTTGCGGGAAGCGCGCAGGCTCAAGGACCGTACGGTTTTCATGGACTTTCGCACCGACCCGACTGAGAATGTCTTTCCGATGGTTCAGGCCGGCAAAGGCATCACTGAAATGCTTCTCGGGAGCGAAGACCTTTAGGCCGGATGGCTGATCAGGACAGGGCGGGGCTTAGCGCCGGGCCTGTTCATCGCAGGGTCTTGTTTTTGGCGGCTTGTGCCGCCCGGCCTGACCTGACTTTTTAGACGAATCTATTGCCTGCCAAGCTTGCGCATTACCGTGCGCAGGGGAGGGCAGCGAAAAGAGGAATCCATTTATATGAAACACATCATTGCTGTCTTGCTCGAAAACGAACCCGGTGCCTTGTCACGCGTGGTCGGCCTTTTTTCTGCACGTGGTTACAACATCGAGAGCCTGACTGTGGCACCCACGGAAGACCCGAGTCTGTCACGCATGACGATACAGACCACCGGATCTGACGATGTGATCGAGCAGATCACCAAACACCTGAACCGGCTCATTGAAGTGGTCAAAGTTGTCGATTTGACCGAAGGCGCTTACACCGAGCGCGAGCTGATGATGGTCAAGGTGCGCGCGGTCGGCAAGGAGCGCGAAGAGATGAAGCGCATGGCTGACATTTTCCGTGGCCGGATCATCGACGTCACTGAAAAAAGCTACACCATCGAGTTGACCGGTGACCAGACCAAGAACGACGCGTTCCTGGAGGCAATTGACCGCACGGCGATTCTTGAGACAGTTCGCACCGGGTCCAGCGGCATTGGCCGGGGTGAGAGAATCCTTCGGGTCTGACATTTCAACAATCCGTGCGCGCGTTTTCGACAGGCGGGGCGCGAAAGGATTTCTTGTGGCGACATACGTAAGCATTCGCCCTCAGCCTGTCGATGGGCATTTTCGCCACCACCACTTCTGGAGATAAGAATGAAAGTTTTCTACGACAAAGATTGCGACCTGAGCCTGATCAAAGGCAAGACTGTGGCCATCATCGGTTACGGCAGCCAGGGCCATGCGCACGCACAAAATCTGAACGACAGCGGCGTCAAGGTCTTGGTCGGTCTGCGCAAAGGCGGTGTGTCGTGGGACAAGGTCGGCAAAGCCGGCTTGAACGTGATGGAAGTTAACGATGCGGTCAAAGCCGCTGACGTGGTCATGATTTTGTTGCCAGACGAGCAAATCGCCGAGGTTTACACCCACAACGTCGCCCCAAACATCAAGCAAGGCGCTTCGCTGGCTTTTGCGCACGGCTTCAACGTGCATTACAACCAGGTCATCCCACGTGCTGACCTCGACGTCTGGATGGTCGCACCCAAGGCTCCGGGCCACACCGTGCGCAACACCTACACCCAGGGGGGCGGCGTGCCGCACCTGGTTGCCGTCCACCAGGACAAGAGCGGCAAGGCCCGCAATCTGGCACTGAGCTACGCCATGGCCAACGGTGGCGGCAAGGCCGGCATCATTGAGACCAACTTCAAAGAAGAGACTGAGACCGACCTGTTTGGCGAGCAAGCCGTTTTGTGCGGCGGCGCTGTCGAGTTGATCAAGATGGGTTACGAGACCCTGGTTGAAGCCGGTTACGCCCCTGAGATGGCTTACTTCGAATGCCTGCATGAGCTCAAGCTGATTGTCGATCTGATCTATGAAGGCGGCATTGCCAACATGAATTACTCGATCTCGAACAACGCCGAGTACGGAGAGTACGTGACCGGCCCGGAAATCATCAACGAAGAGTCGCGCGCGGCCATGCGCAACGCGCTCAAGCGCATCCAGAACGGTGAGTACGCCAAGATGTTCATCTTGGAAGGCCGCACCAACTACCCAAGCATGACGGCGCGCCGCCGTAACACGGCTGATCACAGCATTGAAATCGTAGGCGCTCAGTTGCGCGCCATGATGCCTTGGATCGCCAAGAACAAGCTCGTCGACCAGACGCGCAATTGATGCCTGGCGGGCCTTTCGGCCCGCGCTGGTACCGAGCCCGCCGCGCAAGCAATTGCGCGGTTTTTTTTTCGAAAATCGCCAAAGAACCAAGCTCAAGTGAGTACCACATAAGCCTGGCACATAAGCGCAGGATCGTCCTTTGTTATCCTTGGGGCATGACCAAAAATTGTCACTGCCTTCTAAATACGGCCATGCCAACGGTGGCTTGCACCCTGACAGCAGCAGACGAACTGGCGGTGAATCCTGCCTGGAGCGTGACCCATGAGTAATGATGATAGGCCTGATCAGGTTCAGGCTGAACTGCTTCGAAAGCCTGGTAAGGGTCTTTATGTGTTGCCGAACTTGTTCACGCTAGCGGCCCTTTTTGGTGGTTTTTATGCGATTGTGATGGCCATGAACGGCCATTTTGATCAAGCTGCAATTGGTGTTTTTTGTGCCATGGTGCTGGACAGCCTCGACGGCCGTGTGGCGCGTATGACCAATACTCAAAGCGCTTTCGGTGAACAAATGGACTCTTTGTCCGACATGGTGTCTTTTGGTGCGGCACCTGCCTTGATCGCTTACGTGTGGGGTCTCACCAGCTTAGGCCGTTGGGGCTGGATTGCTGCATTTGTCTATTGCGCTTGTGCGGCGCTGCGCCTGGCGCGCTTTAACGTTAACACGGGCGTGGTGGACAAGAGCTACTTTCAGGGTCTGCCTTCACCGGCTGCGGCTGCGCTGGTAGCTGGTTTCATCTGGCTGATGGCTGACGCCGGTGTGAAAGGTTATGAAGTGCGCTGGTACATGTTTGCATTGACGCTGTATGCCGGCCTGACCATGGTCACGAACCTGCCTTTTTACAGCTTCAAAGACCTCAGCATCAAGCGCAGCGTGCCTTTTGCGGTGATTGTGCTGATCGCACTGGGTATCGCCGTCATCAACATTGATCCGCCAACCGTGATGTTCAGCTTGTTCGTTTTGTATGGGTTTTCCGGCTACGCTTTGTATGGCTGGCGCAAAGCCAAAGGTTTGCAGACCAGCGTGATTTCCACATCGACGGATGAGCCCGAAGAGCGCGACCTTCACAAATGAGCCCAGGTGGAGTTTTTGTGATACATTTTTGCCCATGAACTTGTTGACTCTCTCGCTACTGCTACCTCCCTCGGGGCGGAGACGGTAGCGCGCACGCGTTAACCATCAACGGCCCGTTTGCACCAGCAACGGGCCGTTTTTCATTGGTCGTTTGATTTCTATCCTTGTGAGAGCCCTATGTTGATAAACACTTCGAGCATATACAAAGCTTTACCCCCTCAATTGAGCGAGCGCCGCGGGTGCGATACGGCGCTGATGGCCTCGCTACAGGCCATTATTCGGGTTTGCTGCGCAGCCGGAGCGGGCAGGGTCAGCCGGTCTCATCCGGGGCTACCATGACGTTTTGACTCAGCATTAACACCCCGACGCTCCAGCCAGCGAATTTTGTATTTTTGTTGCCCAGAGGACATGCTATGACCGATAAATTGATCATTTTCGACACCACCTTGCGGGACGGCGAGCAGTCGCCGGGCGCCTCCATGACGCGCGATGAAAAATTGCGTATTGCCCGCCAGCTCGAACGACTGAAAGTTGACGTTATCGAAGCCGGCTTTGCCGCCAGTTCCAACGGCGACTTTGAGGCCGTGCAGGCCATCGCCAATGCAATCAAAGACGCGACGATTTGCTCGCTGTCCCGTGCCAATGACCGCGATATCTCACGTGCTGCCGAAGCGCTCAAGGGTGCGCGCTCGCCGCGTATTCACACCTTCATTGCCACCAGTGCATTGCACATGGAGAAAAAACTACGCATGACGCCCGAGCAAGTGCTCGAGCAAGCCAAGCTGTCAGTGCGTTTTGCCCGCAATCTGGTGGGTGACGTTGAGTTCAGCCCCGAGGACGGTTACCGCAGCGATGTTGACTACCTGTGCCGTGTTCTCGAGGCGGTGATTAAAGAGGGCGCTACCACCATCAACGTGCCGGACACTGTTGGTTATGCCGTACCCGAGCTCTATGGCAACTTCATCAAGACCTTGCGCGAGCGCGTGCCCAACAGCGACAAGGCCGTCTGGTCCGTCCATTGCCACAACGACCTGGGCATGGCAGTGGCCAACTCGCTGGCTGGCGTG
>Ga0209442_1000508_pt1 | contig 22911 bp, 21 predicted proteins | sample LauGreSBDMM110DD_2_FD_187565 | JGI IMG/M metagenome (GOLD analysis project Ga0209442, IMG submission 187565) | Freshwater lake microbial communities from Lake Michigan, USA - Sp13.BD.MM110.DD (SPAdes) (version 2) | ecosystem: Environmental > Aquatic > Freshwater > Lake | place: Lake Michigan...
AAACTTAATGAACAAAAAAATCTCACTGCACATTCTCAGCTTCATCATCACATTGGTTGTGAGTACAGCACATGTCAAAGCAGAAGAAGAATTTTTAGCGCCAGAACAGGCATTTAAATTTAGTGCAAATCTAATAGCTCCTGACAAAATAGAAGTGCATTACAAAATAGCAGATGGCTACTATCTATATCGTGAACGTTTTGCATTTAGCGCAGAAAAAGCAAAATTAGGTGATCCAAATATCCCTAAAGGGAAAATTAAATTTGATCCTAACTTCGAGAAAGAAGTAGAAATTTATCGCAACAACATTAGCATCATCATTCCAGTCGAAGCAAAAACGGCTTTCACACTAAAAGCAATAAGCCAAGGATGTGCAGATAAGGGATTGTGTTATCCACCTATGGAATCAGTGGGTAAAATTTCACTCGATATAAAACAAGCTACAAACGATATAGAAGCTAGTGACAGCAATGAAGCTAGTGTGAGTAGATCACAGCCAGCAACGACAGAGATGGGGCAAATAGAAGCTTCCCTTGCAAGTCATGATTTATTAATCATATTGCCTCTGTTCTTTTTATTAGGATTAGGCCTCTCGTTCACACCCTGCGTATTACCTATGGTGCCTATCTTATCTGTGATTATTGTGGGTGAAGGTGAGCAAGTGAGCAGACGGCGTGGGCTATTACTATCACTTGCCTACTCATTAGGCATGGCTTTGGTCTATACCTTACTGGGAACCGCAGCAGGTTTAATCGGAGAAGGCTTATCAGCCATCTTACAAAATCCAGTCGTACTAATAAGTTTTGCACTCTTAATGACCGTCATGTCTTTGTCGATGTTTGATGTCTTTCAATTGCAAATGCCATCATCTATTCAACTTACCTTAACGCGTTTATCTGATCAGCAAAAAAGCGGCAAATTATTTAGCGTATTTTTAATGGGATCACTCTCAGCTCTAATTGTTGGTCCATGTGTAGCAGCGCCGCTTGCAGGTGTGTTGGTCTATCTCAGTCAAACACGTGATGTTGTGATTGCTAGTAGTGCCTTATTTTTTATGGCAATGGGAATGAGCGTGCCTTTATTGCTGCTAGGTGTATCAGCAGGATCATTATTACCGCGTGCAGGTGCGTGGATGGGCGCAGTTAAACCATTCTTTGGTGTGTTAATGCTTGCCATGGCAGCGTGGATGGTCGCGTCACTCATCTCCCCAGTCGTGCTCATGCTGATCTGGGGAATACTCAGTTTTGCTTACGGCGTTTTCTTATTGTGGCCAAAAAAATGGACACTCTCCATAAAATTAATAGGTGTGATTTTCGTAGGACTAGGAATTGTAGAACTCTCAGGTATAGCCATAGGTAGTAGAGATGTCTGGTCGCCATGGACATCAGCGACAACAAGTCAACTTGCGGCCACAAAATTTAAACGAGTAAAAACGATTGAAGATGTAGAGCTAGCAATCCGAGCAGCTAATGGTCGTGTAGTGATGCTGGATTTTTATGCAGACTGGTGTGTGTCCTGTTTAGAGATGGAGAAGCTTACCTTTAGTGATAAGCAAGTGCGCGCGGAATTAGATCAAATGCTGCTGATACAAGCCGATGTCACAGCCAATGATGCCGATGACAAAGCACTGTTAAAAAAATATGGCTTGTTTGGGCCGCCAGGAATAATCTTTTTTAATGCTTCAGGCAATGAGATAAGTAATCAAAGAATTATAGGATTTCAATCGGCGCAAAAATTTTTGGAAAACATCAAAAAATAAAATAAAAAAGGAAATGTAATTTTAATTATCTGATTTAGGTGGCGGTCGAGGAATGGGTAAGGAAGTGCTATTTACGCCAATAGGAGGACGTAAAGAAGAACTCGCTGCATCTTGAGCTGAGTGTGAATTGATACGTTTTTCTGGTTGAGACTGGTTTGTAATAGTTTCAATAGATTTTTTTTCTGGAGTGGAGTTTGAATTAGAAGATGCTAATTTTTCAGATTGAGTAGTTATTGAGTTCTGATTATTTATTAAATTAGGTGAATTGGTACTAAATGAAACATTTAGGTTTTTAATTTGTTTGGCACTTAAATTATTCCTAGGCGAATTGGCAGTTGTTGTGGTTGGAGAACTATAACGAAGTTTAGATTTGTTGGGTTTCTCTGAATTATCGAATTGCAGCATAAAGCCATTTTCTACTATATTTTTTTTCTTGATCTTAAATATTTTTAAATTATCTTCAAAGAGAGAGGCTTTTAAATAATCAATTTTTTCAGATGATTTATGTGCATCAAGTTTCATTTCTTCATTTTCTTTTTGCGTTGAATTTGCTAAATGAAATCTAATATTTTTCTCTGTATTAAGTGCGTCTTTATTTTTCCATATGTCTTTATCAAATTTATTATCAAAAAATTTTAAATAATTTTCATACTTTAAGTTTAAATAATTAAAATGATTTATAGTTTTTTCTTGATCGGATGTGTAATTTACATCATCACTAGAAATTCTTTCATTTTTTTCACGTATGCTTAAAGGCAATTCAGAGTACTTCTCATTTGCGGCTTTAAATTGTTTGCATACATTTATAAATTCAGCAAATTCTTCGAAATCGTCATTTGCTTCCATAGCTTTATTAGAAATTTCATTCTGTGCTGGTGAGTAATCCTTCATTACAGCAATATCAGAATGAATATTTTTTATGAAAAGCTGTATTTGATGGGGATTAAACTTATTAGATTTTGATAATTCGTTTTGTAAATGGGCTATTGTAAAAGCTCTATCAGCAATATATTTAGATTGATTTTTTATAAAGTCCTGTGTGTCAACATCATTGCGACAAAAAATAACTTTCTCCCTTATTACCCCTTTATGCGAAAAGGATTCGATTTTAGTTGTTAGTAAAGATATTTTTACTTTGTCGCTAGGATTAAATGGTTGTGATGATTTTTCGTAAATAAGATTGTTTCTTAGATTTTTTTTAGAAATGTCCATGTTTCTTCCAATCAATCGAGTTCTAAAAACAATTTGTTGCAAAAAGCAACAATAAGTTCGATTAATGAAGATAATGTACAGAATCAAGCGCTAAGACGACAAAAAACCAGTGCTTAAATTAATAAAAATTTATATGAGGAAATAATTTACGAGCGCAGATAAATATCTGCGCGGAGGTAGTTAGGAGATGGTGCGATTGAATTAAGTGAAGAGACGGTAAAGAAAATTTTTTTCTTTCTTATTGGGTTTATCAATAATTGTATTGGCAGAATCTACAAATCTTACTTGTTTTGCTTCTGGAAAAGAAAAAAATTTACCATTATTTAAATTATCAGTAAATGCATCGGCAGAAAAAAAATTGTTATCAGAGTTTTTGATGTTTCCTGAGTCGATACGATTAATCATCGAATAAATGCTATCTATAGTCGCTTGAGGAGCTTTGAGGGATTTTAGTTTTTCATCGATAAAATTACGTACAATCGAAGTGCGCCCTATCCTTTTTTTAGCATCTAGTAATTTTAATTCATGAGGTTGGACTCTTGAGAAAACAACAGTAGTGCCTTTTTTTCCGCCGGGCGTTATATATTTTTCTTTTCTCGCTAACACAGCATCATTCAGACCTTTTCCGTGCTCAGTATCGAACTGGGATAGCTTCATGTTAGGGCTAATAAAAACAGATGGTAGTTGGACTTTACTCATGACGACACTCCATTTAATGAGAGAGTCTATGAGTGCGGTTAAGTGAAGTTTAGTTCGACTATCGAACTAATTAGAAGAAAACGCGATACAGAAGTCTGAACCGCAAAATAAAAATAGAGAATTCCTGAGGAGGCAATCAGTATTAATTAGTGTTGTTTGATATAGCGTGCAATATCTCTAGCAAAATAAGTTAATACACCATCAGCGCCTGCGCGTTTAAAGCAGAGTAATGCTTCCATCATGGTTTTATCATGATCTAACCAACCATTTTGAGTTGCAGCTTTAATCATGGCGTATTCACCACTGACTTGATAAGCAAAAGTCGGTACTTTAAATTCCTCTTTCACTCTTCGTACTATGTCTAAATAAGGCATGCCAGGTTTTACCATCACCATGTCAGCTCCTTCGGATAAATCTAGCGCAACTTCACGCAAGGCTTCATCACTATTACCTGGATCCATTTGATAAGTCGCTTTACTGCCTTTGCCTAAATTTGCAGCAGAACCAACTGCATCACGGAAAGGACCATAAAATGCAGAAGCATATTTCGCTGAATAAGCCATGATGCGTGTGTGTATAAAGCGCTCTGCTTCAAGTGTATGACGTATGGCACCAATGCGACCATCCATCATGTCAGAGGGCGCAACAATATCAACACCCGCTGCAGCTTGAACTAAAGATTGTTTAAGTAAGATGGCAGTGGTCTCATCATTTAAGACATAGCCGTTTTCATCCAGCACACCATCTTGGCCATGACTGGTAAAAGGATCAAGTGCAACATCAGTCAATATGCCTAGTTCTGGGAAGCGCGCTTTTAATTCGCGTACTGCACGTGGCACTAAACCATTCGGGTTGGTTGCTTCTATACCATCCGGTGTTTTTAATGCAGGATCAATCACTGGAAACAAGGCAAGTACAGGAATACCTAAATTCACACAGTCTTCAGCGACCGCAAAAAGTAAATCAACCGACACACGTTCAACACCAGGCATGGAGGCGACCACTTCACGTCTATTGGTGCCATCAAGAATAAATACTGGATAAATTAAATCAGCTGAGGTGACAACATGTTCACGCATCATGGCGCGAGAAAAATCATCTTTACGCATGCGACGCAAACGAAGTGCAGGAAACTGGGCGGAATTATTTAATTTATCAGTCATGCTGTTCTCGGATGTTTTTATTAATTCTGTTATTCGATAAGTACTTAAAAAAAGGATGAAACTTTATTGGTACTTTGCCGTCACAAAGATAGGTGATGCTCTCACCTCCCGCTAATTTCCTCCCAGAGCGGGGCTAAGCCGTGCAACTGGTTTAGCGTTAAGCCTTGGAGTCATCCCCTTGCTCCAAGGCTTTTTTATTTTTCTCAGCTAATCGTTTGCAACCTCATCAAGGGTCAGACCTAACAAGGCTCTAATTTGAGCATCGGCTTCTTCCATACCCGTGCGTTTTAATGCAGAAAACAATTGCACGGAGAATGGAAGTGGCGTGCCAGATTCATCAACATAACTGGACAAAACCGTATTGGCAAGTCGCAGTGCATCAGTAGATTGGGTGCGGTTAAGCTTGTCAGACTTGCTAAGAAGGCAATGAATCGGTTTCCCAGTTGGCGCAAACCATTCCAACATTTCCACATCGAGCTCGGTGAAAGGTCGACGCGCATCCATAATTAAAACCAAAGCGGTGAGCTGCTCGCGCATTTGCACATAGCGTCCTAGCAGCTCTTGCCAGTGAAATTTTGCATCGCCCGAGACTTCTGCATAGCCGTAACCAGGCAAATCAACTAAAAAGCACTTAATTTCATCGACACGGGTGGGGTCTTTTCTGTGTTGGCCTACATGCGCGCCACCGATTGAGAAAAAATTAATATGTTGAGTGCGCCCCGGTGTTTTAGAGGCAAAAGCAAGTTTTTTTTGATTACACAGCAAATTTATAGCCGTCGACTTACCCGCATTTGAGCGGCCAGCAAAGGCTATTTCAGGGACTTTATAATTTGGCAAATCTGACAGCTGATTAACTGTCGTGAAGAAGCGGGCTTGCCAGAGCAGGGACATGGGATAGGTGAGAGACAGACAGCCCAGCATGGGCACAAAAGGAGGAGTCTATTGTAGTACAATGCGGGGTTATTGCCGGGCAATTAAGTACGAGAGTTTATTCATCGTACAGTCCAAGTTCAGTTTACTGAGCATGCTGACTAAAAAGCCATAACCCAACATTTTTCCAGTCCCCAAGGTGTTTGAATGAACCGTGCTTTGCTGAACTTTGCAAAATATATCTCAGTCGCGCTGATCGCGACTTCCACGCTTGCTATAGCAAGTGAAGAAAAATCTGTTGCTAAGGCCGATGCTGCTAAAGGCGCTACTTTATATTCTGGTGGTGATCCAGCGCGTGGCGTAATGGCTTGTGTGGCTTGCCATGGCGTTGCGGGTAATTCGACCATATCAGTCAATCCAAAACTGGCAGGACAACATGCTGCTTATATCCAAAAGCAATTGCATGAATTTAAAGGGCCTACTCGTAATAATGCTGTGATGACGGGCATAGCGAAAGCGATGACGGATGAAGATATTGCCAACGTTGCTGCATATTTAGATCAGCAAAAAGTCTTACCAGGTAGTGCACGTAATAAAGACACCATTGATGCAGGTAAAAAGATTTACCGCGCTGGTATCGGTGAGAAAAATGTTCCTGCATGTGCGGGTTGCCATGGTCCAAACGGTGCAGGTATTCCAGCACAATTTGCTCGCATTGGTGGTCAGCATCAAGATTACACAGTGACACAATTAACTAACTACCGTGCTGGTACTCGTTCAAACAATGCGCAAATGACCACCATCGCTAAGCGTTTGTCAGAAGATGAAATACAAGCAGTGGCAGACTATATTGCCGGTTTGAATTCTGGAAAATAATCGTTATGTTCTATCAGTGAACTGACAGCAGATAAATAAAAATTAGTAAAAAAGGGCAGCCGCAAGGTTGCCCTTTTTGTTTTACAGTATGCTTATCAAAATATTTTAATCAGATCAGTATCTGCTAATGAGCGATCTGAATCATCCTCGAGTCAAGAAACAGGAAGCCCTATGAAAAATCATTCTTTTCGTTTTCAAGAACCTGCTCCATCAGAAATAACACCGCAATCTATAGCAACGGCACGACGTCAGTTTTTACAACAACTCGCAATAGGCACAATGACAGCATCATCCTTAAGTCATAGTGCTTGGGCAGAAAATGTTACCAGCACTAAGCCCTTGTCTGCACGTCCGAATATGATTTACACAGCAAAAGATAAGCCGACTAGTTTTACTGATGCCTCTACCTATAATAATTTTTATGAGTTTGGCATGGATAAGAGTGACCCAGCAATCACCGCTAAAGCATTAAAAACACATCCGTGGACTGTACAAATTGATGGAGAAATTAAAAAACCACTGACCTTGGATATAGACAGCTTATTGAAACTAGCGCCACTAGAAGAGCGTTTATATAGGCTACGCTGTGTAGAGGGTTGGTCTATGGTCATACCTTGGGTGGGTTTTTCTTTTTCTGAATTAATCCGCAAAGTAGAACCGACTGGCAATGCTAAGTATGTGGAATTCACTACCTTGGCAGACCCTAAGCAAATGCCTGGAGTGGGAAGTCGTGTATTGAATTGGCCGTATACAGAAGGCTTACGTATCGACGAAGCGAATCATCCTTTAACCATGTTAGTCATGGGCATGTACGGACAAACACTAACAAATCAAAATGGTGCGCCAGTCAGAATTATCGTGCCTTGGAAATACGGATTTAAATCAGCAAAATCACTCGTGAGGATTCGTTTCACAGAAAAGCCACCTATCACTGCATGGAATCGTTCAGCCCCTGAAGAATATGGATTTTATGCAAACGTTAATCCTGAAGTTGATCATCCGCGATGGTCACAAGCTACAGAGCGACGTATAGGTGAAGATGGTCTCTTCAATAAAAAGCGTGCAACGATGATGTTCAATGGTTATCCAGAAGTGGCATCGTTATATAGTGGAATGAATTTAAGAAAATTTTACTAGGCCTAGTATTGGTATGCTAAAGCCTGACAGTAAGCAATTCAAAGTAATAAAAGCAGGTTTATTTTTATTAGCCTGCGTGCCTTTTTTGCGATTATTTATATTTGCTTACTTAGATCAGCTAGGTGCTAATCCACTTGAAGCTATCACGCGTAATACAGGTGATTGGACGCTGTATCTATTGTGTATAACCTTAAGCATCACGCCTTTGCGACGAATAACTGGTTGGACATGGTTAATTGCACTTAGGCGGATGATGGGATTATTTACCTTCTTTTATGCAAGTCTGCATTTTCTTGCATTCCTCTGGTTTGATCATTTTTTTGACGTGCAGGCCATGTTACTTGATGTAGTGAAGCGTCCCTTCATTGCTATGGGATTTGCCACATTTTTATTATTACTGCCGTTAGCGATAACGAGTACTAATAGCATGATGCGTAAATTAGGCAAGCGATGGAAAACACTGCATCAACTTATTTATCTCATCATCATCATGGGGCTGCTACATTTTTGGTGGATGCGGGCGGGCAAACAAAATTTTGCCCAACCCTTATTGATCACCGTCATTGCTCTTGTGTTGTTAGGCAGTCGCCTTATGACGTGGTGGCAGAATAGAAATAAAGCTGTTAGCTATTGAGGGATGGATTCTAAGGCAAATAAATCCGTCGCTAATTCACGTTTGCGAATCAGTATCGCTTTATCGCCATCAACTAATACTTCAGCAGGGCGTCCACGTGAATTGTAATTCGATGCCATCGTCATGCCATAAGCACCGGCTGACAAAATAGCGAGCAAATCATCTTGTTCTAATGCGAGTGTGCGCGCACGAGCAAGCCAATCGCCCGATTCGCAGACAGGACCAACTACATCATAAACACGTGGTGTAATTTGTCTTTGTTTAACTGGTAGCACGCCGTGCCATGCTTCATACATAGCCGGCCGCATTAAATCATTCATGGCTGCATCAACGATGGCGAAGTTTTTCGTGGCACCATGTTTCAGGTACTGAACTTCTGTGAGTAAAACACCGGCATTACCTACAATCGAGCGGCCTGGTTCAAACATCACCTTAATTGGCTTGCCATTATGTTTAGCAGTACGCCATGCATCAATGCGTGTAAATAAACGATGCAAATAATCCCCAACAGGAACCGGCTCTTCATCATCATAAGTAATACCTACACCGCCACCGATATCAAGGTGATGTAAATCTATTCCTAAATCGCTTAATTTATCGACTAATTCAATTATTTTATCTAGTGCTTCAAGCAGAGGTACATCATCTAATAACTGTGAGCCTATATGACAATCAATACCAATAATTTGTAAATGCGGTAAAGAGACGATTTCTTGATAAGTTGAAATAGCATCTTCAAAAGCTATACCAAATTTATTATCTTTCAATCCGGTTGAAATATAAGGATGCGTACGTGCATCAACATCAGGATTGACTCGTAAAGACACCGAAGCTATTTTATTCATTGAAGCTGCAACATCATTTAAACGTTGTAGTTCAGGAATGGATTCAACATTGAAACATAGAATGTCATGTGTCAAAGCTAAACGCATTTCTTCAATTGATTTTCCTACTCCTGAAAAAATAACTTTACGTGGATCGCCGCCTGCAGCAAGAACTCGTAATAGCTCGCCACCTGAAACAATGTCAAAGCCTGAACCTAGCTTACTCAATACATTCAGTACTGCTAGATTGGAATTGGATTTAACGGAATAACAAATTAAAGCGCCATTTGATCCACGTCCATGTTTTTTACAAGCGTCTGCATAAGCTAAAAAATTTTGCGTTAAGCTAGCGCGTGAATAAACATAGGTAGGTGTGCCATATCTTCTGGCGATGTTTTCCAAAGATACTGCTTCAACATAAAGGCTGTTATGGTGATAGTCGAAGTTCGACATGATTAGGCGTGCTGTTGGTGAGTTGAGTTAAAAATAAAAGATTGTGGACTAGTTACTGTCCCAGTTTTTTGTTTTGCAGGTCTAGGCTGCTCTGGTAAATACAGCGGGCCTTTTTGACCACAAGCTGATAGCAAACCAAGAGAGCAAAACAAGGCTAGAATAAAACCAATTCGTAATAAATTCAGCATGACGGATGTTGTTAAATTTTCATAGCGCGACAAGTGCGCGCTGTTAAACATATTTTCACTGGAGTGTAGCATGAGCGAATCAGAGTTTCTGCAGTTGGCAGAGGGAGTGTTACGCAAGATTCAGACAAGTTTAGAGCAGGTTGCGGATGAAACTGATATCGATTTGGAATGTGCGCGTAGTGGCAATGTGCTGCAGGTAGAATTTCCCGATAATGATGCCAAAATCATCATCAATACCCAAGCGCCTATGCAGGAGATTTGGGTTGCTGCTAAGGCCGGTGGCTATCACTACCGCCACAATGAGGGTCAGTGGCTCAATACGCGCGATGGCAGCGAATTATTTGCCAACCTATCAGCACTAGCAACGCTGTATGCAGGTGAGGCTATCCAGCTTTAACCAAGCAATAATCACTAAAACGATTCGTTTTGTGGTTTGCCTTCAGTATTGTCATCTGTGGGCTTGGAATCGCCGGATGAAGTGAGGCCAATCGAACTGACGCCGCCACTTTCAATATATTCATGGTAGGTGAAGTCACTGCCCACAGCAGTTATCCCTGCCGGTATTTCCCGATTCATGATGGGCACTGTCGCTAATGCCTTTTGCATATAACTAATCCAGATCGGTAAAGCTAAACCACCGCCGGTTTCTCGATTACCTAAATTCTTAGGTTTATCAAATCCTATCCAAGCGATGCCCACTAACTTAGGGTTATAACCTGCAAACCAAGCGTCAATAGAATCATTTGTGGTGCCAGTTTTTCCGGCAATATCAGTACGTTTTAAAGATAGCGCACGGGTAGCAGTACCTTGTTTAACCACATCTTTTAACATGCTATCGATTAAAAATGCATTACGTTCATCAATCACACGAAAAGCTTCGTCACCCGCATGTTCAGGCGTGACTTGAAATAAAGATTTACCGTTATTGTCAGTAATTTTTGAAATCAGATAAGGATTAATACGGTAACCACCATTCGCAAAGACAGTGTAAGCCCCTGCCATTTGTAAGGGAGTCACAGCGCCAGCACCTAGAGCTAAGGTTAAGTAAGGAGGGTTTTTTTCTGGATCAAAACCAAACTTCGTTACATATTCTTGCGCATATTGCGGACCGATTTTTTCTAGTATGCGTATCGAAATCATGTTTTTTGATTTCGAAAGACCGCGCCGCATCGTCATTGGTCCTTCATATTTATTATCGTAATTCTTAGGCTCCCAAGCCAAACTACCGGTCTGAGAAGTATCAAAGGTAATCGGCGCATCATTAACGATCGTACCTGGTGATAGACCTTTCTCTAATGAAGCAGAATAAATGAAAGGCTTAAATGAAGAACCAGGTTGACGCCATGCTTGTGTAACGTGATTGAATTTATTGCGATTGAAGTCAAAGCCGCCAATTAGAGAACGTATAGAGCCATCCTCCGCACTGACAGAAACAAATGCTGCTTCTACATCCGGTAGTTGAGCGATGACCCATTTTTTTTCTAATTGCATGACGCGAATAATAGCGCCGCGCGTGATACGTTTATTCGCAGCAGATTTTTCACTCAGTGCAGCAGTCACTTGCGTAAGTCCCGTATCTTCAATCGAGATTTCTTCACCGGATGCCAACATGGCACGCACGATTTTCGGTGTAGCAGACAAAACCGCAGCAGCACTAATACCGTCACTATCAGGGTGTTCCGCTAACTTAGTTTCAATCGCTGCTTCTGCATCATTTTTATCAGACGGGATTTGCATATACGCTTCAGGACCGCGATACGGCTGACGTCTTTCATACTCTAAAACGCCTTGTCGAAGTGCTAGATAAGCTGCATCTTGATCAGCTTTAGTAATGGTTGTGTAAACATTCAATCCGCGTGTATAGGTCTCTTCTTTGAATTGGTCATACACCATCTGCCTGGCCATTTCAGAGACATATTCAGCGTGCACACTGAATTCATTACTATTCATTTTAATTTTTAATTGTTCATCATGCGCAGTTTGATATTGATCTGGTGTGATATAGCCTAGATCACGCATGCGCTGCAAAATATATTGCTGACGTACTTTTGCACGTTTTGGATTAACAACTGGATTGTTTGCAGAAGGTGCTTTTGGTAGACCAGCAAGCATGGCCGCTTCAGCAATCGTAATTTCATTGAGCTTCTTGCCAAAATAAATCTGCGCAGCAGAAGCAAAACCATAAGCACGTTGACCTAAATAAATCTGATTCATGTAAAGCTCAAGAATCTGATTTTTTGTCAGTGTTTTTTCTATCTTCCAAGCTAATAAAACTTCATACAACTTACGTTTAATAGTTTGTTCACTAGAGAGGAAAAAATTACGCGCAACTTGTTGCGTGATAGTTGATGCACCTTGTCTACTACCACCCAATGCATTGTGGACAGCTGCACGCAAAATACCCCAAAAATCAACACCGCTGTGTTCATAAAAGCGATCATCTTCAATCGCTAACACCGCTTGCGTCATCACCTTGGGAATATCTTTGTAATGAACAAGGCTACGACGCTCTTCACCAAATTCACCAATCAAGACATTATCAGCAGAATAAACCCGTAGCGGCATTTTCGGTTGGTAGGTGGCGAGTGAATCAATATCCGGCAGATTCGGATACGCCATCATCAGCATGAATCCAATCAAGAGTGCGCCTATCACCGCCAGACCAGTTGCAATGCCAAAAACACTCAGTACGAGCTTTACCGCTGTGGGTAATTTACGTATCGATGGCTGGTTGGGGTTTACCCCGTTGGGAGTGTTCGGTGGGTTTGGATTCATGAACAATAAGACTGGCAATGAGAGTAACTACAGTGATTCATTATACCGACTGCGCCATAAGCATTGCATATCAAGAATAACTTTTAGCTAGGCCACAAAAAGCATTTGTTTCATTTTCTGCAAAGTGCTTATTGCGTTGAAATCAAGCTGCAGCGCCATCTGCTTGTCTGCTTGCATAGGCTTCTCTGGCTCAATCTAAGTTCAATCTGAGCAATCGTAGGCATTTGACAACGAGGTTTCCCATCAGCTTTACAGAGACGAAATCGACTTGTTAGCATTTGCCGCTATTTCAAAAATGAAAACAAATCTCCTCACTGGAAGCTCCTATTGACTTTCTTGTCCTATAAATTCCCTTGGTCACGTCGAGCGCCATTAATCGGACTTGATATCGATGCTGCTGGAGTAAGACTTATTGAACTTTCGGGTGCAAGAGGTAAATTGCGGGTCGAACATTTTGCATTTGAGCCATTTAATCAAGGTGTCGTGCGCGAAGGGGTTGTGCAGCAATTTGATCAAGTGTGTGAAGCCCTACATATCGCTATGGTGAAAAGCGCAAGTCCTACCCATCAAGTGGCACTTGCGCTTCCTGCTTCTTCAGTCATTAGCAAAGTCGTCACGTTGCCTGACTTGCTGAGTGAAGACGATATCGAAGCAGAAATTGAAACAGAGGCTAGCCAAAATCTTCCATTTCCACTGAGTGAGATGGGATTAGATTTTTATATTCTTGGTCCATCCAACAGAGAACAAGACGCTATCGATGTCATGCTAGTGGCTGCGCGTAAAGAAAAAATAGATGAACGAATCGCATTAGCAAAAGCAGTAGGCTTAGAGGTGGTTACTATCAATGTAGATTCTTATGCTGCACGTTTTGCACTTTCCGAAAAAATAAAAAGAGAAAAGCATGGAAAAAATAGTGCAATTGGCTTATTTCATATTGGATCAGAGCATAGTCATTTTTCAGTCTTAGTTAATCGAGCAACAGTGTATGAACGCGAGCTAGGACTAGGCAATCAAAAATTAAAACAAGATTTACAGCGCTATACAGATGACATGCAAGCTGAAATCATTCAGCCATTTAATGAAATGCTGGCGCAAGAGTTAAATCGATCGCTGCAGTTATTTTTTTCATCCAGTGCTTATACCCAACTCGGGTATCTATATTTAGCTGGTGATGCCTGCCACCTCACACAATTAACATCACTCCTGTCACAAAGAATCGATATGCCTGTGTTGCTGGCTAATCCATTCCTAGGCATGAAATTTTCTTCGAGAGTAAATCAATCCATCGTAGAGTCACAAGCACCTCTTTCATTGGTTGCAGTTGGACTGGCCTTAAGTGGGATGGAAGTATGAATTTCAATCTCTTGCCATGGCGAGAGGCACGCCGAATAGCGCGTAAGCGATCATTTAATCAATCCTTACTGCTGTCGGCTTTAGTGGGAATGTTGGTTGTGATTGTAGTGATGCTGACCTTAGAGAGTTTGCTGTCTAATCAATCTGCAAGAAATGTCATGCTAGAAAATGAAATGACTAAGCTTGATGCGCAGATAAAAGAAATCGTAACGCTAGATGAAGAAATAAAATCATTAAAACAGCGACAAGCAATGATCTTGAATTTACAAGCGGCACGTAATCAACCAGTTTATTTATTGGATGAGTTGGTTGATCTAACGCCAGTAGGCGTAGTTTTAAAATCAATCAAGCAAACAGATGTGATTACTTTGACAGGACATGCTCAATCCAATGCACGCATCTCTGAATTTTTACACAATATTGATATGAATTCGCGCTACTTATCTAAGCCAACGCTACTAGAAAGTAAATTAGCGACGGTTGGTCAAGGTAAGGATTTAAGAAAACTATTTGAATTCACTATCAAGCTAACTATCTTAGATGGTCCTAAGGAGAGATGATGCTAGATAAGATAGAAATAATGATAGCTTTGAAAAAAATCAGCAAACAATTTCAGGGCTTAGATGGCGTCTCACCAGCACTATGGCCTGCCTTGCCACGCAACATAGTTGTACTCATGATTTTTTTTCTGGTTGTGTTGGTAGGATACACAGTCATTTTTTCAACGCAATGGGAAGAGCTCCTTGTGCTTGTTGAAAAAGAAGAAAGTCAAAAAAAAGAATTTATTAATAAACTCGCACAAGCTAACAATCTTGAACAGTTGCGAGCGCATAAAAATCTAAGCGCACAACAACTGATGCAACTTGAGCAGCAGCTTCCGGATAAGGCTGCTATGGATGCGACCTTATCTGGCATTAATGAGACTGGTATCAAGCGAGGTCTGCAGTTTGAATCATTCAAGCCCGGCGAAATAGAGACTAAAGAATTTATCGCTGAGCTGCCTATCACAATAAAAATGAGTGGTAGCTATCATGCATTAGCAGGATTTATTAGTGATGTTGCTCATCTCTCTAGGTTAGTAGTGATTGACCATATTGCTATAACAGCGATGCGTGAAGGAGTACAAAATTTTGATGCTGTGATTCGAATCTTTTATCGAATTGATAGTGATGAGCTTTTGAATAAAAAGAAAATCCAAAATGCAAAAAACATTCGAGCACAAAGCTAATGCGACGGACTTATTACAGTATGACGCTATTGATCGCGCTAGGCGCATGTAAAGAATTGCCGTAAGAAGATATCAAGGTCTGGATTAGTGCTAATCAAAAAAATATAACAAGTCGCAATGCATCTTTAGAAGAGAAAGAAATTTATCAAGTATTTACTTATCAAGCTAATGATCGTATTGATCCCTTTGATTCCAAAAAGATTTCATTGTTATCACCAGTAGATCCCTCTGCTGGAAATAATTTTTCTCCAGATGTACAAAGGACGAGAGAGACGCTAGAGCAGTATGCAATCGATAATTTAAGAATGGTAGGAACGCTACGAAAAACAGGAAAAATCATAGCGCTGATTGAGATGGATAAAGTCATATATCAAGTTCATGTTGGAAGTTATCTAGGTCAAGACATGGGGCGTGTTATAAAAATTTCTGAGGATGTAATACAGGTTGAGGAAACAACACAAGATGCAGGTGGTGAATGGCGTAAACGTTTGGTTGAAATAAAGATGAAAGAGAAATGACTATGCAAAAAACTTGCCGACATCTATCGCAGGCTTGTTTAATAATTTTTCTCTGGCTTGGTACGGCGGCACATGCTCAGCAAAATGCCATACAAAAAATTGAGGCGATAAAAGAGAGTGAGAATGTCGTTATAAAAGTCACATTAAAAGCATCTCTACCTAATCCACCTAAAATTTTTTCCATACTTAAGCCGGCACGTATCGTGATTGATTTGCCGGCGACGATTAACAACAGTGGTCAGAATAAACAAATAGTCAATCTTGGAGATGTGCAGGCTGTCGATATTGTGCAGTCATCTGATCGAAGTCGGCTTGTTTTGAATCTACAAAAAATGCAGCAATTTGAAATACAGCAAACAGATAGAGCATTGATGGTGAAGCTTATTCCTGCCGTTACTTCAGCTATTAAAAAAGAACAGAATCAAACTGAAACACAAAAAGAACTAGTAAGCACTTCAACAGAAAAAATAGTTAACACGAGTTTAGTCAAAAAAAATCAAGAAGAAAAATCGATTGTAGATATAGATTTTCGCTCAGCTGGAAATGGAGCAGGTCGTATCGTAGTCGATCTCTCTAGCGCTCAACAATTAGTGCATGTGCGTCAGCAAGGACAATTGATTATTGCTGACTTTCCTAACGCTACCTTACCCGATGTGTTGCGTAGAAAATTAGATGTACGAGATTTTTCTACACCAGTTCAAGCAATCACCTCATCGATACAAGCCAATATGGTGCGCATGCAAATTGAACCTATAGGTCTTTGGGAATTTTTAGCTTGGCAAACAGATAGACAATTAGTTATTGAGGTAAGACCGGTTAAGCAAGATACGGCACAGGCAGGGCTAAACAGGCAATATAAGGGAGAAAAGTTGTCGTTAAATTTTCAGAATATTGATGTACGTGCCTTACTTCAAGTAGTGGCAGATTTTACCGGTTTAAATGTGGTGGCGAGTGATAGCGTTACTGGCAATCTCACTTTACGTTTAAAAGAAGTGCCTTGGGATCAAGCACTCGACATCATCATGCAGGCGCGTGGTTTGGATATGCGCAAAAGTGGCAATGTACTGTGGATAGCGCCTAAAGATGAATTACTGACCAAGGAGCGCTTAGAGTTAGAGCAGCGTGCACAGATCTCTGAACTCGAGCCTCTAGTAACAGAAACTTTTCAAATGAATTATCAAAAGGCAGATAACTTTCGCCAAGTGTTCGGACTAGATGGACAAATAGGTCGAGGTAATATTTTGTCGCGTCGTGGTAGTGCATCAGTAGAGCCAAGAACTAATAAATTATTTGTGACCGATACAGCTGCGCGTTTAGATGAAGTGCGCAAACTCATACAACTAACAGATGTGCCTACTAGGCAAGTGATGATAGAAGCAAGAATTGTTGAAGCTGATAATTCGTTTAGTAAAAATCTAGGAGCCAAGCTAGGTTTTTTAGATCTTAGAGGATCATCTGGTGGATCACCGGGAGTCAAACTACCGCTAGGTACTAGCGCTGCAGTGACAGGTAATTATTTGGGATTGGGAGAGCAGACACTACAAGCGGCAACGACTGCAGGAAGTTTTGTGCCGAATACACAATTTGTTAATTTACCTGCGGGTTCAATAGGAGGTTCTGCGCCGGGTAGTGTTGCAGTGAGTATTTTTTCCGTGGGTGCTTTACGATTTTTGAATATGGAATTATCAGCACTTGAAGCGGATGGTAAGGGTAAGATAATTTCTAGTCCACGAGTCGTCACAGCAGATCAACAGCCTGCTTTGATTGAGCAGGGTGAGGAAATTCCCTATCAACAGGCAACCAGTAGTGGTGCGACTTCTATACAGTTTAAAAAAGCAAATTTAAAGTTAGAAGTGACACCGCAAATTACGCCTAATGGCAATATTATTTTAATGGTCGATGTGGCGAAAGATTCGCGCGGCGCACCTGCGGGCGGTAACTTTGCTATAAATACCAAGCACGTAAAAACCAACGTACAAGTTGAAAATGGCGGCACAGTTGTATTAGGTGGGATTTTTGTGCAGACACAAAAAGAATTGATCACTAAAGTCCCATTTTTTGGGGATTTGCCAGTGTTGGGAAATTTATTTCGCAATGTCAGCGCGATCAATGACAAAACAGAATTATTAATCTTCATAACACCTAGAGTGTTAGCTGATCCTATAGCAAGTCGACAATAGGCCTAGCTAATGCAAATCCATGCGGTGCATGCTGCAATCGGGTTTAAAGAAACACCGCTACATCGCATGCGTAGATAAGCTGCCTTCACACGAGGCGCAAACCGAGGGGATGCCCTTCAATCGGATGAGATACACTCTCATTTATCTAAAGCAAATAAAGCTATTTCCCAAGCTTTCTGGGTAGCTGAGACAATCTTGAATCCGAATACGAATATTTTTTTAGTCGGCCTGATGGGTTCTGGTAAAACCACGATAGGACGCGCATTAGCGAAAAAGCTAGGTAAGCGCTTTATCGATGCCGATCATGAAATTGAAGCCCGAACCGGCGCTTCTATACCTCTCATCTTTGAAATCGAAGGTGAAGCGAGTTTTCGTCAGCGTGAAGCAGATGTGATTCGCGATCTGACTGCACAAGAAGGCATTGTGCTCGCAACTGGCGGCGGCGCCATCTTAGATGAAAACAGTCGGCACTTACTAAAAACACGCGGTATCGTGATTTATCTGAATGCATCGATTAATCATATTTTGCAGCGAACCAGTCACGACAAAAATCGGCCTTTATTACAAACCCCAGATCCTAAAGCGCGCATAGAAGAACTAGCACGACTACGTGGTCCTTTGTATCAAGAGGTGGCGCATATCACCTTAGAGACAGGGCGGCCTAACGTACAATCTGTAGTGCAAACTATTTTAGCTAGACTAGAGCCACTGACTACCCCAGTTACACCTGCCTCTGATTCTGCGCCTACTCCATCCCTATGACACAGCAACCTTCTATTTTTGCGCATCTCACCGTTGCACTCGGCGAACGTAGTTATCCGATTGTGATTGGCCATGGTGTTCTTGATGCTGCGATACTTAATACACATATCACCGGTAAGAAAATAGCCATCGTTACCAATGATGTTGTAGCACCACTTTATTTAGATAAAGTCATAGCGATACTGAGAGACTTAGGTAAAACTTGTTTTCCAGTGATATTGCCGGACGGTGAAGAAGAAAAAAATGTCGACAATCTCATGCATATCTTTGATGTGCTCTTAAAAAATAAGTGCGATCGTAAAACGACATTGATTGCACTAGGAGGTGGTGTGATTGGTGATATGACAGGTTTCGCTGCAGCCACCTACATGCGCGGTGTGCCATTCATACAAATACCAACAACGCTACTAGCGCAAGTTGATTCATCGGTAGGTGGAAAAACAGCGATTAATCATCCCTTGGGTAAGAACATGATAGGTGCGTTTTATCAGCCCCAAGCGGTGATTGCTGATACTGCTACCTTAGCTAGTTTGCCTGATAGAGAACTATCAGCTGGTTTGGCGGAAGTGATTAAACACGGCGCTATTATTGATAACGATTTTTTCACTTGGTTAGAAACCAATATGGAAAAACTGATGGCGCGCGATGAACAAGCATTAGCCCATGCCATTCAACGTTCTTGTGAAATAAAAGCCGACATTGTTCGTCAAGACGAACGTGAAGGTGGCATACGTGCCATTTTAAATTTTGGTCATACCTTTGGTCATGCGATAGAAGCGGGTCTAGGTTATGGTGTGTGGTTACATGGTGAAGCAGTTGGTTGTGGCATGGTGATGGCAGCAGATTTATCTGTACGACTCGGTACGCTTGATGTACGTGATCAAAAAAGAATTGTGGCATTAATTAAAGCAGCTGGATTACCAGTGCAAGCACCTGATTTAGGTCTCACACGTTGGATGGATTTAATGGAAGTCGATAAGAAAAACGAAGGTGGAGAGATTAAATTCATACTCTTAAAACCTATGGGATCGGCTTACATTACGAGCGTGCCATCAGAACTGCTACAAGAAACACTCAAGGCATGTGGTTAAATAATGCAAACAAAATATGAACATCATTTAGCGCCGTATGCATCACGTTCCTCAGATTCTCTAGGACGCCTGCATGCCGAATCAGCGCCTGCAACGCGTAGTGAGTTTCAACGTGATCGCGACCGCATTATTCATTCCACTGCGTTTCGTAGGTTGGAATATAAAACTCAGGTTTTTGTAAATCATGAGGGCGATTTATTTCGTACACGTCTCACGCACAGTATTGAAGTCGCACAAATTGCACGTTCACTTTCACGTAATTTGCAGTTAAATGAAGATTTAGTTGAAGCCATTTCATTAGCCCATGATTTAGGGCACACACCATTTGGGCATGCTGGTCAGGATGCACTGAACGCTTGCATGAAAGACTATGGCGGCTTTGAACATAATTTACAGAGTCTGCGTGTGGTTGATGCGTTAGAACAGCGCTATGGTGCTTTTGATGGTTTAAATTTAATGTTTGAAACACGTGAAGGCGTGCTTAAGCATTGCTCTTTAACGCATGCTAAAGAATTAGGTGCAATCGGACAGCGTTTTATCGATCGTAAACAACCTAGCTTAGAAGCGCAGATAGCAAACTTGGCTGATGAAATCGCTTATAACAATCATGATATTGATGATGGCTTACGTTCAGGTTTATTAACGACAGAACAACTTGAGCAAGTCGGACTTTTTCTGCGTTATCAATCAGAAGTGCATAAGCAATTTCCAGGCATTAGTGGTCGGCGCGCCATTAATGAAATTGTTAGACGCATGATTAATGCTTTAGTTGTTGATCTGATTGAAAACTCAAGAAAAAATATACAAGAAGCTGGAGTCGCCTCAATTGCGGATGTACGCAATGCGCAGCCCTTGATCGCATTTTCTAGCGCAATGAAACAAGAAGCGCAGGAATTAAAACGCTTCTTGCGAACCAATCTGTATCAGCATTATCAAGTCAATCGTATGACAAGTAAGGCACGTCGCATAGTGACAGATTTGTTTGGCATCTTTATGTGTGAACCGCAATTGCTGCCGAATGACTATCAACTGCAAAATGAAGATATGCTGCATCAAGCACGCAAGGTGGCTGATTACATTGCAGGCATGACAGATCGTTACGCAATGCGTGAATACCGACGCTTGTTTGCTGTTGATGAGATCTAAGTCTTTGTGAATTACGCAGCATAAAAATTCTTGAGTGGATGCGCATACTCCGGCCAAGCCGGCTCAAAAAAATGCTGCACCATGTCTGAACTAACTTCAGCGACACTGCTAGGATTCCATTTTGGTTGATGGTCTTTATCAATCACTAAAGCGCGAACACCTTCAATCACTTCTCCATGCTCGAAACAACGTCGTACTAGATTGCGCTCCATACGCAGACAATCTTCAATGCTCATCGCTTGACTACGACGAATTTGCTCTAGTGTCACACTCATCATGAGAGGTGAGCGTTTTTGCATTACAGCTAAGGTTTTTTGTGCAAACTCGGAGCTATCACTCTTTAAAGAACCAAGAATAGCTTCTACAGAGTTGTGAGAAAAATGCTGATCGATGGCAGTGTGCTCTTGCACTAAACGACTGCTAGCTGGATCGCCTGCAGTTTCATTATTGTAGCTAGCTGTGAATTCTTTGATGTGGTGTCGAATATCTTTATTCGCTGGACACTGCACACAGTGTTCAAGCAATGCAGCAAGAGCAGAGTACGGAATGAATACATCTGCTAAATCAGCATAGATGGCATCAGCAGCAGTAATAGTTTCACCGGTTACACCCAAATACGTGCCACACACACCAGTTGCACGTGAAAGAAAATAGCCGCCTCCTACATCAGGAAATAAACCGATAGCGACTTCAGGCATAGCCATCTTGGTTCGCTCTGTCACTATGCGTAAACGACATGCTGGACCAGCTTGTGCGATACCCATGCCGCCACCCATGACTATGCCATCCATGAATGCGATATAAGGTTTGGGATAGTGATGCACTAAATGATTGAGTGCATATTCTTCAGTGAAAAAATCTTCTATTAAGGCTCCACCTTGCATGGCATTGGCACTACCTTTTTGATAAAAAAACCGTATATCACCACCTGCGCAAAATGCTTTTTCACTATTACTACGCATTACCACAGCAGTAATGTTGGCATCATCTCGCCACCTTAATAATGCGCGTGTGATGTCACGCACCATGGCGAGTGATAGTGAATTCAGTGCTTGTGCGCGATCAAGCGTGATGATGCCAAGCTGATTCTTAACTTCCGTAATAACGTGTTGTTCCATGATGTCACTTGCTGAAAAAAATAGTAGTGTATAGGTTTTTTGTAGGCATGAAAAAGGGCGCTCACGCGCCCTAGTTAATTTAGTAAGTAATTATCTATGCTGCTTCAGTATCCTGATGAGCATAATTTTTAATGCCATCATGCTGATGATTTTGAATCTTATCTTTGTGCTTTAAAACTTGTCGATCTAGCTTATCAATCAAGGTATCAATCGCTGCATATAAATCTTGCGCTTCGCTTTCTACATGCAGATCTTTTCCGGGTAAATGCAAATTAATTTCCGCTCGCTGACGTTTTTCTTTTTCGGTTAGGGAGTCTACGGAAAGTTTGACAGAGATATCGATCACATGATCGAAGTGACGGGTGACGCGCTCTAATTTAGATTGCACGTATTCTCGAATGGCTGGAGTCAGTTCGAGGTGATGTCCACTGATAGTCAGATTCATATACAGCACTCCTATGCGTTGCATCACTGGAGGTTCCGGCATGGTCACTGGCGTAAACCAGACAGAACACAGCAACGGTTAAAAACTGAAAAATCTTATAAGGATTTACGTAAATTCACAGGTGGGATTTTCAAAGCTTCACGATATTTTGCAACCGTGCGCCTTGCAACTACCATCCCCTGTTCAGCTAGCATATCCGTTATTTTGCTATCGGAAAAAGGATTTTTTTTGTCTTCGGCTCCTATCAATTGTTTAATCAATGCGCGTATGGCTGTTGATGACGCTTCACCACCCGCCTCAGTTGCAACATGGCTGCCAAAGAAATATTTAAGCTCATACATACCATGTGGCGTAAGCATGTATTTCTGCGTAGTGACACGAGAAATAGTACTTTCATGCAAACCTAGTGTATCAGCAATTTCCCGTAGCACAAGAGGTCTCATAGCGACTTCGCCATGCGAAAAAAAATTACGTTGTCGC
>Ga0209442_1000509_pt1 | contig 22901 bp, 23 predicted proteins | sample LauGreSBDMM110DD_2_FD_187565 | JGI IMG/M metagenome (GOLD analysis project Ga0209442, IMG submission 187565) | Freshwater lake microbial communities from Lake Michigan, USA - Sp13.BD.MM110.DD (SPAdes) (version 2) | ecosystem: Environmental > Aquatic > Freshwater > Lake | place: Lake Michigan...
TCCATGTGCCCGGCGGCACGCCGCTCGCCATCATCGCCAAACTGCAGAAGGCGGTGATCGCCGCTGCACAGGACGCTGCGGTGCGCGAGCGTATGCTGACAGAAGGTATGGTGTCGGTTGGCAATACTGCAGCGGAGTACACGCAATACATCGCCGGCGAGACCGCCAAATGGGAAAAAACGATGCAGCGCGCAGGCGTCAAGCGCGAGTAACCAGCACCTTGCCAGTGGCACTGCGGTCGAGCAGCACATTCATCGCGGCGGGGACCTGGTCAAACTTAAAGCGCATTGAGATATGCGGCTTGAGCTTTCCTTCCAGGTACCATCCGATCATCTTCGCGAAGTTGGCCCGGGCTACTTCAGGCGTGCGCTTGCCGCCATACAGCACGCCAATTATTTCGGACTCCGACATCAGCACCCGGTTGGCTGGCGCGCTCGGAATGCGGCCCGAGGCAAAGCCGACCACCAGCAGCCGCCCCTGGCGCGCCATGCTGCGCAGCGACTCGTCAAACGCATCACCGCCGACTGGGTCGAACACCACGTCAGCACCGTGGCCGCCGGTGATCTCCCGCACGCGTTCACGGATGGACTCGCTGGTGTAGTTGATGGTGTGCTGCGCGCCGTAAGACCGGGCCAGTAATAGCTTGGCCTCGGTGCCTGCAGCCGCAATCACGTTGGCTCCGAGCAGCCGCCCGAGCTCCACCGCATTCAGGCCCACGCCGCCGGCCGCACCCAGCACCAACAGTGTCTCGCCTGCGCGCAGTCGGCCGCGGTCGACCAGCGCCCGGTAGACCGTGCCGTAAGTGGTGGGGAAGGCAGCGGCATCATCAAAGCCCATCGCGTCGGGAATGAGATGGGTCTGGATGTCGTCGGCCAGGGCATGTTGTGCATAACCGCCGTGGTAAAGAATGGCAGTCACGCGGTCGCCCACCTTGAAGCCGCTCACGTCATCGCCAAAGCCCATGACGGTGCCTGAGCATTCCACGCCCGGTACAAATGGCCGTTCGGGCTTCATTTGGTACTTGCCGGCAATCATCAAGGTGTCTGGAAAGTTCACGCCCGAGCGGTGCACATCAATCAGCACTTGGCGCTTGCCAGGCACGGGTGTGGGCATCTCACCGAGGACCAATGATTGCGGGTCGCCCCAGTCGTTGCAGATCCAGGCTTTCATGGTTGTGAGGCTTTCAAGGAGTCATGTTCCAGTGAAGACAGGTGGGCGCTTTTCGGCAAAGGCACGCATGCCCTCGCGGCGATCGTCACTTGCAAAGAGCAGGTAGTTGGCATTGCGTTCCAGCGACAAGGCGGTGGGCAGGGCGGCATCTTGGCCGTGGCGCACGGCTTCCTTGATCTGGTGCACGGCCAGCGGCGCCATCTGCGCGATACGAGCGGCCAGCGCCATCGCGGCGGGCACAACACAATCGTCGGCTACCACCTGCGACACAAGGCCTTGCGCATCGGCTTCGCCAGCCGACAGCATGTCGCCCGTCAGCAGCAGAAGCATCGCCTTGTACTTGCCCAGTGCGCGCACCATACGCTGCGTGCCACCGCCACCGGGCAGGATGCCCGAACGGATTTCCGGCAGGCCAAAGCGCGCACCTTCGCCCGCGATGATGATGTCGCAGCCCATGGCGAGTTCACAGCCGCCGCCCAGCGCGTAGCCGTTCACGGCCGCTATCACCGGTGTGCCCAACTGGTCCAGTGCGCGCCATATGGCGCTTGGGCCGCGCCGCGCCATCTCGGTGGCCGGCACATTCGCCATCTCCTTTAAGTCTGCACCGGCGCTGAAGGCCGTCGCATCACCGGTGATCACGATGCAGCGCACACCGCGATCGCCCTCCAGTCGGAGCAGATGCGCGCCAAGTTTCGCGATGACGACGCTGTTAAGTGCATTGCGCGCCGCCGGCCGATTGATGCGCAGCAGTGCAACTGCGCCAACCCGTTCGTCAATGACTTCATCCATGATGGCGCTGCTCAGATGACCTTGGCCGCGCGCAGCGCTTCCAGCTGAGCATCGTCCATGTGAAGCAGGTCAGCCAGCACTTCATTCGTGTGCTGGCCCTGCATGGGGGGTGGCAGGTTGGCGGTGACGGGCGTTTGCGAGAACTTGATTGGGTTGGCAATCGTGCGCACCTGGCTGCCCAGCGGATGGTCCTGGTGCAGCTCTACGCCACGGTGCTGGATCTGTGGGTCCTGCAGCATCTGCTCGATGTTGTAGATAGGACCGCAGGGCACACCGGCGGCGTCCAGCGCCTCAACCCAGTCCAGCGCGTTGCGGGTCTTAAAGATTTCGTTGAGCTCGGCTGTCAGCTCATCGCGCCGGCGCACCCGGTCGGGCGTGGTGATAAAGCGCGGGTCGGTGGCTAGCTCCGGGCGGCCCATGGTCTGGCAAAGGTGCAGGAACTGTGTGTCGTTACCTACGGCAACCACCACCGATTGATCCATGCACGGAAAGCTGCCCCAGGGGCTGGCATTGGCCGACACATTACCCAGCCGCTTTGGTACTGCGCCCGTCATGAAGTAATTGGCCGCGACATGCGACAGCAGCGCGACCTGAGAGTCCAGTAGAGCCAGGTCGATGTATTGGCCCTTGCCAGACACGGCGTCGCGGTGGTTCAGCGCGGCAAGGATGGCGCAAATGGCATACATGCCCGCCGACATGTCGGACGATGAATAACCCGCCCGCTGTGGGCCACCACCGGGGCTGCTATCGGGCTCGCCCGTCACGCTCATGAGGCCGCTCATCGCCTGGAACACCATGTCGTAGCCTGGCCGGTGGCTGTAAGGACCCGACTGGCCAAAGCCGGTGATTGAGCAGTACACGAGACGCGGATTGACCTTGGCCACATCTTCATACGCCAGGTTGTAGCGCGCCAGCGTGCCGACCTTGTAGTTCTCAATTAGCACATCGCATTGCGCGGCCAGGCGCAGGATGATGGCCTGGCCTTCGGGCTTCGAAAGGTCCACCGTGATCGAGCGCTTGCCACGGTTGACGCTCATATACTGTGCCGACTCGCGGCTGTCACGGCCTTGGGCGTCCTTCATGAAGGGCGGGCCGGACTGACGTACGTCGTCTCCCTTGCCCGGGATCTCGACTTTGATCACATCGGCGCCCAGGTCGCCAAAAAACTGCCCCGCCCAAGGGCCTGCAAAAATACGGCTCAAGTCCAGCACCCGCAGGTGGCTAAGGCAGCCGGTCATGCCCGCGGCTGGATGGCTAGTTGTCTCGTTATTCATGGCCTGCCTATCTTGCATTTTTTTAGTGTGTGCAGTTGCCGCTGATGCCTCAGTCCAGCTCGATGTTGAGTGCCTTGATCACGGGCCCCCAGACCTTCGCGTCATAAGCAATGGTGGCGGCAAGGCTTTGCGGTGTGCCCGGCTCGATCGTCAGACCGTCGCTTACAAGCCGCGCACGGATATCGTCCGAGCGCAGGGCGGCGTGCACTTCCTTGTTAAGCCGGTCGACCACGGCCGGCGGTGTGCCTGCGGGCGCAAACAGGCCATACCAGAAGGAAGCCGTCATGTTGGGGTAGCCGAGTTCGGCAAAGGTCGGCACGTCGGGCATGGCTGCCGAGCGCTTGTCGCTGGTCACGGCCAGCACGCGGACCTTGCCAGATTTGAGGGCCTGCGCCGAGGTGTTGATGCCGTCAAACAGCAGGTCGGCCTGGCCGCCCATCACATCGATCAGCGCTGGGCCCGAGCCCTTGTAAGGCACGTCGGTCATCTTGATGCCGGCCTCGTTGTTGAGCATCTGGCCCAGCAGTTGGTTGGTCGCGCCGATACCGGTGGTGGCATTGAAGACTTTGTCCGGCCGCTGTTTGGCCCAGCTGATGAACTCTGCAAAGTTCTTGACTGGCATGTTGGGCGAGACGGTGAGCGTGTAGGGCGTGCGAGCGATCATCGAGATGGGAGTGAAGTCCTCCACTTTGTATCGGATCTTGCGGTACATCAGCGGATTGTTGGAGAAGGTGGTGACGCTACCGACGAAGAGCGTATAGCCATCCGCTGGTGAGCGCGCAACTCTCTCGGCGCCGATCATCGTGCTTGCACCTGGCGCATTGGTCACGACGACGGGCTGACCCATTGCCTCGCCCATGCGTTGGGCCAGCAGGCGCGCCACGATGTCGGTCGGCCCGCCGGCCGCGTAGGGCATGACGATGGTGATGGGCCGCGTGGGCCATGCCTGCGCGGTGGCCAGGGGTACAGCCGCAGCGCAGGCCAGGGCAATAACGCCTTGAGCCAAGGCTGCCAGCGTGAGCAGACGAAATCGCATAGGTCATATCTCCTGTGTTTTTACTTAAAAATTCATCTGCCGGAATAAGTTCCGAATATTAGATCTACTGATGCCGAGTGTCAATGCACCACCGCTGGCAACCCCCGTTGTGAGGTGGGTGCTTACCCGATAGACTTATGGAATGAATTCCTTTATTGCATTGGTGCGCGCCGAATGCACCGCCCTTGGTCAGCCTTCGCAAGGGTTGAGGCTGAAATGGGGCCTTTGGACGGACTCATCAACAGCGCTGGCTTGAACGGCGGGCGCGTGGCCATACGGGACTTTGACTTGTAACACCTTGAGAACCTGTTTCGCATCAACGTGCTGGGCACCATGCTGTGCACCCGAGAGGCTACGCGGCCCATGGGCACCTCCTGCGGCGGCTACGTGTTCTAGTGAACCGGCATCACATCACCTCACCGCCATTGGGGCTGATCACCTGACCGGTCAGGTAGTTGGCCTCTGACGACGCGAGAAAGGCCACCAGGTAGGCGATCTCGTTCGGCATGGCCTGGCGCCGGGCCGGCACGTTGCGGGCAAGGTCCTCGCGGTAAGCGTCGTTGTTGGTCATGTACGCAACCATGGGCGTGAGCACCCGGCCCGGCGCCACAGCATTGACCTGGATATTCCACTCGGCAAACTCCTTGGCCCAGGCCTTGGTCAGACCGATCACCGCTGCCTTGGCCGCCGCATAGTGCGAGCCGCGCCGCTGCGCTGTTATACCCATGATCGACGAGGTGTTGATAATCTTGCCACCCATGCGCGCCTTCATGCTCGGCAGCACGGCGCGGGCGCAAAACATGGCACCTTTCACGTTAACGGCGAACATCCGGTCCAAAGTGGCCTCGTCGATGTCTTCAAAGGCCTTGCGGCCACTGGCCACGCCGGCGTTGTTGACCAGGATGTCTATTTCGCCGACCTGCTGGCGCGCCCGCTCGATGGCGCTGGTCACAGAGTTGGCGCTGGTCACGTCGGCCGCACAGGTAATGGCGCGGCCGCCTGCGGCGATGATCAGCGCCACTGTTTCTGCGGCTAAGGCTTCATGCTGGTCGTTGACGATGAGCGTGGCGCCGCGCGAAGCCATCACCTGTGCATTGGCCCGGCCAATACCCGAGCCGGCGCCTGTTACCAGCGCGACTTTTCCTTCCAGTTGTGTCATGTCATTTGCCCTTGGGATGTTGTCTCTGGGTAGGTGCTGCTCGCCTTTACAAGGTCCGGCGCTTGCAGTTTAATGGAATAAGTTCCGTTTTAAAAGCCTACAAGGAGACAAACTATGTCTATCGATCTCGCGCAGCAAGGGGCCGTGGCCACTATCACGATGAACGCCCCCGGGCGCAGGAATGCGCTGAACTTCGAGTTGCGCGGGCGGCTCCGTGAGGTGCTGGAGGGGGTGAACAACGACGCCTCGGTGCGCGCGGTGATCCTCACTGGTGCCGGCGTAGGGTTTTGCGCCGGTGCGGATGTAGAGGCCATGACATCCTCGGGCCTGCAAGAAAGCCGTGCACGCATGCTGCATTCGCACGCGCTGATCCGTACGCTCTACCGAATGGAAAAGCCCGTGATCGCCGCCGTGCGCGGTCATGCGGTGGGTTTCGGCTGGAGCCTTGCGCTGGCCTGCGACATGGTGATTGCGTCGGAGACGGCAAAGTTCTCGCAGATCTTCACGAAAATTGGCCTGGCGCCTGATGGTGGCGCCGTCTATTTCCTGCAGCGTAACCTGGGCCAGGCGCGCGCCAAAGAACTGGTGTATTCAGCCCGAATGGTGGGTGCCGCAGAAGCTCTGTCGCTAGGTCTTGCCAACCGTGTGGTCAAGGACGAAGAGCTGGGCGAGCAGGCCCAAGCCTGGGCCGCCGAGCTCGCAGCAGCGCCGACATTTGCTTTGGTCATGGCCAAGCGCATGTTTGAGACCGGCTCCAGCCCGGGTCTGGACCAGTTTCTGGAAACCGAGGTGCTGATCCAGCCTCAAATGAAGCAGACGCTGGATCACCAGGAAGGCACGCTGGCATTTCGCGAGAAGCGTGCGCCGCGGTTTGTCGGCAGTTGAAGCTGATTTACTACTCTCACGCCAGCGCGCTAGGGTGCTGGGAATTCGCCTCTGAGCCGTTTTGCCAGACCGCTGCATTGAGCAGCGCAAACCTGCGGCGGTGGGCTGTGGAGTTACCGAGCCACGCCGACAAAACGAGCGCACGCTTGACGTACAAGCCAAGGTCGTATTCATCCGTGAAACCGATGGCGCCGTGCAGCTGGATAGCTTCGCGAGTGATGCGCAGGCCTGCCTCGCTGCTGCGGCTCTTGCAGCGGCTGGCGATCTTGCTGCAGTCTTCTGCATTGGCGTTGCTGTCCAGGGTTTGCACGGCATCGCCCAGCACAGCGCGTACCAGCTCCTGCTGGATGTAAAGGTCAGCCGCACGATGCTGCAAGGCCTGGAAGGTGCCGATCGCCTTGCCGAACTGCACACGGTTGCGCATGTATTCGAGCGTCATGTTGAGCGTGGCTTCAATCACGCCCAGCGTCTCGGCACCGGCCATCACGCAGGACTCGTTGACCGCCCGCGCAAGGCCCTGTAGGGCTGTGGCCGAAGGTTCGTCCAGCACGTGGCCGCTTGCGACTTCTACAGCGTCCAGCGTGACGATGCCGCTGGGCGTTCCATCGGCGCGCCATTCGTGCGTGACGCTCAAGCCCTTGGCGTTAGCCGCCACCCAAAACACGCCAGCACCGGTATCGGCCGAATTGCGTGCCGTCACGAGGTAGCCGTCCGCATCCCCGGCGCCGCCCACATAGCGCTTGCGGCCCGTCAAGGTGACGCGCCCGCCTGCTGATGTCGCCACCGTTTTCACGGGCATCAGATCCAGGCCGCCTGCGTCTTCTTGCCAGGCCAAACAGGCCTTCAGGCTGCCATCGACCAGTTTGGGCAGCAACTCATTTTTTAGCGCTTCATTACTGCCATAACGCAGCGTCTGGCCAGCCAGCACCACGGTGGCAAGGATGGGTTCGGCCAGTAGGCCCTTGCCCAGTTCCTGGAGCACCACTGACATCTCGGCCAGACCCAATCCGAGGCCCCCGTACTCTTCGGGCACAAGGATCCTGAACCAGCCCAGGTTGGCCATGGCGCTGTAAAGCCTGGTGTCGTGGCCCGGCAGTTTCTCGCGCTGCTCTCGCAAGCGCTTGTGGTCGGTGGAGCCTGCGACGAAGTCGATAGCGCTGTTGCGAAGCATCTCGATCTGTTCGGCGCGGGCGTCATGGGTCGCGTTCGCTTCATGGCCGGTGGCGGTATTCGTGTTCATGTGAAATGGTTCCGTAATTATTTGTGCGCTTCAGGTGGGCAGGTTCAGCACGGTCTTCACCAGAATATTGCGCTGGATCTGGTTGGAGCCGCCATAGATCGTGAAGGCGCGGCAGTCCATGAAGGGGTGCAGCACGTTGACCTGCTCCTCGCCAAAGCCAACGTCGCCCAGCATCATCCCCGCGTCGCCGGACGCTTCCAATAACAACTCGGTCACGCGCTGACAGGTCTCAGTTGCCCAGATCTTGAGCACCGACACTTCCGAGCCAAAACTACCGCCAGTTCGCATGATTTGTGCGATGCGCTCATAGGCTGACGCGCCGTCCTGCACATCAAAGGTGATTTGCGTCAGCTTGTCCTGGAAGACCGGGTCGTTGATGCGGCCGTTCAGCCGCGCTACCTTCTCCAGCCGCAGGAGCGCCAGCATCGACTGGCGCGGTGAGCCCGACCACACGCGCTCAAAACCTAGAAGCGCCTTGGCCACCTGCCAGCCGTCATTCAATTGGCCGACCAAATTTTCAACCGGCGTGCGCACGTTGTCCAGGAACACCTCGCACAGCTCTTCATGGCCGGCGATATTGCGGATCGGTCGCACCGTCACGCCTGGCTGGTTCATGTCGATCATCACAAAGCTGATGCCAGCTTGCTTCTTCACCGTCTTATCGGTGCGCACCAGGGCGAACAGGTGGTTGGCCTCCATGGCCATGCTGGTCCAGATCTTGTGGCCGTTGATGACGAACTCGTCACCGTCAATCACGGCCTCGGTGCGCAGGCCGGCAAGGTCGGAGCCCGCGCCGGGTTCAGAGTAGCCCTGACACCATAAGTGCTCGGCCGAGAAGATCTTGGGCAGGTACTTCTCGCGCTGGGCCTGTGTGCCGCGCGCAATCAGCACCGGCCCTAGGTTCATGACGCCCTGGTCCATCACGCGCGGCGTACCGCAGAGCTCGAGCTCTTCCACATAGATGAGGTACTTGGAAGGCGACAGGCCCATGCCGCCGTATTCCACCGGCCAGCCGGGGCACAGCCAGCCCGAGGACGAAAGTGCGTGATACAGGTCCTTGACCTCCACCCAGGCTGGGCGACGGTTCAGGAAGCGCAAGTGGCGGGGGACGTTGTCTTCAAAAAACGCTTGAGCAGTCTGACGGAATTCGTCATCGCTCAGGGCGTTCCAGTCTTGTGTCGGGGCAGGGAAGATCATGATTTTCCTGGGAGGTTCAAAACGTTTCTGGCAATGAGGTTGCGCTGGATCTGATTGGTACCGCTGAAGATCGAAGGCGCACGCGTGTCATAAAAAGCGGTGAGCGCTTCGCCGCCCTGCAGCATGCCGTTACCGGCCGAGGCTTCGAGCAGCAACTCGCTCGCAAGCTGGCTGGTTTCGGTGGCCCATACCTTGAGCGCAGACACCTCGGGGCCCAGCTCACCTTGGCGCAGCAGTTGCGCAAAGCGCTGGTAGAGCGACTGCAGGTCCTGCACGTCAAGCCGCATCTGGGTCAGCCGGTCGATAAAGGCCGGGTCCTGGGCGAGCGCGCTGTGAGGATCGCGCGCAAGCGCTTCGGTGCGCCACAATGCGGCCAGCGCCTTGCGAGGCGAGCCAGCCCATACGCGCTCAAAGCCGAGCAGCGATTTGGCAATGCGCCAGCCGTCATTCATGGGTCCGACGATGTTGGCCAACGGCGTTCGCGCGTTGTCCATAAAAACCTCGCAGAACTCGACTTCTCCGGCGATGTTACGGATGTCGCGCACGGTGATGCCGGGTTGGTCCATCGCCAGCAGCACAAAGCTGATGCCGGCCTGGCGAACCGAGCCGGCATAGGTGCGTACCAAAGCGAACATGTGGGTGGCGTCATAGGCTGAGGTCGTCCAGATCTTATGGCCGGTGATAACGAGCATGTCGCCTTCCACGCGCGCGGAAGTACGCAGGCCGGCCAGATCAGAGCCCGCATTGGGTTCGGAATAGCCCTGGCACCAGACCTGCTTGCCAGAAAGGATGAGCGGCAGCCAGTGCTGCTTCTGTGCGTCGCTACCATGAGCTATCAGCACTGGCCCGAGGTTGCGCACGCCCGAGTCGGGCATCCACGGCGCGCCGCAGCGCTCCATTTCCTCAATGAACAAAAGATGCCTTGCCGCATCCAGGCCCATGCCGCCATGCGCCACAGGCCAGCCCGGCGCAAGCCAGCCGTGGCGCGCCAGTGTGCGGTACCAGTCGCCCACCTCGGACCAGCGCGGGCGCTGGCTGAGGTGGCGCAGCGTGGCAGGGCAATGCGCGTCGACAAAGGCAGCCACGCTCGCCTTGAAATCGGCATCACTGAGGGCGTTCCAATCGGTTGGAGCGGTCATCGGCAAGCGGCCCTTCAGAAGGTTGGGCTCAGAGGCCCTTGAACTCGGGCTTGCGCTTTTCAATGAAAGCCATCGCCGCTTCGTGGTGGTCCTTCGAATTCATTGACAGCATTTCATACGCGATGGACGCGTCCAGCACCAGGTTGAGCTGCTGCTTGAGCCATTTGTTGACCGACAGCTTGGTCCAGCGCACGGCCAGCGGCGGCATGGCGGCCAGCTCGCGGGCGATCTCCATAGCTTTGTCCATCACCTGGTCTGCAGGTGCCTGGTGATTCACCAGGTTGAGTTGATGGGCTTCAGCACCACTGACAAGGCGGCCGCGCATCAGGAATTCTTTGGCTCGGTTGGGTCCGATCAGCAGTGGCCACACCACCGCGCCGCCGTCACCGGCCACCAGACCCACCTTGACGTGCGTGTCACCGAATTTCGCCGTTTCAGAGATCACGCTCACGTCGCTGAACAGGGCTAATGTGGCACCCAAGCCGACGGCGTCGCCGTTGACCGCGCAGATGATGGGTTGGCTGACTTCCAGGATGTTCTGGAACATCCGCCGAGTAGCGGCAGGCACTTCCAGCGAGAATCGCCAGCCTTCGTCAGTGCCCCAGCGGCTTGCCATGCGCTTGATGTCTCCACCAGCCGAGAAAAACTTGCCAGCACCGGTGAACACGATGACGTTGACCTCTTTGTCTTCGGCCAGCTCGAGCCACACCTTCTCAAGCTCGGCATGCATCTCAGCATGAATGGCATTGCGGTTGTCTGGCTGGTTTAGCGTCAGCGTCGCGATGCCGGCATCGCGCTCGATTCTCAGATACTTATAGCTTTCGTAGTTCATGGGACCTCTGGAAGTTTTGTGGGAGATGACTAGGTAAACAAGGCGCCGCAGCAGCACAGCGAGGTTGCTTTGATCCTACCCTTGCCGCCGCTTTCGTGTCAACAGTGGTTCCATCATGAGACTTTAAATCCACCTAGCGGAACTATTAGATGATCTGTATTGATACGCAGAAACCCACTTGCCACACTTATAGTGGAACTGGTACCATTATTCAAGTCAAACTGACAATGCAACTGGAGACAATGCAGATGGCGCAACCCTTGAGCGGCGTGACGGTCCTCGACCTCACACAGATCTACAACGGACCGTATGCCACGTTCCTGATGGCCATGGCCGGTGCCGATGTGATCAAGATCGAGCCCCCCGGTGGCGAGCACCTGCGCAAGCGCCAGGCCGTGAGCGGCGCGGCCATGCCCTTTGCCATGCTCAACGCCAACAAGCGCACCATGACGCTGGACCTGAAAACGCCTCGCGGCTGTGAGCTGTTGCTCGAACTGGCGGCTGGCGCCGACGTGCTGGTCGAGAACTTCGCGCCCGGCGTGCTGGTCCGTCTGGGTGTTGGTGAAGCGAAGCTGCATGAGGCCAACCCGCGCCTGATCTACGCCAGCGGCTCTGGCTTTGGTCTCTCGGGCCCTTACCGCGATTACCCGGCCATGGACCTCACCGTGCAGGCCATTGCTGGCGTGATGGACACCACAGGTTATGCCGACCGGCCTCCCGTCAAGGCCGGCCCGGCGGTGGCTGACTTCATGGCGGGCGTGCATCTGTTCGGCGCCGTGTCAGCCGCGCTTTATGAGCGCGAGCGTACCGGCAAAGGCCGCTCGATCGAGGTGTCGATGCTCGAATCCATCTACCCGACGCTTGCGTCCAGCCTTGGCCTGTTCTACGGGTCGGGTGGTGGCGCGGCCCCGCGCACCGGCAACCGACATACCGGCATGTCGCTAAGCCCTTACAACGTATACCCCACGTCAGACGGCTATATCGCCATCATCACCAACAACGAGACGCACTGGCTCAACCTGGTCGTTGCCCTGGGCCACCCCGACATGGCAAGCGACCCGCGTTTCCTCAAGGTGGCGGATCGCTGCGCGAACATGGATGCAGTGGACGCCGCATTGGGTGTCATCACGCAGCAGCGCACGAAGGCCGAACTCTTCGACTTGCTGATTTCCCGGCGAGTGCCCTGCGCCCCGGTACGGACACTGCTGGAAGTGGTGAATGACCCGCACCTGCACGAGCGAGGCTCGCTGCAATGGATCGACCACCCTGAGTACGGCAGGATCGTTGTGCCGGCCAGCCCGTTGCGCTTTACCGGCGAGGAGCCTCAGGCCTACAAGCCTAGCTCACCCCTGGGCGCCGATACCCGCGCCATCCTTGCCGAGCGCCTCAAGCTGGACAGCGCTGCGATCGATGCGCTGGCCACTGACGGCGTGATTTAAGCCGCATCGGAAGAACTGTCATGGGCAACCGGATACTCATCACGGGCGCCAGCGGCAGCGTCGGTGGTGCCTTGCTGGCACAGCTGAAGGTTGAAACGCGCGCCAGTGGCCTGACGCTTGTGGCTGCGTCGCGTTCACTGACACAGCGCCAGATCTTTGCGGCGCAGGATGTGGAATCCGTCGCGCTGGACTATGCCGATGCAGCCAGCGTCTCGGCCGCCATGCACAACATTGACCAGCTTTTCCTGTGCACGGGTTACACCATCGACATGCTGGTCCACAGCAAGCTTACCTTGGACGCCGCGCTGGACGCCGGTGTGAAGCAAGTTGTGCACCTGGGCGCTCTCGGACCGAAGGGCAGCGAGCTGCCGCACTTTGTGTGGCATGAGTATGTCGAGGCTTATATCGCGCAGCTGGGCTTTCAGCATACCTTTCTTCGCCCCCGCGCCTTCATGCAGAACGTACTCGCCAGTTTGCGTCCCGGCTCTGTCGTACTGCGACATTTTGGTGGCCCGCACCGCATGGGCTGGATCGATGTGGACGATATTGCCCGCGTGGCCGCCGAGGCCCTGCTAGACGGCGAGCTGCACCATGGCAAGAGCTACCCGTTGTCGGAAGATTCGCTGAGCATGGCTGACGTTGCCGCGGTGATCGCGCAGGAAACCGGCTTGCCCTTCAGGGCAGATGCGAAGGACTCCGCATTACTGCTGCCGGCGCTTCTCAAGACCGGCATGGACCCAGTTTATGCCGATAGCCTCGCACGTGGAACGGCAGCCGCAGCGCGTGGCGAGTCGGCTGAAGTCGCCAATGTGTACGGCACTGTGCAGCAGGTGACGGGCCGCCCCGGCACACGATGGGCCGACTTCGCGCGCATCCATCGCGCGCGGCTGATGGAGCCTGCGCCTGCCAAGAGCTGAACTAACGAATTAGCAACAAAAGGAGACACGACGATGACTAGACAGATTTCCCGGCCCCTGCATGCTCTGGTGAAGATGCTTGGCTCCGCGTTGGCGGGCATTGCATCTGCTACCTTGTTAACCACCGTCAGCCATCCAGCAAGCGCACAAGGCGTCTACCCCGACAAGCCGATCCGCCTGATCGTCCCTTTCGCGCCTGGCGGCACCACCGACATCGTTGCGCGCCAATTTGGCCAGCGCATGAGTCTCGCGCTTGGCCAGCCCGTGTTGATTGAAAATCGTACTGGCGCGGGCACGATGGTCGGGGCCGAATATGTGTCCAAGGCCGCTGCCGACGGCTACACCTTGCTGGTCGGCTCGCCCTCGGTGTGGATGAACCCGCTGCTCTACAAAAAAGCCACCTACAAGTTGAGCGATTTAGTGCCGGTGTCCACCATGGCACGCGCGCCTTTCGTTCTGTCGGTTAGCCCCGAGATGAAGATTTCGTCGTTCGGCGACTTCATCAAGTACGGCAAGGGTAACCCCGGAAAACTCAGTTACGGCATCCTCGGCGTGGGCGGTCCGTCGCACCTGGTGGGCAAACTGTTCGAGCAGACCGCAGGCATCAGCGCATTGGATGTGCCTTACCGCGGTACAGCGCCCGTGATGACGGACCTGATCGGCGGGCGCATCAACTTTTACTTCGACAGCATCAGTACTTCTTTGCCGATGTACCGGGGAGACAAGATCCGCATTTTCGCGGTGACCAGCGAGCAACGCTCGCCCGCTGCGCCAGATATCCCGACCTTCAAGGAGCTGGGTTATCCCAAGCTGGTTGTGGATACGATCTGGGGGATTTTTGCGCCGGCCAAGACACCAGCGGCGGTGATCGATCGGCTGAGCAAGGCGATTTCGCAAGCAGCCGCAGCCGACGATCTGCGTGCGGGCATGCTGGGCGACGGCCTGGTACCCAAGGGCAGCACGTCTGACGAGTTTGCTGAGTTGATTCAGGCCGACCTGAACGTGTGGGTGCAGATCGTCAAGCCGCTGAATTTGCAGCTAGACTGAACACATCGTGACTGCTGCATCATTGGCCACCTCCACCTCCACAAACAAGCAGGTGGTGCTAGCCTCAAGGCCCACCAAAAGCGCGAGGCTAGATCACTTTCGCATCGAGTCCATTGCGGTGCCCGAGCCGGCTGATGGCGAGGTGCTGCTGCGCACGATCTATCTTTCGGTTGACCCGTATTTGCTACGCGTTATCAAGGGTGTCCAGACCTATGCCCCGATCGACCCTGGCGATGCAATATTTGGTCGGACCATCTGCGAAGTGGTGCACTCGCGGCACCCCAGCTTCGCGCCCGGCGACTCGGTGTTTTTGTTTGCCAAGTGGCAGAACTTTCAGGTGGCCCACGGAGACAAGCTCAAGAAGGTGGACACGAGCCTGATTCCTGCTTCAGCCTACCTGAGCGTCATGGGGCATTCGGCGCTGACGGCGTGGGGCGGTCTGCTGGATGTGGGTCAGCCCAAGGCCGGCGAGACGGTGGTGGTATCGGCAGCAGCGGGGGCCGTGGGCAGCGTGGCAGGACAGATAGCCCGCATCAAGGGCTGTAGGGCTGTGGGTATAGCCGGTGGTCAGGCCAAGTGCGACCACGTCGTCAATTTCCTGGGATTCGATGCCTGCGTGGATTACCGGTCGCCAACATTTGCAGCGGATTTACGTGCGGCGGTGCCGGGTGGCATCGATGTGTATTTTGAGAACGTCGGCGGCGTGGTGTTCGACACCGTGTTGTCGATGCTGAACCATTCCGCCAGGGTTCCGCTTTGTGGGCTGGCGTCGCACTACAACGAAGACAAGCCAATCACCTTGCACCACTGGGGGCAGATGTTGGCGAAGCTGGTTCGAATCCAGACGTTCCGGGTGTCGGACTACCTGCCGCGAATCGACGAGGCCATGTTGGACATAAAGCGCTGGTACCTGGAAGGGCGTCTGAAGTACCACGAGTCGGTGACACATGGGATTGAGAACGCACCTGCTGCGTTTGTTGACATGCTGTCTGGTGCCAACCCCGGGAAGAAGTTGGTCAAGCTGGCTTGAGTTTCAGTGCGTGGCGCACCAACCATGTTTAAAACAAGACCGGGGGCAGCAGCAGCACGAAAACAGTGGTCAGGCAGCTGCCCAGGCGTGCGTGACTTTCGTCGGCATGAGGACGGTGTGAGCTGGGTCGCAGAAAGTAGCGCGAGCCTCCTGCACGCCCTTCACATAAGCCGGATCGTTCAAGAGGGTCAAAGCATCTTCCATGCTGTCAAACCACATCTCTGACACGCCGTCGAATTCGTAGCCGGGAGGCGGCTGTTGCACGACAAGGTCTTGGGCATAGCGGCGTACCAGCCGTTTGACCGGCGCGTTGCCCAATACAGCATTTGCGTGGGCCTGCCATTGCTGTGCAAATTCTTCTTTTGACACATTGGGGAAACGCTTCAAAAATTCAATCACGACGAAACTCGCTGCGGGGCCGTCCAGCAGCACCGTTTCTTCGGTGAACATTGCGCAGTGAGTGACCTCAGTGCCGAACACGCGCACCTCGTCTGGCCGCAGACGTTCGATGATTTGTGGGTCGTTATTTACTTCCAGCGCGACCTCTAAGCTCTCCATCCACAACAACGCCACGCCTGCGTAGTCGTTCTGCGGCTGCACACCCAGGACCTCGGCCTTGGTGCATTGGGCGACGCGGGTGTAGCGGCGGTTGACGTTGGAGAAACTGGCAGCGAGCGCCGCGTGCCTTCGCCATTCGCGCGGGAAATCCGCTGCGCTGATGGCCGGGTTGCGGCGGGTCAGGTAGATACGTTTGATCGACATTGAGGCGGCTCCACAGTTTTCAGACTTTACGCCTGACACCGACTGCGCGCGCATACTGCACGGGCCACTCGCCCTCGGCGCGCAGCGTGCGTGCAGCGTGCAGCGCCCAGTAAGGGTCTTCTAGGAAGCCGCGACCGATGAAGATCAGGTCGGCCAGGCCCGTGCCCAAAATCTGTTCGGCCTGTACGGCTTCGGTGATCAGGCCTACCGCGCCGGTCGCAATTCCCGCTTCCTTGCGGATCGCAGTGGCAAACGGGACGTGAAAGCCGGGGGCTGCGGGAGCGGACGACGCTGCATTTACCGCGCCGCTGGAGCAGTCCATCAGGTCTACGCCAATGTCCTTCATCCAGCGCGACAGTTGGATCGACTGCTCCAGGTCCCAGCCGCCTTCAATCCAGTCGGTGCACGAGATACGCACGAACATCGGCAGCGATTCGGGCCAGACCTCGCGCACTGCTTTAGCCACGCGCAGCGGCAGGCGGGCGCGGTTCTCCAGACTCCCGCCGTACTCGTCAGTACGGTGGTTGGAAATCGGCGAAAGAAAAGAGTGCAACAGGTAGCCGTGGGCCATGTGGCATTCGAGCAGCTCGAAGCCTGCTGCGAGGGAACGGCGCGCAGCTGCGGCAAAGTCGGCCACCACCTTGTCGATGTCGGCCAGCTTCATCTCGCGTGGCGCTGTGTAGCCGTCTGCGTAGGGGATGGGGCTGGGCGCGAAGGGCAGCCAGCCGCTCTCGTCATCATAAATTGGCTTGTGTCCTTGCCAAGGAACTGCCGTTGACGCCTTGCGTCCCGCATGTGCGAGCTGGATCGCTGGCACCGCGCCGGCTTCCTTGATGAACTTCGCAATTGGCATGAAGGCTTCAGCGTGATTGTCTGACCACATGCCTAGGTCCATGGGGCTGATCCGGCCTTCAGGCGAGACGGCGCTGGCCTCGGCCATGACAGCGCCGGCGCCTCCAATCGCGCGGCTGCCCAGGTGCACCAAGTGCCAGTTGCCCGGCACGCCGTCGCGTGTCGAATACATGCACATCGGCGAGACGACGATACGGTTACGCAGTGTGATGCCGCGCAGCTTAAGGGGCGTAAATAAGAGTGACACTGAAAATATCCTTGATATCAGCAAACGGCTGAATAGTCGGTAGCCTCATGGGATGACGATTGCGCCCCTAAAGGTAAGGGTACAACGGCCGGGCCATTGACCTGCGATGCTGCCAAGGCCGATCGCCATCACGATAGCGTATGCGCGGCCAATTCCTGACGCTACGCCTGTCACCCTAGCGAACCGTGAGTCTAGGTTCAGCATCTTAATTTCAGTCCAGCTGAATATTCAGCGGCTTGATGATCTTTTCCCAGACCCGTGAGTGGCTCTCGATCAGCTCGCCAAACTGCTGCGGGCTAAGGAAGGGCGCTGTACCGCCGTTTTCGTCAACCTGCGTGCGCACATCGGCCATCTGCAGCGCCTCGTTGGCGACCTTATTGAGCTTGTCAACGATCGCTGGCGGCGTGCCGGCCGGGGCCAGCAGGCCGTACCAGGCGTTGGCCACCATCCTGGGCAGGCCCAGTTCCACAAACGTCGGTACGCTAGGTGCGGCGGGTGAGCGGGTTTCAGACGTCACTCCCAGGGCTTTGAGCTGGCCGGCGCGCACGCGTGGCATGGAGGTGGTGATGCCATCAAAGTACAGCTGCACATGGCCGGCGAGCAGGTCGGTGCTGGCGGGACCGGAGCCCTTGTACGGGATGTCCTTGACGTCCACGCCGGCTGCGGACTTGAACATCTCCAGCACGAGTTGCGTGGAAGCACCCACGCCAAGCGTCGCAACATTCAGAGTGCCGGGTTTGGCCTTTGCCAGCGCCACCAACTCCTTGACGTTGTTGGCCGGCACCGAGGGGTGGGCCACCAGTATGAAAGGCGTGAGCCCAGCCAGCGCGATGGGTGTGAAGTCTGCCGTCTTGTAGGGCAGCTTCTTGAACATGAACTGGTTGGTGGACAGCGTCGTGGTCACAGCCATGATGAGCGTGTAGCCGTCTGCCGGCGACTTGGCCACGAATTCCGCACCGACGATGGTGGAGGCGCCGGCCCGGTTTTCCACGACCACAGGCTGGCCCAGTTTCTCAGACATTTTGGTGGCCATGAGGCGCGCCAAGATGTCGGTGTAGCCACCGGGCGCATAGGGTACAACGATGCGGATCGGCTTGTCAGGAAATGCGCGGGTCTTTGCGTCGAGCGCGGCAGCGGTTTGGGCCTGCGCTGTGGCTGCCAGGCCAGCCAGGCTGAGTGCGACGGCCAGTAAGGTGGTGATGATTTTTTTCATGCGGGTGTTTCCTGTCTTGGGGTGTCGCCAGCTTTTTTTTCGGCCAGGTTGAACTCGTGGTCGTCCACGATGAAGGTAGTCGAAAAGCCGACAAAGTTACGGCCGTCCTGACGCTGTAACTTGCCTAACTCGGAGGCGAAGAAGGCGGTTTCGTCTTCCACGCTGTCAAACCAGAGTTCGGCAATGCCGTCGGGCCGCAGCACGTTGCTGGGCGAGCGGGTGTCCACCACGTGATGCTGGATGTAGCGACGCAGCCCGAGGGTGCTTGCAGCCAGCGGACCGTGCACCTCGCGCCAGTGGGTGCGGAACTGTTCCACCGTCATGCCGTCCTTGCGGTAAATGAGTGTCAACCGTTTGATCACAGCAATTGCTCCGGTACTCAGTCGATCTGGATGTTTAGCGGCCCCAGCACGCGGCCCCACAGCACAGCCTCACGCTGGATCAGCTCGCCAAAGGCGGCTGGCGAGCGCGGCTCGACGTAGGCGTTGAACTCGCGTAACTTCGCCGATAGTTCCGGCTCGCTCAGCGCCTTGCGAACGGCATCGTTAATACGGTCGATGGCTTCACGCGGCGTGCCGGTCGGGGCAACCAGGCCAAACCATGCCATCGCGACGGCGTCCTTGTAGCCCTGCTCCACCATGGTTGGCACCTGGTTGATGCTGGCCACACGCTGCTCGCCAAAGAGGGTGATCGGGTTCAGCTTGCCCGACTGGATGTGCGGGATGTAAAGCGTCACGCCATCAAAGGTCATCGACACCTCGCCGCTCAGTACGGCGGTGAGGGCGGGGCTGGTGCCCTTGTAGGGGATATCGCGCAGCTTCGATCCGGTGACCGATTCAAACATCTCGCCCACCAGGTGCGACGAGGTGCCGGTTCCCGATGTGGAGTAGGTGAGCTTGTCGGGGTTGGCCTTGGCGAAGGTGACCAGTTCCTTCAGGTTCTTGGCTGGTATCGAAGGGTGCGTCACCGCCAGGAAAGGAACCATGCCGATCAGAGCCACCGGAGTGAAATCATTTGCCTTATAGCTCAGCTTCTTGATGATGAACGGGTTGGTCGACAGGGTGGTGGTGCCCGACATCAGCAGTGTGTAGCCGTCGGCAGGCGACTTGGCCACGTACTCGGCGCCAATGGCGGTGCCGGCGCCGGGTCGGTTTTCGATCACGACTGGCTGACCCAGTGTGATGCTGACCTTTTGCGCGACCAGACGTGCCAGCACGTCGGTCAGGCCTCCAGGGGTGTAGGGCACGACGATGCGGATAGGCTTGGTGGGCCACACGTCTGAAGCAAAAGCGGGCTGCGTTGCCAAGGCGGCAGCGCCAAGAAAAAGGCCTAATACGCAACGGCGATGATGCATGGGGTTGTCTCCATAAATTCCGTCAGGTGGAATAAAGTTCATTGTATAACTTGAAAAAATGGCTGTCAATCTGGGTAATTCCGCTTGACGAATCAGGTTTCATAAATAAAACTGTTTCCGGCGAGGGGCCGGTTTCCCGTCTGTTTGGGCGATGCCGGTACCCCATTGACCCCACCCCCTTTCACGCGGTTGCAGGAGAATTTCAGACATGCCATTGCAGTTTGACAACAAGGTCGCTCTGATCACCGGTGGCGTTCATGGCATGGGCTTTGCCGCGGCAAAGCTGCTGGCACAGGGAGGCGCCCGATTGGCGCTTGCCGATATCAACCGCGCCGGCGTCGAGGCCGCAGCACGCTCTCTTTCGCCTGCCAGGGCCATTGGCATTGCGACGGACATTTCGAATACTCAGGAAGTGGCCGCCATGGTTGAACGTACGACGAAGGAGCTTGGCCCTATCGACATCTTCATCAACAGTGCCGCGGTGCTGGATGACAAGCGCTTCCTCGAGTCAACCATAGCCGACTGGGAGAGAATGTTTGGTGTGGGTATCTACGGCCCGATGAACTGCCTGCGTGCAGTGCTGCCCGGCATGGTGGAGCGTCGTTATGGACGCGTGATCTGCATGGTGTCTGACGCCGGCAAGGTGGGGCAGTCGGGCCACTCGTACTACGCCGCCAGCAAGGGGGCTGTGATTGCGCTCATCAAGTCGGTGGCGCAGGAGGTGGGCAGTGCCAACGTCACCATCAACGGTGTGGCGCCCGGCTCAGTGGACACGCCGTTGCGCGAGGCTCGCAACCAGCAGCTGCGCAGCAAGATCGGCGACGAGAAGTTCGACCGGCGCCAGCGCGCCATGGTCAAGGCGCACCCTATGGGCCGGACTGGCGAGCCAGAGGATGTGGCGGGACTCATTGCCTTTCTGGTGAGCGACCAGGCCAGCTGGATTACCGGGCAGGTATACAGCGTGAACGGCGGCGCGGTGATGGCCTGAGCAAGACGCCTCGGGTTAACCATTCAAAAAGGAGACAGCCATGCAGAACCGGTTTAGCAAGGAGCCTAGGCGGCGCCAGGTGTTGGTGGCAGTGTTACTTGTGGCTGCAGGGCCTATGTTGACGGCAATGTCGCCAGCATTTGCTCAGGGTCAAACGCCGATCCAAGCCTTTCCAACCAAGCCACTCAAAATCATCGTCCCCTTTGCCGCGGGTGGCCCGACGGACGCCATCGCACGCGTGGTTGCCGAACGCATGGGCACCGAGCTGGGCCAGCCGGTACTGATCGAGAACCGCCCAGGCGCATCCACCATGTTAGGTGCTGAAGTCGCGGTGCGCGCACCCAAAGACGGCTACACGCTGCTACTCGGCACGACCTCCACCTTTTCGACCAACCCGCACCTGTACAAGGCCATCACTTATGCCCTGTCCGACTTCGCGCCGATTGCATTGTTGGCCAAGACTGACTGGGTGCTGACCGTCAACAACGACCTGCCGGTCAAGACCATTCGTGAGTTTGTTGACTACGGCAAGTCGCGTCCCGGGTCGCTTAATTATGGAATGATGGGCGTGGGCAGCTCGTCGCACTTTGTTGGCAAGATGATTGAAGGCGCGACCAGCGTGCGCATGGTCGATGTGGCCTACAAGGGCAGCGCCCCGGCCTTGAACGATTTGATGGGCGGTCAGGTGCAGGTGTATGTGGATGCGATCACCACCTCGCTGCCCCTGGCACGCGCGGGCAAGGTACGCATCATCGGCGTGATGGGGGACAAGCGTGCGGCAATTGCGCCGGAGATCCCGACCTTTGCTGAGTCCGGCTACCCGGATGTCGTTGCGCAGTCCTGGTACGGCTTGTTTGCGCCGGTGGGAACGCCCAATGCGGTGGTCGAACGGCTCAATGCGTCAGTGCAGTCTGCGCTTCGCAGTGCTGAAGTGACCAAGCGCTTTGCATCCGATGGCACATTGACGGAAGCGAGCACGCCCGACAGCTTCACGGCCATGGTCAAGAGAGATGCTGACAAGTGGGGCCGACTCATCACGCCCTTGGGCATCAAGCTGGACTGACAGCCATGACTGATAAAGCATTGCTCCAGCGCATTGACCGCATCGAATCGCAGCTGGCCATCGGGCAGCTGGTGTCGCGGTATGCGCTGGCTCTGGACTCGCGCGACCTGGACGCGATGGTGCTGCTGTTTGCCGACGACGTGAACTGCGGCCGCTGGGGTACGGGCCGCAACGCGCTGCGCAAGTTCTACGACAAGATACTCAGGAATTTTTACCGTAGCCAGCACCAGATCTGCGGCCATGTGATTGACCTGGACCCGCTTGATGCGGACCATGCCACGGGCAAGGTGTATTGCCGCGCCGAGCATGAGGACTGCGGCAAGTGGGTCGTCATGGCGATCTGCTACTTCGACACCTACGCGCGGCGCAACGGCCAGTGGATTTTTGTGCGCCGCGAAGAGCACGACTGGTATGCCGCCGACATCTTGGAGCGTCCGTCGGGCCCCGAGTTCAGGAACTGGCCCGGACGCACCGACGGCAAGAAGTCAAAACTGCCGCATCTTTTTCCTACCTGGCAGGCCTTCTGGGAAAGCGGTGACCCGGCGGTGCCGGTAAAGTTGAGCAGCGCGCCGTGAACGATTCGTCCCCCTGGCGCCCGTGGCGGCACCAGGCGTTTCGCGCCATCTGGACGGCGGGGCTTGTATCCAACATCGGCAACTTGATGCAGAACGTCGGCGCGGCCTGGATGATGACATCGCTGACCGATCAGATCTTGATGGTCGCGCTGATCCAGACTGCCAGCAGCGTGCCCTCGTTGCTGCTGGCTTTACCCGCAGGCGCTGCGGCAGATCTCCTTGACAGGCGCCGCTTGATGTTGTCTGCGCAGATGGTGATGCTGGTGGTGGCTATGGCCTTGAGTGTGACTACATTGACCGGCAACATGTCACCTTGGTTGCTGTTGGGCCTGACGTTTGCACTGGGCTGCGGCAACGCCTTCAGCATGCCGGCGCAGCAGGCCACAACCTCTGACGTGGTGCCGCAGGACGAAGTACCACGGGCCGTTGTCCTGAGTGGCATCTCATTTAACAGTGCGCGGGCCGTCGGGCCATTGGTGGCGGGGCTGCTGATTGCCTGGGCCGGCAGCGGCGCGGTGTTTGTGGCCAACGTGGTGTCGTTTTCTGTAGTGATCGGTCTGCTGTGGGGCTGGAAGAACCCACGGCGCGATTCGGCGATGCCGCGCGAGCGGCTGCTCAGCGGTGTGGCCGCCGGCCTGCGGTATGTGCGGCACGCACCAGCAATGCACAGCTTGATCCTGCGGTCGACGGTGT